>JAEEGL012718140.1_pt1 | contig 33754 bp, 25 predicted proteins | sample 9134231 | NCBI WGS metagenome assembly JAEEGL01 (sample SAMN16246548, study PRJNA631951) | gut metagenome | biome: gut microbiome; feature: rumen; material: fiber-attached | host: Bos | place: Iran: Karaj | collected 2018-10 | reverse complement strand
GTCGGTGGTTTCCGCGCCAGCCTCTACAATGCTTGCCCCATCGAGGCCGTCGAGGCTCTCGTCCAGTGCATGCAGGATTTCGAAAAAGCCAACAAGTAAATTGTAATTATAGTGCCTATAGCCATACTATAGGCACTGTGTTTTCTAATACATAATAGATTAACAATTAAAATGAAAGTATTAGTTGCTACTGAAAAACCTTTCGCCAAAGTTGCTGTCGATGGCATCCGCGAAGTGGTTGAGAAGAATGGCCACACTTTGGCTCTTCTCGAGAAATATACCGACGTGAACGAATTCTATGCCGCCGTTGCCGACGCTGACGCTTTGATCGTCCGTTCTGACAAGGTCACCAAGGAAGTTATCGATCACGCCAAAAATCTGAAGATTGTCGTCCGTGCTGGTGCCGGTTTCGACAACCTCGACCTCGAAGCTTGCACCGCCCGTGGTATCATCGCCATGAATACCCCCGGTCAGAACAGCAATGCTGTTGCTGAGCTCGTTATGGGTCTGCTCGTGTTCTGTGTCCGCAATTTCTACAATGGCAAGAGCGGCAGCGAACTTATGGGCAAAAAACTCGGTATCCTTGCTTTCGGTAACGTGGGACGCAATGTGGCCCGCATCGCCAAAGGCTTTGGCATGGAAGTGTATGCATATGATGCATTCCTCACTGCCGACCAGATCAACCAGAGCGGTATGGCTAAAGCTGTTGCCAATCAGGAAGCCCTGTTTGAGACTTGCGATGTAGTGTCCCTCCACATCCCCGCTACCGCAGAGACCAAACAAAGCATCAACTATGCTCTTGTCAACAAGATGCACAAGGGTGGCATCCTCGTCAACACCGCCCGCAAAGAGGTCATCAACGAGCCTGAGCTGATCAAACTGATGACTGAACGTACCGACCTGAAATATGTCACCGACATCATGCCCGATGCCGATGCTGAATTCAAGGCTTTCGAAGGTCGCTATTTTGCAACACCCAAAAAGATGGGTGCTCAGACAGAAGAGGCCAACATCAACGCCGGTATCGCTGCTGCTAACCAAATCAGCGAATACTTCAAGAACGGCTGCACCAAATTCCAGGTGAACAAATAAAATTATATTGGAATACATATTATAAAAAGGGGAGCCGGCAAACTCCCCTTTTTCTTGTCCTTTCACAGAAGTGCAATGTACCCGAACGATACTTCAACGACTTTGTTTGTTTTCAATCCGGAACACGACCTCTGTCTTGCCAACGGCAACAGGTATTATGTTCCCCCGTCTTCGGCATTGGATTTTGCCCGTAGCGGTGTTGCAGCGATGCGGGTGCTCTATGGCAGCGAAGCGCAGGTGATTGCCGCCGATGACTTTGCCTTGTGGCAGCGCAACCATCCCGATTTTACGCTTGAACGTATTGTGCCATGGGGATGGGATGCACGGGTGAAACAAACACTCCTGGCTCAGGGATGTCCATCAAGGCTGTTGCCGGATGATGCTTGGCTGGACAATGTCCGACGATTGCAGGGTAGAGAGACCGTTGTGGCATTGCAGCATCATTCTTGGATTCTTTGCGAGTTGCACGAAGTGGAAGATGTGCTGCAATTCCATCCCGAATTGGTTCTCAAATCGCCATGGTCGGGTGCAGGACGTGGTTTGCGGTGGATTTCTAGGCGCCTTACCATGGTAGACCGGGACTGGCTGTTGAAAGTTTTTAAAACGCAGCATTATGTAGTTGCAGAACGTCGTTTCTGTGTAAAACGGGATTTTGCTATAGAATACAATGTGTCAAACGGGACGGTGGAGTGTCTTGGTTATTCCCTTTTCAAGACACAATCGGGTGTGTATCGGTACAATGAATTGTTGCCGGATGCAACAATCAAGCGCTTGGTGGGGCTGAGTGACAGTCTGGAGGCTGGCATTCTCCGGTGGATAGAATTGAAGGTGGCTCCCTTGTACGAAGGTCCGTTGGGAGTCGATCTTTTTTGCACCGATGCGGGCGACTGTTGTGTGAGCGAGATGAATCTGCGTCATACTATGGGACAGGTGGCTCATCAACATCTTCAGACACATCCAGAGGATGAAGGTCGGATATGGATTCCTCCCATATCGAAAGAAAAACATATAAAATGATAGAAGCAATACTTTTGGCATTGGCATTGTGTGTCGACACACTGGTGGTGTCGACAACCAGTGCTTTCAGCAGCAAGATGAGTTACCGCAGTGGATTTTTGATGGCGGGAATATTTGCCCTGTTTCAAGGTGGTTTTCCTTTTTTGGGCGCTTTGCTGGGCGGCGCATTCCAGGAATGGATGTCGGCCATTGATCATTGGGTGGCATTCGGATTGCTTCTGCTGGTGGGCGGCAAGATGATTCTCGACGCCCTGCGGGGCGCACCCAAGGAATCCCAAATGGATGTCACCAAGGTTGGAACCATGTGTCTGTTGGGCATAGCCACCTCCATCGATGCCTTTGTTGTCGGTATAGGATTGGGTTTAAGCAGCAGTTTCCGCCATGTGATGCTGAATGTCATTGTTATTGGACTGGTGACCTTTGTCACAGCTGTTCTAGGTGTTTTCCTTGGGAAAAGGGATGTCCCCGTTCCGGAACGCATAGCTTCTGTTTTGGCGGGAATGGTGCTGATAGGGTTGGGGTCTTACACCCTTTGGGAGCATCTGTCGGTCGGTTAGATCCATACTAAAAAGATGGATTTGGCGTTATGAGGAAAAACGATTCTATGAAATCCATTATCCAACGTTTTGTTCCCGTTTTCATATTCTTTGTCCCGTTGCTTGTCCACGCTCAGTTTTCCGTGGGGCTTCGTCCTTCGCTATCCACTTACGGCGGCTATGACGACCGGCGTCGAGCCGAAGTGAGTGTAATGACGGGTGATTTTGGCAAACAGTCACGCATGGAGTTTGATTTTGGATGGGGCGAGCGTGTGCAACAGACGCCTTATATTACGGTGCTTACCAATGGCCAGCAATTGATTCAATACGAAGAAGAACGCTCGTTTTGGGGCAGTGCGACGTTGCTGTACCAGCATTACCATAAAGTACTCTGGAAGCTGTATTATTATGGCGGTATGGGTGCTTCTGTCTTTTTTACGAAAGACTATGTTGATATTGTAGGTGTCGATGTCCTTTTGGGATTGGAATTGCGATTGAAAATCCCTTTACAGATTACCTTGGATTACAGACCCATGCTTGACTTGCTAGATGGTATGGCGTATTATCATACGGTTGGTTTGGGGGTGCGGTACCAGTTCCGGAAACCTGAACCGGAGCCGGAACCGAAGTTCTGGCAGCGATGGAAGAAAAAACTGCTGGATTGACCGACGTTTACGTTACAAAGAAAAGATGATTTCGATGGGATAATGGTCGGAGAGGTATCGCACTCCGTATCCAAAGGTGATGGTTTTGAACTGAAACACTGTGATGTTGCGAGTGAAGAAGTGGTCGATGATTGTGGGCAGTTGTTTTCCGAAACCATTGAATGAGATTCTGATGTCGGTCAAAGGTGCATTTTCACGTGCTGAAGTCATTCCGATGTCGTAAAGCGGATCGAAAATGTCACTGGAAATGGTGACGTTCATATCCCCTCCCAGAATGACGGGTGTGTTTTTGTCACCGTTGGCTTCAATAAAATCGCGGATGAGCAGGATGGATTGTCTCCGTGCTTCGCTGCCTACATGGTCAAGATGCGTGTTGAAATAGTAGAATTCTTTTCCGGTTTCTCGAACCCTGAATTTTGCAATGGTAACGGTACGGATACATGCAGCATCCCATCCTTTCGATACACGTGTAGGGGTGTTGCTAAGCCAACGTGTTTTTTGTGACAACAATTCCAATCGAGTAAAGTCATAGTAGATGGCCATGAATTCCCCACGTGTCAGACCATTATCGCGCCCGATACCCACACGGCGGTATTTTTTGCGAAAACGTTGGTCGATAGTGGAAAGTTGGTCGAGCAGCGCTTCCTGCATGCCTATAGCTACCGGCTGCTCTTTTTCAATCATCTTGATGACTGCATTGGCGCGATACTTCCATGCGTTTTTGCCATCTTCTTTACTGGCACCACTGTTACGGATGTTGAAAGAGATGACCTTCAACTCCTGTGCCTGCAGCACGGAGAGCGAAAGCATCCCAGTCAATAGCAGTATTATCAGCAGTGTTTTTTTCATTGTGCGTTTAGATGATGGCAGTTTTTTTCAGTGCGTTGTATATACCTTCGTTGTCTGCATCGTCGGTCGTGAGACGGGCGTGTTGTTTGACTATGTCTGCGGCATTGCCCATAGCGACGCTGAATCCCACACAGTCGAGCATTTCAATGTCGTTGGCACCGTCGCCAAAAGCCATTGCTTCCTGGGCTGTCAGTCCATAATAATCCAGTAATTTCCCTATACCAACAGCTTTGCTGCTGCCTTCGGGTATGAGATCGGTGAAGAGCGGATGCCAACGAGGCAGCCGGCATTGGCCCAGGAGAGAGAGCACTTCGTCGTCTTTTTCTGCAGGTTGCATGGCAATAAACTGGTATACCTCCTGTTTCCTCATTTCATCGGTTGGACGGAGCGGAGGCATTTCAAATCCCAACTGGTCTTGTAATGAGGTGACAACGGAGTCAATGCGATTGATAGACATTTCATGGTCGGTGAAGCACATGGTAGTCAGTTCGTTTTTCTCGACATAATCAAGCCAGCGGGAACACACATCGGGGGCTATTGCATTGCGATATACAACAGTGTCGCCTACAAAGCAGTAGCCGCCATTGACAGTGATGTAACCGTCGAAATGAAGAGGCATCTGGGGGATAAGGACTCTGGGACGACCGGAAGAAATGAATGTTTTGATTCCTTTCTGGTGGAGCACTTGGAATGCTTCAACAGTTCCAGGCAACACTTGATGTGTGCGGTAGCTGAGCAACGTTCCATCTATATCGAAAAAAATCGCCTTAATCATTCTCTCTCTTCGCAGTTTTGATGTTATTATTTTTGTTCTCTAATTTATATTTTTTATAATATTTTATAGTCCCAAAAAATACCCCCCCCCGCCTATAATAAATTGGAAATCATTATATAGCAGAAGAAAAGGGCCGTTTCAAGGGTCCTGAAAGCAGGCGCAAATATACTGCTTTTTATTAACTAAACCAGTATTTTCACATTTGTTAATATTTTTGTTTCCAGAGGAGGCTTTTTTTGTTGGTTTGACAAAGGGTCTCAAGTCTTCTGAGTCATCTGTTTTTTTACATCTTTCCGTTATTCAAATTTTTCTTATTTTTGCAACTTTGAAAAAAGCATTGCATTGTACTGATTGTGTAGTGCAATGAATTGATATATTGAAAAATAAATAAATTCTAATCAATATGGAAATTGCTTCGAAGTATGATCCGCGTGCCGTTGAGGACAAGTGGTATAATTTTTGGCTGGAGAAGAAACTGTTTCATTCGGAACCGGACAATCGTCGTCCCTATACCATTGTTATTCCGCCGCCCAATGTGACTGGTGTGTTGCATATGGGGCATATGTTAAACAACACGATACAGGATGTATTGGTGCGAAGAGCCCGGATGCAGGGTAAGAATGCCTGCTGGGTTCCAGGCACAGACCATGCTTCTATCGCCACCGAAGCCAAGGTGGTGAAAAGTCTTGCAGAACAGGGTATCAAGAAACACGATCTTACACGTGAGCAGTTTTTGGAGCATGCATGGGAATGGACCCACAAGCATGGTGGAATCATCCTGCAACAGTTGCGCAAACTTGGTGCCAGCTGTGATTGGGACCGCACGGCTTTTACTATGGATGATGCACGTAGCGAAAGTGTGACCAAGGTGTTTGTCGATCTTTTCAACAAAGGTCTTATTTATCGTGGCCTGCGCATGATCAATTGGGATCCCAAGGCCCTTACCGCCCTTTCGACCGAGGAGGTTGTATACAAGGAGGAACGTTCGAAACTTTACTACCTGAAATACTATGTAGCTGACATCGATGATCTTAAGGATGTTGACACGCTGGAAGAGCAGGGCAACATTATTCATCGTGACGAAAAGGGTTATTACGCTGTTGTCGCCACGACGCGTCCGGAGACCATCATGGGAGACACGGCTATGTGTGTCAATCCCAAAGATACAAAGAACCAATGGCTGCGTGGACACCGAGTCATAGTCCCCCTTGTGGGACGTGAGGTGCCGGTCATTGAGGACCGATATGTCGATATCGAGTTCGGAACGGGATGTCTGAAAGTGACACCCGCCCATGATGTCAACGACTACAACCTTGGCAAGACCCATAATCTGGAGACCATCGACATCTTTAATGCAGATGGAACCGTTTCTGAACAGTCGCCACTTTACGTTGGAATGGATCGTTTCGCTTGTCGCAAGCAGATCGCCAAAGACCTTGAGTCTGCGGGCTTGATGGAAAAGGTGGAAGACTATACCAACAAGGTGGGCTATTCGGAACGCAATCCCGACACCGCCATTGAGCCTCGGCTGTCACTGCAATGGTTTGTCAAGATGAAGCATTTTGCTGACATCGCTCTTCCGCCAGTAATGAACGACGAGATTAAGTTTTATCCCGAGAAATACAAAAACACCTATCGCCAGTGGCTGGAGAATATCCAAGATTGGTGCATCTCGCGTCAGCTTTGGTGGGGTCATCGTATTCCTGCCTACTATTATCCTTCGTCGAATCCCGACGATACTGAGAATTATGTTGTTGCTGAAACCGCAGAGAAGGCACTTGAACTGGCGCGGCAGAAGACGGGTGACATCAACCTGCAGGCGGGCGACTTGAAACAGGAAGAGTGCGCTCTCGACACTTGGTTTAGTTCGTGGCTTTGGCCCATCAGCCTTTTTGACGGTATCAACAATCCGGGCAATGAGGAAATCAACTACTACTATCCCACCGCTGACCTTATTACCGCTCCCGACATTATCTTCTTCTGGGTGGCCCGCATGATTATGGCGGGTGAGGAGTATCTGCACAAGGTGCCTTTCCGCAACGTTTATTTCACTGGTGTGGTTCGTGACAAATTGGGACGCAAGATGAGCAAATCGCTAGGCAATTCGCCCGACCCCATCGAGCTGATAGAACAATACGGAGCCGATGGAGTGCGTATGGGTATGCTGCTCACTGCTCCTGCAGGCAACGACATCCTTTTTGACGAGAAAATCTGTGAACAGGGTCGCAATTTTAGCAACAAGATGTGGAATGCCATGCGTCTTGTCATGGGTTGGAAGATTGGCGACGAACAGCAACGTCAGGAAAATGCTGTTTCCGTTCAATGGATGGAGCAGCGTATGGCCCAAGTCATCGAAGAAATCGAAAAAGACTTTGACCAATATCGTTTAAGTGAAGCACTCATGGCTACATACAAACTGGTGTGGGATGATTTTTGCTCGTGGTATCTGGAGATGGTTAAGCCTGCCTTTGGTACCCCCATTGACCGTGAGACCTTTGATGCTACCATTAGTATTTTCAATCGCTTAATACTGCTGCTGCATCCCTTTATGCCTTTCGTTACCGAAGAAATCTGGCATGCTTTACAGACCCTTGGTAAGAATGACGAGCAGGCTGCCTTTATCAACGCCAATTACAGCATCATGAACCAGCATATGCCGACCAGTGTTTTCTACGATCAGCGGATGCTTGACGAATTTGACACGGCTCGCGAGGTTATTGCAGGAGTGCGCAATTTGCGCAACAGCAAAGGTTTGCCGCCTAAAGAACCTCTGGATGTTATTTGTGTGTGTGCCGATGGTAAGCCAATGCATTCCCGTTTCGACGGTATTATCATGAAACTGGGCAACGTGAAGAATATAAGTTATTCCGATAAGAAAGTAGAGGGTGCTGTGAGTTTTATGGTGGGCACCACTGAATGTTTTGTTCCGTTGACGATGCACATCGACGTGGAAGCTGAGAAAAAGAAACTGGAAGAGGAATTGAAATACGCTGAGGGATTCCTGGCAAGTGTGATGAAGAAACTCGGCAACGAGAAATTCGTCAATGGGGCACCCGAGAAAGTGGTCGCCGTGGAGCGCCAAAAGAAAGCTGACGCCGAACAGAAGATTGCTGCACTGAAGGCTCAGATAGCCAATCTATAGTTTCTTTCAACCCTGTCAGGTTGGAAGTAGGATGATTAAGCTTTTTGTTGGTTGGTATGTAATGACAGCCAACAAAAAGTTTTTTCTATTTTTTTTGGGGAGAGTTGGATACGATTTTTTGAATCACTTCGCGGGTGATGAAAGCGGCGCTGTTGTTTTCGGCGACGTAGATGATGTAACCGTCGAGGGCAGTGCTGAGTACCATCGTTTCTTTCATAGAACCTCTGTAGAGCAGAAAATTACAAATGTCGGTAGGTGTGATGAAAGGATTGTTTTTCAAGTGTGAGTGAACAACAGACGAGGTGGGCTTTCCGTTTTCGTCGACAGTGGGGATTGCGATGAGAGAGTTGTGGTAACGTCGGAAAGCGGTGATGTTGCCGTCGTTGTCGAAGTCGATACTATAGTCGTTGCCGAAGGGTATGATATTGGGGTATTCAACACCTTGAAGGATGTACATTCGAGTGATTTTAGGATTGACCTGTACAAAGTCGATGTTAGGGCGTCCGTAGTTGCTGTTGTAGCGTAGACTATCCCGGAATTGGGAGAGTGCTTTGCGCAACATGGTTTCTCTTGATTCTCTGAGTGTCTGTTCTGCAACGGTAAGGGGTCGCATGTTGTAATTGATGGTCAGAGATTGGTTATGGATGTTGTAATTCAATTCAAAAATACAATTCTCATTATTGGAATTAAGGAAAACGGACTTCCAGGTGCTGTCGGTGGGTTGCCAAATGATATTGCCTCCGATACTGTTTTCATCGTAGTGTGCAAGCACGGAGTCGGTGGTTATCCAGTTGATATACTCGGCGGTGTAGAGGTTGTATCCTTCGGTACAGATGCTGTCAAGAACAATTTGAAGCTCCTTTGGATGAGAGCGATAATACTTGGCAGTATGTTTGTTGGTGGTGCAGGAAAACTGGCCCAAAGAAATGATTGTAGCAAATGTCAATAGTATTGTTTTTTTCATGATGATGCTGTTATTGGATTACTTTATCGTTTCGGGTTGGTTGCTTTTTTGACGTAACGGAGGTCGAGAGCATTCAAGGGGTTGGTGCGCAAACCTGAGATGTTTTTGTGGGTGAAGTGCAGAATCTGATCATAGTAAAGGACGATGACGGGCGCTTGTTGCATGACGATGGAGTCCATGGTGCGATAGAGGGTGATACGGCGTTTGGGATCTGTTTCGGTGATGGCTTGTCGGTAGAGACGGTCGAAGACCGGAGAGGAGAAATGAGTGTAGTTGGGTCCGGCAGGAGCACGGTTGGGACTATAGAAGAGGGTTAGGTAGTTTTCTGCGTCGGGGTAGTCGGCTATCCAAGAACCACGGAACCAAGCGGCTTTACCTTGAGCCATTTGTTCTCGTAAGGCGGCAGGAGGGTTGACGTCGATTTTGATTTCAATGCCCAAGAGAGAAAGCTGCTGTTGGATGTATTTGCAGAGGTCGAGGTAGGAAGAGGTGGTGGCGAGTTGGATGGGGGACAGTCCTTTTCCGTCAGGATATCCTGCTTCGGCGAGAAGTTGACGTGCTTTTGTAGGGTCGTAACGATAACCGTAAGAGGCTGTAGAGTCATATCCTGGGAGTCCGCAAGGAATCATTCCTTGGAGTGCGGGTCGTCCAACGTTGTTGCGCATGTATTTCATCATTTTGGCTCGGTCGAAACCGTAGTTGAGCGCCTGTCGGATACGTGGGTCGGAGAGGGGACCAGATGTGCTGTCCATGCGGAAACCAAGGTATTCGGTGTTGAGGAAAGGGATGGAAACCATGTCGATACGGTCGGAATATTTGGCTTTGAGCTGACCGGTGCGGGTAAGGATTTCATCTTTATAGGAGGCATCGAGGGAGTTCATGAAGTCGAGGTTGCCTTTGATGAATTCAAGGAAAGCGGTTTGCTTGTCAATGATAAAGGTTACGGAGATTGCGTCAAGATAGGGGAGTCGGTGGCACTCAAGGTTTGTGTCTTGAAGTTTGACAGTGTCGAATTCGAAGTAATTGGGGTTTCGGCGAAGGACAAGTTTAACACCTTCTTTCCAGTATTGGAACTGAAAAGGGCCGGTGCCGCAGGGATGGTTGCGGAAGTCTGTGCCATAGTGGTCGGCGACTTCGTGCGGGACGACACTGCAGTAGTTCATTGCAAGGAGGGAAAGCATGGGAGAGAAAGGTTCGTTGAGTCGGATGATGAAGGTAGAATCGTTGGGCGCTTGAAAACCATCGGGTGCAATATGGGCGAAAATCCAACGTCCGGGAGAGGCTATGTCAGGGTCAATGATGCGGTTGAAAGAGTAGCGGAAGTCATTTGCAACGACAGTACGGGTAGAATCGGGGGTATGGAATAGGGGTGATTTGTGGAATTGTACGTCGCTGCGTAGAATGAAGGTGTATGTTTTGCCGTCATTGCTGATTTCCCATCGTTTTGCGATACAAGGCTCGATGTTGAGGTTGCTGTCAAGCCGGACGAGGCCGTTGTACAGTTGGCTGGTGGCCCAGATAAGTGCCTGGTCTTTGGCGAAGGCGGGGTCGAGAGTGGTAATGCCAGCCGATTCGTTGTAACGGAAAATGGCTCTGCCGTCACTCTCGTAAGAATGATGGCAGGATACCATTAATACGAGCATTGATGGTATCAAAAACACAGTTTTTAACTTTGGTGAGACGGAGTGGCGGTATTTCATGTTATGCTGTTATCGTTTCGGTTATGCAGTCGCCATGGGCGGCATAGACAAGTTGGTTGAGAAAGAGGTGTTTTCTTTGTTCGGGTGTCAGGTCGGGTTGTTTGAGGATAGTGAAGGGTGGACGGGAAATGTCGACGAGGAAAAAGTTCGCTCGGGCACCGATGCAAAGGCCGCAATAGTCTATTCCAAGGGCACGGTATCCGTTGTGGGTGGCGATGCGAAAGACCTCTTCCGCAGGGAGGGCGGACGCATCCAGACGGGTGCCTTTTTGGAGAAGTGACATAACTTTCATGGCTTCAATCATGTCGAGATTGTCGCTCGAGGCGCAGCCGTCGGTGCCGAGAGTGACGTTGACGCCAGCGTCACGTAATTCGTTATAGAGGAATCGGAATCCAGACCCTAGTTTGAGATTGGAATTGGGACAGTGGACAACGGTGGCATGGTGGTCACCGAGTATGCGGATTTCCGTCTCGTCGAGCCATAGGGCATGGGCACCGATGAATCGGGAACCGACTTTGTCGAGGATCCCTAGTTTGTCGAGATATACCACAGTAGGAACGCCGTGTTCTTTGATGCAGTTTTCCCGTTCGGCTTGTGTTTCGGAGATGTGGATGTGGAAGGGAAGACTGTGTTCGCAAGCAAAGTCTGCAACATAGCGAAGATTTTTAGCGGAGACAGAATAGATGGCGTGTGGTGCGACGGCTAGGGTGAGCTCGGGGGGGAGGTTGGCGGTGAGGTGTTCGTAATGGTCGAAGAAATGCCGGGTTTGGATAGCTTTTTCGGGATTGTCGAAGTCGGCGTCGGTGACAGAAAGGGAGACGGTGCCAAGCATGCCTTTCTCTCGTGCGGCGCGGAGTGTGCTTTCTGTGCAGAAGTACATGTCGTTGAAAGCGGTTGTGCCGCTAGCGCGCATTTCATCAAATGCCTGCAAGGCTCCTCGGTAGATGTCGTCAGGCGTCAGTTTGGCTTCCATGGGGAAAATGGTGTCGTGAAGCCACTGTTGGAGGGGGAGTCCACTGCCGGCGCTGCGGAAGAGGGACATGGCGCTGTGGGTGTGCATGTTGACAAAAGCAGGAAGAGCCCAACGCTTACCATGACAGTCGACGGTATTTGTATTATGATTATTGAAGTCGGGTTTTGCAGCTTCAATATGACTGATGGAGCCGTCGGTGACAGTGAGGTCGGAGAGGATTCCGTCGATGTATAGGTTCTTGTAAGTCAATGTTATTAATAGATTTTAAGGTATGTAAAAATTTAACGATATTTTTGTTTTTTTATTGTGCGGGGAGTGACCTGTGTGATTTTTGCTCTTTTTTGAATAAAAATCTTTGTTTTTTATACTATTTTGCCTGTTGTTGCGTTAATGAATGAAAATACAGAATAGAAAAGTAAAGCATTCCAAAAATGAAGCGCATCTTCTTATTTATCCTCGGCGTTGGTCTGAGCACGTTGTTGATGGCACAAAGGGGGGATTCCCCACAGGCGGCAACGGATCGGTTTGATGAAGCTTATGACCTGTTTTTGAAAGAAAAATACGCCGTTGCACAACATCTTTTTGATCAATATTTACAGTATGTTGACTCCCGTAGCGACAAGGCGGCCGATGCTTGTTATTTTTCAGCGGTTTGTTCGGAACGGCTCCAGAACAATGATGCCGAGTTCCGTCTGAGAGAGTTTATGCGTCTGTACCCTGAGAGCGGGCGCATGAATATGGCTCGATTGTCGTTAGGCAATGTCTTCTTCGACAAAAAAGATTTTGGTGAAGCGTTGCGAACGTATATGACTGTTGAACCGTCTGAGATTGAATTCAACCACAAGAGTGGCTATGAATATAAGACGGGCTACTGTTATTATAGTACGGGTGACAAGGAGAAGGCGAAAGAGTATCTCACCCGGGTGGCGCAGGGTAAGTCGGAATATGCGTGGCGGGCTTCCTACTATCTGGGAGACATCCTGTTCTATAAAAAGCAGTGGGAGTCGGCGGAAAAAGAGTTCAAGAGATGTTTGAAGACTATTGAGCAGCAGCGCCGGAAGAAAAGCGAAGTGAATCAAGGTTACAAGCAGATTAAGGAGAATGTGGCGGTGTATCTTTTCTTTTGCAAATACCATTTGGGGAAAGAAGACGAGGTGTTGCGGGATGCTCCTGAATTGCTGAAGAATACCAATCTGGTGCTTCGTGACGAAGTGTTGCGGATTGTGGGTAATATCTACTTTAACCGTGGGGAATATGAACGGGCAATGCAGCACTATAACGTGGCCAACGAGGAGGCTCGTCGCAAGGAAAAATCTTTTGATCTTTTGTGGAACTATCCGATGGGCTACTGTTACTATATGCTGGGCCAGTATGACTCGGCGGCAACCTACCTCTCGACCTTTGCCGGTGTTGATGACTCCATTGCACAGAACGCGCTTTACACCTTGGGAGATACTTACATCAAGCTGGGACGCAAAGGGGATGCAAGAACCTGTTTCAAGAGTGCATCGGACATGACTTACAATTCCAAAATAAGAGAGGAGGCTGAGTTCAACTATGCCAAACTGAACTGTGAGTTGAACCCTAACGCCTATAATGAGTCGATACGGTCGCTGGATAATTTCTTGCAACATCATCGCGATAGTCCGCACAAGGCAGAGATACAGCAGTTGCTGACTTCGTTATACTGCACGACGCGCAATTACAAGGACGCTCTTGCACTCATCGAAAAAAACAAGAAAGAGCTGCTGAAAGACGCCACCATGCGTCAAGCTTACCAACGCATATTGGTCAACAGGGGTATCGACCTTTTTAATGAGCGCAATCTGCAGGCGGCATCGGTCTGTTTTGACACGGCGGTGGCCATCAATGCTATTCCTTCCATTACCACCGACGCCCTTTACCTTGCCGCCGAGAGTCAGTACCGTTTGGCCAACTTCGGAAGGTCTCAGAAACTGCTGGACCGTTTCTTCACGGCCAGTTCACGCAAGGAATCTGTCTATTATCCGCAAGCACTCTACACGGCAGGGTATGTCTACATGCGCCGCAAACGTTACAGTGACGCTGAAGAGAAATTCTCTGAATTCCTGAAACTCAGTGCCGATAATGGAGACCGCCGTCAGGTGCTGGATGCCTACAACCGCATGGGCGACTGTCTGTATGTACGCAAGAATTTCGACGGAGCCATCAGCTATTATGACAAGGTGATAAATGCCAAAGGTCAGGATGCCGACTACGCCATGTACCAGAAAGCTTTGTCATTTGGCGCACAAGGGAAAAATACAGAAAAACTCAACTGTCTTAACTATATTTTCGAGAAATTCTCCCAATCGCCCCTTTCGTCGAAGGCCATGTTTGAGATTGCCAACACTTATCTTATTTGCGACAACAATGAGATGGCATTGCTGTATTACAATAATTTCATCAAGAAGTACTCGCAAAGCAGTTTCGTTCCGCAAGCATTGCTGAATATGGGATTGATATATTACAATACCGAACAGAACGACAAGGCGTTGGAGACTTTCGACAAGTTGTTGACCCGCTATCCTGGTACTGACGAAGCCCGTGATGCGTTGCTGACTATCAAGAATATCTATGTGGAGCAGGATCGTGTGGAGGAGTATTTCTCTTATGTTGCAAACACTACCAAGGGTACCGTTTCAGCTGTGGAGCAGGACTCAACGTTGTACTTGGCTGCCGAAAACCGTTATTTTGCAGGCAACTATGACAACGCTATTGCCGGTTTCTCCAATTACATACAAAAATTTCCGCATGGACTCTTCATTCTCAAAGCGCACTACTACCTTGCCGATGCGTTGACTCGTACCAACCATTCCGACAAGGCGTTAGTCCACTATGAATGGGTTGCGGAACGCGGTAACAACCCCTACACGGAGAATTGTCTCTATCAGGCAGCCGTTACGCATTACGCCCAGAAAAACTACCGCAAGGCGCTCGACTACTATGTTCCGCTAGTGGCTGTGGCCAGTACCGACGGTATCCGTCTGGATGCTCGGATGGGTATTGTCCGCTGCTGGAATGCACTGTCTGATAGCACCAACCTGCGTATCAGTTGCGAGCAACTTCTGCAAGAACCCAAAGCCTCCGATGAACAGCGCGACGAAGCTGGTCTGCTGTTGGCTCGGAGCCGCTTCTATGCTGATGCTTTTGAGTCGGCTTTTGTTGCCTACGAACCTCTGCTGCATTCGGCCAACGGCGACTATATGGGAGAAGCGGCCTACCGACGTGCCTATATCCGGTGCCGTCAGAACCGTTTGGACGAAGCTGAGCAGATAATAGAGGCGGTTGTCAACAATCCTGGCAGCGACTATTGGTTGGCAAAGACATTTGTCCTTTGGGCCGACATCTTCCATAAAAGAGGCAATGATGAACAGGCCCGACAGACTTTGCAGAGCATTATCGACAACTATGAGGTCCTCTCCGATGCAGACGAAGAGGTGGTCATGGAAGCTCGCCAGCAACTCCGCCTGCTGCAGCAGCCATCGTCGACAGACAACTCGTCGGATGGCAATAATGATGAAGAAATCATTATCGATGTCGACGAAGATTGAAAGTGATGAATGGAAAAAAGTGTTAATTTGTAAATGATTATGAATATGAAATCATCAAATATATATCGCACAAGAATAACAGCTGCCAGAATTCTGATTTCGTTGGCGCTTATGTTGTTTATTTGCGGCAAGTCGTTTGGTCAGACGGATACTACCCAGTCGGTCTACCATGAGTCGGTGATTGTTGTGGGCGATTACAATCCCGTTTTGGACGGTGTGACGGAGAAGGTCAACGTGGCACCGGCCACCAATGACAATACGGCACAAGAACTGCAACCGAAATTCAACTATAGCATCACCCCGCGCCGCATCAGCTCTACTTCCGCTACTTCGGGCCTCAAACCTGGCTATGTCCCACCGCCGCGAACGGAATTGTATCGTCACTATTTGCGCCTGGGACTGGGACATGATTTTGCGGGTATTCTCGATTTCAACCCGTTGATTGACTATTATTTCATGTCCAAGCGTGATACAGTCAAATCATACGGTGCCCGTTTCTTCCACGAGACGGATGTCACTACTTTTGGCAAGAAAGATGAAACCACACCGTCCCCAGACTATTATGGTCGCACCCGTGAGTCGGACACCCGTCTGGATATTTTCGGGAAGTACATTCTGAATCGGCAACATCTTTTTTCGGCCAATATGGCTTTCGATCGTCAATATGGACGTTACTATGGGTTCTCTGACTCCACGCTGTCTGCGATGTACGGAGAAAGACGTGATGATACGGACCGGGATAGTCCTTTTGCTTATAATAATTTGGCGCTCAATCTCGGTGCCAAAAGCCTTCATACCGACGTGAATCGTTTCGGATACGAAGCCGACATTTCGATGGCTGACTTTTGGTCAAAGAGCGATGCTACGCAGCTCTCCTTGTCGCTCGACGGATCGGTTCACTATGGATTCCCTATGTTTCGCAAGTACAAGGCTGTTGCCTATCTTCATACCGGATGGGAAGGGTACAAGCAGAGTTATATGTCGGATGTGACAGGCCAGAAAGAGTCAGCCGGACGCCATATTCTGAACATAAATCCTTATGTCGATTTCCTATTTAAGGATTTTAAAATACATGCCGGTCTTGCATTCGGATTCAACGGATATGACGATGCCGACAACACATCGCATGACCTCTTTCCTGATATTTCTGTTGCCAAATCGTTTATGAACAATGCGATGAGTTTGACAATGGGTTTTCAGGGCGGTTATTGGGTCAATGACTGGAATACCATGCGACTTTTCAATCCTTATATCAAGATGGGCCCTGCTTGCGCTACGGTGGACGACAATCTCTACGCCCATTTGCGTATTAATTTTTCGAAGAAATTGATCCTCAATGTGACCGCCGACAACCATTTCTACAAGAATCGCATGTTCTTCATGACAGACCCGGCGGTTTTTCTGGGATGTGGGCTGAAGCCTTATTTTCTTGATGTGGACAATCTTGTGCTAGGTGCCGACTTCACCTTTGTCAACGACGAGATGATCACACTTTCGCTGGGTGCGGACTACTATCTGTATTATAACAAGGGAGCAGAGCTTCCGTTGTTCCACACCCCTGATTTCACCGCCCATCTCGATGCGCGAGTCAACTATCTGGATACTTGGTTTTTCAATCTTCAGACTCTTTTCGTCACCAAAGTTGATGCCTACTATAATTTGAGTACTACGGGTGCTGTCACGGTCACCGGTCAGCTGCCTGCTCGTTTCGGCATTAACCTGGGTGTCGAGTATAAGTACAACAAAGCCATTTCATTCTTTGCCAATATCGACAATGTTACCTGTCAACGTTATTTCCTCTGGGCTAACTATCCTGCCCAGCGTTTCAATCTGATGTTGGGACTCACTTACACTGTGCCGACAAAGAAGCGTTAACCATCGCATTGAACAATTGCTGCCAGAATCTCTATTTTCAATTCTTAATCATCCATTCCCTTGTCAACATATCAACAAACTCTCAAATATCTTTTTCATGCACTGCCAGCCTATCATAGGGTAGGGGCGGCGGCCTACAAGGCCAATCTCGACAATACGCTCTGCATGATGGAGCATCTGGAGCATCCTGAGCGTGGATTGCGGGTCATTCATGTGGCCGGTACCAATGGAAAGGGTTCGGTTTCGCACATGCTTGCCGCTATTCTTCATCGTGCAGGCTATAAAGTGGGACTTTACACATCACCTCATCTGGTCGATTTTCGTGAACGTATCCGCATCAACGGCAAGATGATATCGAAATACTATGTGACTCGGTTTGTAGAGAAGCATCGTGGCTTCTTCGAACAACAGCAGCTTTCCTTTTTCGAGATGACCGTGGGACTGGCTTTCGATTATTTCCGCACCCGCCGGGTCGATGTAGCTGTTGTGGAAGTGGGCATGGGCGGCCGTCTGGATTCCACCAATGTCGTATGTCCCGATTTGAGTATCATCACCAATATAGGGTTCGATCATACCCAGTTCTTAGGCAATACGCTTGCTGACATAGCGCGGGAAAAAGCGGGTATCATTAAGCCGCATGTTCCGGTTGTTGTTGGAGAAACCCATCCGGAAACGGCGCCAGTCTTTATTGCTGCTGCACAACGTTGCCAAACTGCCGTTACCTTCGCCGATCAGCATTATTTGGTTCGTGAACGGAAAGACGACGGTGTCAAGATGCTGGCGGATATCTTTTGTGACGGAGAACCTTTTATGCGGGGATTGCATTCACAGCTCGACGGACTATATCAGCGCAAAAACCTCGCTACGGTCTTCGCCGCTTGGCAAATGCTGCTGCAACAGGGCTATTCCATTCCTCGCAAGGCCTTTCGCGAAGGAGTGGCTCATGTGGTCGACGATACAGGTCTTCGTGGACGTTGGGAACAGTTGGCTGTACGTCCACGTATCATTTGCGAAACAGCCCACAATGCTGACGGTATTGCCCAGTTGGTCGAAAAACTCAGCCTGATGCGTTACCACCATCTCCATATTGTCTATGGATGTGTCAATGACAAGGATTATGGTCATATATTGGAACTCCTTCCCCAGGAAGCCTTTTATTACTATACTCGCCCCTCTGTCGAACGGGGTCTCGACGAAAACATTTTGGCTGTAACAGCAAAAAAATTGCATCGTCCGGGTGATGCCTACCCTGATGTGAAAACAGCTCTCAACGCCGCCCGCCGCAGGGCCCATGTTACGGACCTTGTCATCGTTACAGGTAGCATCTTCCTCGTCGCGGATCTTTTGGCGATTTGGGACTCCGAACAAACAAAATGAAACAAAGTACAATGGACAACAACGAAATTATTTCCCTCAACGATATGTTCAAAGACTACTGGGTCGACTACGCCTCAGACGTTATCCTCGACCGCAGTGTCCCTGATATCGACGACGGTCTTAAACCCGTGCAGCGTCGTATCCTTCATGCCATGAAGGAAACCGACGACGGCCGCTATACCAAAGTTGCCAATATTGTCGGCAACACCATGCAATACCATCCTCATGGCGATGCATCCATCAAGGACGCCTTGGTTAATATGGGGCAGAAGGATCTCTTGATTGACTGCCAGGGTAACTGGGGAAATATCCTCACGGGCGATGATGCTGCTGCAGCCCGTTATATCGAAGCACGTCTCTCAAAATTTGCCAATGAGGTTATATTCAATAAGAAAACTACCCAGTGGAAGCCCTCCTATGATGGACGTAAACAGGAGCCGGTAACTCTTCCTGTCAAATTCCCGCTCCTCCTTGCTCAGGGTACCAAAGGCATTGCAGTCACTCTGACATCGGTTATTCTGCCCTATAATTTTTGCGAACTGTTGGAATCTTCCATCAAAATCTTGCAGAATGTACCCTTTGAAATCTATCCCGATTTTCCCACGGGTGGACTCATCGATGTATCCAAATACAATGACGGCGCGCTCGGAGGCCGTCTCCGTATCCGTGCCAAAATGCACTATGATGAGAAGAGGAAAGCGTTGGTGATTACAGAACTGCCTTATAGTGTTACGACGGATGTCCTCATTGACAGTATCTTGAAAGCCAATGAGAAAGGGAAGATTAAAATTAAGAAAATCGACGACAACACGGCCGCCCAGGTCGAAATTGTTGTCTACCTGCCTCAAGGGGTTTCACCCGACCAAATGATTGACGCTCTTTATGCCTTCACCAGTTGTCAAATCAGTTTTTCTCCCCAGACTTGTGTCATTGTCGACAACAAGCCGGTCTTTATGACTGCCTCTGAAATCCTGCGCCATTCCACCTTCCGCACCAAAGACCTCTTGCGTCAGGAACTGGAAATTCAGTTGGCTGAACTGGAAGACAAGTGGCATTGGGTGTCGCTCGAGAAAATCTTCTTCGAAAAGCGTATCTACAAGCAGTTGGAGAAAGACCAGGCTACTTGGGACGACCAGGTGACTGCCATTGAGCGCGCTTTTGACCCATACCGCAAGCATTTCAAGAAAGTGATTACTCGCGACGACGTACTTCGACTTTGTGAAAAGCCTGTGCGTAAAATCTCCAAGTTCGATATTAAGAAGGCCGACGAGGAAATCGCCACCATAGAGATGAACATCGACGAAACCAAAAATCATCTCGAACATCTCACAGAATACGCCATTGCCTATTTCCGCCACATTTTGGAGAAATACGGAAGTGGACGCGAACGTCGCACCGAAATCCGCGATTTCGAAGACATTCAGGCGGTTTCCGTCGCTGTCGCCAACGAGAAACTCTATGTTAACCGCACTACCGGTTTTGCCGGCTATGCTTTGAAACGTGACGAAGGGGCTGAATATGTCTGTGATTGCTCCCGTATGGACGATCTTATCGTCTTCCGTCGCGACGGTTCCATGATGGTCACCAAAGTCCAGGAGAAATGTTTTGTGGGCAATCCCGACTGCAAGGAAATCGAATACATTGGACTCTTCCGCAAGGGTGACGAACGCACGGTCTACAATATGATTTACCGTGATGGGGCCTTTGGCTTCGTTTTTGTGAAGCGTTTCTCTGTGCTGGGCATCACCCGTGACCGGGAATATGTTCTCACAAAAGGATCTAAGGGCTCTAAAATACTTTATTTTACAGCCAATCCTAACGGCGAAGCGGAAACTGTTACCGTTCACCATGTTTCCAAACCCAAACTCAAAAAAACCAGTTTCGACTTTAATTTTGCCACCCTCGCTATTAAAGGGCGTTCGTCGATGGGTAATATTTTGACACGTAACGCGGTACGAAGCATCAATCTCAAAGATGAGGGTATCTCCACTCTCGGGGCCCGCAAAATATGGTTCGATCAAAATGTCAAGCGTCTCAATGTCAACGAGGCTGGCACTTATTTGGGTGAGTTCAAAGGAAAAGACCGAATACTCACCCTCATGCAGTCGGGCCATTTCCGTACTACCAATTTTGACCTCGCAAACCACTATGATGACGATATCCTACTTATCTCCAAGTACAATCCTCGTACTATTGTTTCGGTTATCTACCAATCGGCCGGGAACAGCAGCTATTATGTCAAACGCTTTCTGATTGATGAATTCGACAAGAAACTCTCCTTCCTCGACGAGGGCTCTGGCGACACCATGATAACCTTCTCCGTCGACACTTTTCCGCGACTCGAAATGTTTTATGACGAATCTGCCAACAAGAAAAGCGAGTCGGAAATAATCGATGTCTATGATTTCATTGCTGTCAAAGGCTACAAGGCCAAAGGGAAACGGCTCACCACTGCGCCCGTCAAACTGTTCCGGTGGCTCGATCCGCTTCCTGAACCTGAAGAACCTCAATCCCAATCTACGCTACAGAGCCCTGAAATCTCCGATCGCGAAGGGTTCGCAGAAGGAACCCAGACTGCCCTTTGGTAATTGAATAACTTATTAAGGTTGAAAGGACCGCCTGGCAGAAAAGTTTATTGTGTATGGATTTTTTTCAACCTCTCAAAACATTGATGTTTTAAAACTTTTAAAACCCTTACCCTCTTGAAAATACTAGTCGTTTTACCCAGATTCCCCTATCCCCTTGAAAAAGGTGACAAACTTCGTGCCTATCATCTGATTCGCACCCTTGCCGCCCGTCATGAGGTCTACCTGTTTGCCTTAACGCATCACAGCGTCCCCTCCGATGCCTTACAGCAAATGCGTCAGTTCTGCAAAGAGATACGTGTATACCGTCTCTCTCGTTTCATGGGCGCTTTCCGTGTTCTCCGTTGCTTTTTGGGCGTCAAGTCGCTCCAGATGGGCTATTGGTTCTCCCCCAAAGCTCGCAAACAGTACCGTCAGTTTGAAGCTGAAGTGCAGCCTGATGTGCTCTTTTCCCAGATGGTCCGTACCATGAAGTACGTCTCATGGTCTACATATCCCAAAGTGATGGACTTTCAGGATGCCCTCTCCATGAACGTCGAACGTCGCATGAAAGAACGCCGCGGTCTGTCCTACTTCGCTCTCCATTACGAGTTCAAGATGCTTCGCTCTGCCGAATACAACGCCTTTAAAATATTTGACGAGCTCACTATTATCTCCGAACCCGACAGCGAGGCTATCCCGCAACACAAAGATTCCCAAATCCATATCCTTCCCAATGGTGTCGATTTCGACTATTTTCAACCCATGCAGGTCGAGAAACAGTTCGACCTGGTCTTTTGTGGCAATATGCAATACAAGCCCAATATCGACGCTTCTCGCTTTTTGGTCGGACAGGTGATGCCTCTCGTGTGGAAAAGTCACCCCGAGGTCCGCCTTATGCTTGCGGGTGCAACCCCAAAGACCTCTGTTCGTCAATTGGCCTCTGATAAGGTTGTGGTCACGGGTTCCGTCGAAGACATCCGTCCTTGCTATGCCCAGTCGAAAATTCTGGTTGCTCCTATGCGTATCGGTTCTGGACTGCAAAATAAGATTCTTGAAGCTATGTCGATGGGAATTCCTTGTGTGACAACCACTCTTGCCAATGCTTCCATAGGCGCTGTCGACGGTCAGCACATTCTTCTCGGGGCTACCGCTCAAGAGTTGGCCGATGCCATCGTACGCCTTCTCAATGATGAATCTTTGCGCAAAACTCTTGCCGACAATGCTTCGCAGTTCGTACGACAGCATTTCTCATGGCAATCGGCAGGCGATAAACTTGAGACCATCCTCCTGCAGGCCGTCGAAAAACGAAAAACCCGGAACAATAATCCCCGAACGGAGGTTCTATAATCTTCTTAACAGTTACATGAAATCTTTTGAATGAAAAAAAACGCCTCGAAGACCGACCTGCCACCCGAGCGTGCCATCCTTGTCTCGGTATGTGATGCACGTACTACCATGGAGCGCACCCGGGAATGTCTCGACGAATTGGCCTTTCTCCTCGAAACAGCCGGCGGCATCCCTGTGAAAACGGTGATTCAGAAGCTTGACCGTCCCGACAACCGTACCTATATCGGTAGCGGCAAACTGGAAGAAGTGGTTGAGTATAAAAACGCTCTCGATGCTGATTTTGTTGTCTTCGACGACGAACTCTCGCCAGCGCAGCTCCGCAATCTTGAGAAGGCATTCAATTGTCGCATCCTCGACCGTACAACCCTCATCCTCGACATCTTCGCCCGTCGGGCGCGTACCTCCATAGCCAAGACGCAAGTCGAACTCGCACAACTCCAATACATGCTCCCCCGTCTTACACGCCTATGGACCCACCTCGAACGTCAACGGGGCGGTATCGGCATGCGTGGACCCGGTGAAAGCCAGATAGAGACCGACCGTCGCCTTATTACCGAGAAAATCACACTTCTGAAGGAACGGCTCACTACCATCGACAAACAGAAAGTGCAGCAACGTAAAAACCGTGAAAGCCTTGTCCGTGTTGCCCTTGTGGGGTATACGAATGTCGGAAAGTCCACACTTATGAACCTTCTCGCAAAGTCTGATGTATTTGCCGAAAACAAACTCTTTGCCACCCTCGACACCACCGTTCGCAAGGTGGTCGTCGACAATCTCCCGTTTCTCCTTACCGACACCGTTGGGTTCATCCGTAAACTGCCTCACGGACTTGTCGAATCATTCAAGTCCACCCTCGATGAGGTCCGTGAAGCTGACCTTCTGCTCCATGTCGTCGACATCTCGCACCGTGACTATGAACAGCAAATAGAATCTGTCAATCGCACCCTCGGCGAACTGAATGCGCTCGACAAACCCACTGTTATGGTCTTCAATAAGATAGATGCCTATACTTACACCCGCAAAGAAGATGACGACCTAACACCCATGACCAGGGAAAACTGGACGCTTGAAATGTTGCAAAACTCGTGGCTCTCCAAACAGGATGCCCATCCCACAGTCTTTATCTCCGCTGCCAAACACCTGAATATTGACACTCTCCGCACGCTCCTCTACGACCAAGTCAAACATATCCACGCCATCCGTTACCCGTACAATAATTTTCTTTATTGATTTACTATTAAAGCCAAAATTATTGTGTACCTTTGCAAACGGAAACTATAGTTGAATCGTTTTGCAAGGCGTTATATTAGAAAATATTACTAACCCGGAGGACTTGAAAAAACTTCCGGAAAGCGATTTGCCGGAACTCGCTTTGGAGTTGCGTCATTTTATTGTGGACACGCTGGCTACCCACCCGGGTCATTTGGCATCATCGCTTGGCACAGTGGAGCTGGCTATCGCGCTCCATTATGTCTTTAATACGCCTGATGATAAAATAGTGTGGGATGTGGGGCATCAAGCTTACGCCCACAAAATCCTTACGGGGCGCCGCGAACAATTCTCCACCATCCGTACCTACGGCGGCATCAGCGGTTTTCCGCGTATGGATGAAAGTCCATATGATGCCTTTGGTACGGGACACTCCTCCACCTCTGTGTCGGCAGCGTTGGGCATGGCTACCGCATCCAAACTACAGGGCAACACTTCCCGTCAGCATATTGCGGTTATCGGCGACGGCTCCATGACGGGAGGCGAGGCTTTCGAGGCACTCAACAACGCGGGCGATTCCAAGGCGAATATTCTGGTCATCCTTAATGATAACGGTATCTCCATCGACAAGGCGGTCGGTGGTCTCAACCATTATCTGGTGAAAATCACTGCGTCGCCTAAATACAACAGTCTGAAAGAGCGCGTGTGGCGAAAAGTAGGGGGCGATGATAAAGAATCTCGTAGCAAGAACTTCTTTTCCAAAACCTTGGCTTCGATGAAGTCGATGGTGCTGGGGGGCTCCAACCTCTTCGAGTCGTTGGGGTTCCGCTATTTCGGACCAGTCGACGGCCACGATGTGGAACAACTTGTTGAAGTGCTTTCTCGGTTGAAACATTTGAAGGGACCCAAATTGCTTCATATCATTACGAAAAAAGGCAAGGGTATGGAACTTGCCGAACGTAATCCTGTTGTATATCACGCTCCGGGTCAGTACGATGCAGAAACCGGCAAGCAGATTAAACATCAAGAGGGCAACCAACCGTTGAAATATCAGGAGGTTTTTGGACATACTATCGTGGAACTGGCCGAACAGAATCCCCGTATTGTGGGTATCACACCTGCCATGCCGACAGGTTGCTCGCTCAATATCATGATGAAAAAAATGCCCGACAGAGCATTTGATGTGGGCATTGCAGAACAGCATGCAGTGACTTTTGCAGCTGGTCTGGCGGCTCAGGGAATGGTACCCTTCTGCAATATCTATTCCAGTTTTATGCAACGCGCCTACGATCAGGTTATCCACGATGTGGCATTGCAAAAACTTCATGTCGTTTTTTGTCTCGACCGGGCAGGTATTGTGGGTGATGATGGCCCGACGCACCATGGCGTTTTTGATATGGCCTTTTTCCGTCCTATACCCAATATGACGATTTGTGCCCCGATGGATGAGCATGAGTTGCGTGATATGATGTTCACCGCTCAGTCTGACGACTGTGGCCCTATTGCGATTCGTTATCCTCGCGGGGCCTCGGTGCATGCCGACTGGAAAAACACCATGCAAAGGATTCCTATCGGCAAGGGACGCTGTCTCCATGAAGGTCGTCGTGTGGCACTGCTTACCATTGGTCATGTGGGCAATGATGCTTCCGAGGCATTGAGACAATTGCAGGAGAAGGGGTTCGATCCCGGGCATTATGACATGCGTTTCGTCAAACCGCTCGACAGTGAGTTGCTCGACGATGTGGCGCGTCGTTACAGTCATGTTGTTACTGTGGAAGACGGTTGTTTGAAAGGTGGTTTCGGCAGTGCTGTGATTGAGTACTACCAGCAGCGTCAGGTGACGGATGTCTCTTTGCCAGTGCCGTCGGTTGTCCGGTTGGGTATCCCCGATGCTTTCGTCCAGCACGGTCCTGTCGGACAACTTCACCACGATTGTAACTTCGATGTTCCCGCCATCGTGTCTTGTGTTGAAAAACTTTATAATGAATAAGATATGTGCTATATTTCTTTCTCTTTTGTTTGTCGTTCCTGTTTGGGCGACAACTTACGATTTTAAGAAGGAGATATCAGGACAGACACTTTATTTTTCAGTTCTTTCCACGGGTGAACATGCCACGGTTTCAGTGGTTGCTCCGCAGGATTTCAAGGGATATGGCGATTTTGTCAAACCCAAGGGCCGTCTTGTGATTCCTGGCGAGGTGCAACACGATGGCGAACGTTACCGTGTGTCGGCGATTGCACCCCGTGCTTTTGCTGATTGCGACGCTTTGACTTCGGTCATGATTCCGGTTACCGTGTCGTGTGTCGGCAGTGCTGCCTTCGAGAATTGTTCGAGAATGCATTCGGTTGTTATTGAATGTGACAGCGTCGGAATTTTCTATGATGTTTTTAAGGGCTGTGTTAATTTGGACAGCGTTGTCGTGGCTCCTACGGCACGATGTTTGCCGCCTTTTGCGTTTCATGGTGTCGAGAATCTCAAAGTTGTAGTCTTTCTGGCAGAAAATGCGGTGTCTATGCGTAATGTGTTTTTTGGATGTGGTGCTCCTGCCCGCATTGTCTTTGGAGAACGGGTCAGCATGGTCCCGTCGTTTCTCTGTTACAATTTTACGGGACTAAACAAAATCGAATTTCCCGACAACGCCCATTGTATGTCCACTATCGGGCAATGTGCCTTTGCCAATTGTGCATCGTTGCGCAACGTGACGATTCCTGCCAGTGTGAGTATGATTGGAGCCAACGCTTTTGCATACTGTCGTTTGCAAAGTTTGGTACTGGAGTCGGAATTGCCGCCCTGTTTGGAAGAACAACCTTTCTTTGGTGTCGACCGTTCGACGGAAGTGATGATTCCCTGTGGTACCCGCCAATCGTATGTCAATTCGGCGATGGGCCGTTGTTTTGACCATTTTGTTTATCCCAAGACATGCCCAATCGACCCCATTCAGGCCGAGGTGATCTACGTTCACGACACGGTGTGGCTCCACGATACGGTTTATCTCCCGGAACCGGCATTCCGTCAATGGCTGGCCTCTTCAAATGATACGGTTGGAAAGTCCCCATCCATGTACGATTATGTGGAGGTGGATTTGAAAGGGGTGATTTCGGAGAAGGAGCCTTCGGAATGGATTTTTTTGGATGGAAAGATTGTGAGAATCACCCATGCCAAACGTCTTGCAGGCACCGCAGTCAAAGCCTACGACGAGAATGGTCGCTTGGTGGTCGACGAACGTATTCCCGCAAACCAGCCGGCAGACAACTATTATCTGCGTCTTCCCAAGCGAAAACGTTATTTCCTTGCCATCGGCAATCTGCCGACGGTTTCGGTGGATGTGGCTGCACAACGTGTGAGCCATTAAAACTTTTCACAAAATCTTTTTGGTCAATCCATTTTTTTGTTGTAACTTTGTTTCGCTTTGTTTTTTGTTAAAGATTTGTATGTCAATTTCTTTGACGAAAAATAGGGTTATTTGTACTTTAATTTTTGATAAAATTAAATAAATTAATAATAAAAACACATAAAAATGACACCTTCGCACATAGAGCACATCGGCATCGCCGTTACCAATCTCGACGAAGCCATCAAGTACTGGGAAGATGTAATGGGCCTCAAATGTTACGCCATTGAGGAAGTTACGGACCAGAAAGTCAAAACTGCATTTTTCAAAATTGGCGACGTGAAAATAGAGCTCCTTGAGCCCACTTGTCCTGAAAGCACCATTGCCTCGTTCATCGAGAAGAATGGAGGCAAGGGCGGCATGCACCATATCGCCTTTGCTGTCGATAACACCGACGCAGCACTTGCCGAGTGCAAGGAGAAGGGTGTCCGGCTTATCGACCAGCAGTCGCGTGGCGGCGCCGAAGGTCTCCACATCGGTTTCCTCCACCCCAAGAGCACTCTCGGTGTGTTGACCGAGCTTTGCTGCAAATAATATGAATTTTCGAGGCCTACCAACACCGTTAAGAGTCGCGGGAATCCTCACAATATAAACCTACAAAAAATTCAAATATGGCATTTGAAGAAAAAATAAAAGAACTTCTTGACAAAAGAAGTGAAGCCAAAATGGGCGGCGGTCAGAAACGCATTGACAAGCAGCACGAACAGGGCAAACTCACAGCCCGCGAACGTATCGCTCTGCTCCTCGACGAGGGCTCGTTCGAGGAATTTGACATGTTTGTCACCCATCGTTGTACTAATTTTGACATGCAAAAGCAGTCCTATCTCGGCGACGGTGTGGTAACCGGCTACGGTACCATCGACGGCCGTCAGGTCTATGTCTTTGCGCAGGACTTTACGGTCTTCGCAGGCTCCCTGTCGGAGACGATGTCGCTGAAGATCTGCAAGGTGATGGATCAAGCCATGAAGGTTGGGGCTCCTGTTATCGGTCTGAACGACTCGGGTGGAGCTCGTATCCAGGAAGGTTGCAATTCGCTGGCTGGCTATGCTGAAATCTTCGAGCGCAATATCCTCGCTTCGGGTGTGGTGCCTCAAATCTCCGCCATCTTCGGTCCCTGTGCCGGTGGCGCTGTCTATTCGCCGGCCCTCACCGACTTCATCCTCATGTCGAAAGAAAACAGCTACATGTTCCTCACTGGCCCCAAGGTGGTCAAGACTGTCACGGGTGAAGATGTCTCCACCGACAAATTGGGCGGTGCCATGGTGCACGCTACCAAGTCGGGTGTGGCTCATTTTGTGGGCGAGACCGAGGAGTCGACCCTCCAGCTCATTCGCGACATCATTAGCTACATTCCCTCCAACAATTTTGAAGAGGCTCCTTATGTTCCTACGGAAGACCCCATCGACCGTCTCGAGGACAGCCTCAACACCATCATTCCCGAGAACCCCAACCAGGCCTACGATGTCAAGGATGTCATCCACGCCATCGTTGACGACGGCAAGTTCCTCGAAGTGCATGAGAAATTTGCTCCCAACCTGGTAGTCGGTTTCGCCCGTTTCGGCGGTGTCTCGGTAGGCGTTGTCGCCAACCAGCCCAAGGCGATGGCCGGTGTGCTCGACTGCAACAGCAGCCGCAAGGGCGCCCGTTTTGTCCGCTTCTGCGACGCCTTCAATATTCCGCTCGTTACGCTTGTCGATGTCCCGGGATTCCTCCCTGGCACGGGTCAGGAATACGCAGGTGTCATCGCCCATGGTGCCAAGTTCCTCTTCGCCTATGGCGAGGCTACGGTGCCCAAAGTGACGGTCACCTTGCGCAAGTCCTATGGCGGTGCCCACATCGTCATGTCTTGCAAGCAGCTGCGTAGCGACATCAATTATGCTTGGCCGACGGCTCAAATCGCCGTGATGGGTGCCAGCGGTGCCACCGAGGTGCTGCAGGGCCGTGCCCTCAAGGAGATTACCGATCCTGAAGAGAAGGCTAAATTCATGGCTGAGAAAGAAAAAGAATATAACGATCAATTCGCCAATCCGTACAACGCTGCCAAGTACGGCTACATCGACGATGTCATCGAACCGCGCAACACCCGCTTCCGCGTTATCCGCGCACTGCAGGCCCTTGCGACGAAGAAAGATGCTCTGCCGATGAAGAAGCACTGTAACATTCCGTTGTAGTGTTCGGTTGTCGAATCCTCACCATAAGGTGAGGGAAGAAATAAAGTATTAATTTTTAAACAGTTTAACCGTCTGAAAAGACAAAAATCAAAAAACACAATGAAAAAAGCTTTAATTACTGGATTCCTCGGAATCGCTTTTGTTTTCGCAATGGTTTCTTGCAACGGTAACGCTACCGCTACCGACAGCAACAATCAGGACACCGTCAAGGCTTGCCAGCAGGACGAACACTGCATGAAGCACTGCGAAGCTACCTGCCCCGACAGCGCTTGCTTGGCCAACAACTGCGAAAACTGCACCTGCCCTGACTCCAGCGCTTGCAAACAGAAAAAAGAGTGCTGCAAAAAAGAGGGTAACGGCGAATGCTGCAAAGACAAAGCCAAAGGTGAAGGTTGCAAAGGCGACGGCGAATGCAAAAAAGAATGTTAGAAGAAGAAATAGTCTTCTCTCATGAGACGTTTCGGAGTTTCGGGTGCCGCTACCCGCGGCACCCGTCGCACCGATTCGGGTTTATTTATTAATACCGACCGTTACTTTTGTTTTCGCCTTGAGCCCTTCGGTTCATTCAGGCTTAAATACTGTAACAACAAGTAAAGCAATTGATCGTAATATGAATAAAGTTAAGAAATTTTTGACAGTTGGCCTCTTCGCCTCGATGCTCTGCTCCGCTCCTGTGTGGGCGCAGACCCCTGATGAAGCCGCCAATGATACTGTCCTCTTGACCCATTTCGAAAATAACAACCCGCAGAGCGGTATCGGTATCGACGTTACCAATTTCATCCCTGTGCAGGTTTGTTATGTGGGCAACCAGGACCTCTTTGTCGTCATAGACAGTATCGACAACGCTGTCGACATGATTTATCGACGCGACATGCTGTCGTTTGACACCACCATCCGCATCCCCGTCGACGATGTCAAAGGCCGCCACGACTTGGTCAACATCATGCGTCCCAAAAGTGTCGGATTCTGTGACGGCTATGTCGTCTTCCTGGCATCGGCAAAGAAAGATTCTTCCTATCTCGCTGTTGTGGACTTGGACGGCAATGTCGTCAATCGTATCGACATGGGCTGTTGTTCCTATGCTTTCCAGATTTTCCCCGACGAACTTATCGTCGTAGGCCGCAACCAACTGGGCTACGATATCAATGTTTTTGACCTCAGCAAGGGTATCGAAAATATCGAGAAGAACGACGGGCAGACTTCCGCCTTCAGACACTACCATGTGGCCAAACAGGCCGACCGCATCCGTGAGTCGGATAAATATGGTATCGGTCTTACGGTGGTCGCCGTCTCGGTCGTATTCCTCGCATTGCTCTGTATCTCCCTTATCCTTAAGGGATATGGCAAGCTTATCATGAAGACTCAGGACCGTAAGGCCAACAAGTCGGCTCAGATTGCCACCGCTGCTGCGGCCACTCCGTCGGCTTCAGAAACCTCGGGCGAAATTTATGCCGCCATTGCGACGGCTATCTACCTCTACGACGAGGAACTTCATGATGAGGAAGACACCATCATCACCATCCAGAAAGTGGAACGTGCTTGGACTCCCTGGAACGCCAAGTACTATAATATGAATCATTATTTTAATAACAGAAAATAGGAAAAATAGAAATATGAAAAATTTCAAATTCAAAATAAACGGTACCGAATACTCTGTTGATATCAACGAAGTGGAAGGTCAAGAGATTTCCTTGGACGTCAACGGCACCCCCTATAAGGTGACTGTCGACAAAGAGATGAAGAAAACACAGGTGGTGATGCAGACTCGCAAGGCTCCCCAAGTGGCTGCAGCTCCTAGCGGCGATGTCCAGAAATCGGCTCCCGCCACGGCTGGCTCTAAGGTGACCACCCCGCTGCCGGGTACCATCCTCGACGTCTTTGTCAATGTTGGCGATAAGGTCAAGGCCGGACAGACCGTCGTACTCCTGGAAGCCATGAAGATGGAAAACAACATCGAAGCAGATGTCGAAGGCACCGTCACCGAAGTGAAAGTTCGCAAGGGTGACTCCGTCCTCGAAGGCGATGTTATGGTTGTTATCGGATAAATAATTGTTCAAGGGTGAGAAAGTTTGATGATTGGCTCCTCGCGGTCGCCTGAATGTGAAAAGGCATCGCTTGGCGATTTTGATAGACTTGAAACTCTTAAACTATTGAATTTTTAAACTAATAAAAACACAATGAATATTTTGTCTTCAGGTGGCTTCATGGATTTCATGTCGACGCAGTTGGTGCAGTTTCTTCACTACACTGGCTTCGCCAACGTGGAATGGGGTCACATTATCATGATTTTAATAGGTTTGATATTCATATTTTTGGGTATCAAAAAGGAGTTTGAACCGTTGCTCCTTGTTCCTATCGGATTCGGTATGATTGTGGGCAATATCCCCTTCTACCCTGGATTGAAAATTGGTATCTATGAGGACGGCTCAGTCCTGCATATTCTCTACCACGGTGTGCAGAACGGTTGGTATCCGCCACTCATCTTCCTTGGCATCGGTGCAATGACCGACTTCTCGGCCATGCTCAGCAACCCCAAGTTGATGCTTATCGGTGCTGCCGCCCAGGTGGGTATTTTCGCAGCATATATGGGCGCTCTTGCTTTGGGTTTTGCTCCCAACGAGGCGGGTGCCATCGGTATCATCGGCGGTGCCGACGGTCCCACGGCTATTTTCCTTTCGTCGCAGTTGGCTCCCGACTTGATGGGTGCTATTGCGGTGTCAGCCTACTCGTATATGGCTTTGGTTCCGGTGATTCAACCGCCTATCATGCGGCTGCTCACTAGCGAGAAAGAGCGTAAAATCCGTATGCGTCCGCCGCGTCAGGTGACCAAGCTTGAGAAGATTTCCTTCCCCATTCTGGGTCTCATCTTCTGTGCATTCATCGTGCCGTCGGGTCTGCCGCTGCTCGGTATGCTCTTCTTCGGCAACTTGCTGAAAGAATGTGGCGTGACCAAACGTCTCTCGGAAGTGGCCTCCAACGCTATTGTCAATATCTGTACACTGCTTATCGGTATCACTGTGGGTGCTTCCACGCAAGCCACCACCTTCCTTACCGGCCGTTCTGTATTGATTTTCGCCCTGGGTGCCGGTTCCTTCATCGTGGCCACCTTCTTCGGTGTCTGCTTTGTGAAGTTCATGAACCTCTTCCTCAAGGAGGGTAACAAAATCAACCCGCTTATCGGTAACTCGGGCGTCTCTGCCGTTCCCGATGCAGCCCGCGTCTCCAACAACGTGGGTCTCGAATACGACAAGACCAACTACCTGCTCCAGCATGCTATGGGTCCCAATGTGGCTGGTGTGGTCGGCTCTGCCGTTGCTGCTGGTATCTTGCTCGCCTTCCTGCACTAATCTGTTGCCGGTGGATAGACAGGCGCTGTGCCTGCGAAACAATTCAATGTATTAAAAAATCAACGTATCAACTAATATGATAGCAAAAGAGTTACTGAACCCCAGAAGCATTGTTATCTGCGGTGCTTCCTCCGATGTTCATAAACCGGGCGGCAAGGCCCTGAAAAACCTGCTGGAAAGCAATTTCAAAGGCCAAGTGTATGCCGTCAACCCTAAAGAGACGGAAGTCCAGGGCATTAAGTGCTTCACCAAGGTGGAAGACCTTCCCCAGGTGGATTGCGCCATCCTTTGCATTGCCGCCAAATTCTGCGCCTCTACAGTCGATGTTCTGACGCAGCAGAAAGGTACCAAAGGCTTTATTATCGTGTCGGCTGGCTTCTCGGAGGAGAACGCCGAAGGTGCCGCCATCGAGAAGCACATCGTCGACAGCATCAATGCTGTGGGCGGCTCCCTTATCGGCCCCAACTGCACGGGATTCCTCAACACCAACTATGCCGGATGCTTCGACACCCCCATACCGAAACTCGACCCCCACGGTGTCGACTTCATCACCGGTTCGGGCGCCACTGCCGTCTTTATCAAAGAATATGGTATCAGCAATGGTTTGACTTTCAATAGCGTTTGGGCTGTCGGAAACTCCGCCCAACTGGGTATCGAGGATGTGTTGGAACACCTCGACGAGACTTTCGACCCCGTGAAATCGTCGCGTGTCATCATGCTCTATATGGAGAAAATCGGTGACCCGCAGCGTCTGCTCAAACATTCCCGCAGCCTCATCAACAAGGGCTGCCATATCGCTGCCATCAAGAGCGGTGGCTCCGCTGCCGGTAGCCGTGCAGCTTCCAGCCACACGGGTGCTCTTGCCACCAACGACGCCGCTGTCGACGCCCTCTTCCAGAAGGCGGGTATCGTCCGTTGCCAGAACCGTCAGGAGTTGACCACGGTCTGCGCTGTCTTCATGCATCCTGAAATCAAAGGCAAACGCTGCGCCGTCATCACCCATGCCGGTGGTCCCGCCGTTATGCTTACCGACGTGCTCAGCAACGGTGGCATGGAGATTCCTTCGTTGAAGGAACACCCCAAGGCTCCTGAACTGCTTTCCAAGCTTTTCGGTGGCTCCTCGGTGGGCAACCCCATCGACTTCCTTGCCACAGGTACTGCCGAACAGCTGGGTTATATCATCG
>JAEEGL017158260.1_pt1 | contig 33755 bp, 34 predicted proteins | sample 9134231 | NCBI WGS metagenome assembly JAEEGL01 (sample SAMN16246548, study PRJNA631951) | gut metagenome | biome: gut microbiome; feature: rumen; material: fiber-attached | host: Bos | place: Iran: Karaj | collected 2018-10 | reverse complement strand
TGGTAGTAAACATATTCAACATTTACGCAGAGTTACAGGCTATTTAACAGGAAATTATTTAGACGCATTTAATGAGGGAAAACAGCAAGAAGTAGAAATGAGATTTAAACATTCTAATTTATTGAAAGGTTGGAAAGAACCATGCGATACGCAGGATTAATGAAAAATGATTTTGCAGATGGCGTTGGAGTTTGTGTTTCCTTTTGGACTCAAGGATGTCCTTTTCATTGCGAAGGATGTCATAATCCTCAAACATGGGATTTTGATGGAGGTGAAGAAATTCCAAAAGACATTTTAGATCAAATAGACAATGCTATTACTGCGAATGGTATTAAACGTAATTTCTCTATTCTTGGCGGAGAACCTCTTTGCGATAAAAATATTGCTTTAACTTTTATTGTTGCTGACCATGTGCGCAGAAAGTTTCCTGATATTACTATTTATGTTTGGACTGGGTATACTTTAGAAGAATTGTTAAAAACAAACAATAATTATGTTAAACCAGTATTAGGTTTAATTAATGTATTAATTGACGGCCCCTATATACAAGAACAACGAGATATAACGCTGCCTTTAAGGGGAAGTCGCAATCAAAACATATTGTATAAAGGACGAGACTTTTAAAGGAGGTTGTGTTTATGGGGACTTTAACTTGTTTTGTAAATCCTTTTTCTGATAACTATCGACTAGTTGATGATTATACGAAAAAAGAATTTAGAGTTTCTACTGATAAGTTAATAGAAACTCTATATAACTTATATCAAAATAAGCAATATGCCAAAATTTGATTTGAAGGTTCTTATATAGAATCTGAAGATATTATTCATAAATTTAATAATAAATATCCAGATTGCCCAATGATAATGGAGGTTAATTAATGCTACATCTCATTAAAATAATATTGGTTATATTTTCTGTTTATTTAAGTTATATGCAATTTAAAAATAACCATAATAAACAGCTTGGTTCTTATTGAGTGACAGTTGCACTTTATTGATTTATAAATTTTTTGCAAGGAATATTATAATATATTCCTTGCTTTTTTTTATTTTTTATGATATAATAATAATATGAAAAATAAACCATTGTATCTATTAACAAGTTATGTTAGAAACGTTTTAGATTTAGATAATAATGTGCGGGTAAGTATGGAGGAATATGAAGATAAAAGAAAAATCATTATAGAATTTCCAAATATTGAGACCTGTGCAAATAAAATAAGCTTATGGGCTTCTTGGAAAAATGCTTATAAACACAGAAGGAGATAATAATGAATATATTGATAGCTTGTGAAGAAAGCCAAGCCATATGCAAAGCTTTTAGAGAGAAAGGCCACAATGCTTTCTCTTGTGATATTGAACCTTGTTCTGGCGGTCACCCTGAATGACATATTCAACATGATTGTTTACCATACATAAATGGAAATTGTGAATTTCAAACAGTAGATGGTAAAACACATAAAATTGAAGGGAAGTGGGATTTGCTAATTGCGCACCCGCCATGTACGTATCTTACAATTTCTGGCAACAGATATTTTAATGAAGAGCGATATGGTGATAAAGCAAGAGAACGCAAACGTTTAAGAGAAGAAGCTTTTGAATTTTTTATGAAATTTACAGAAGCAGATTGTGACCATATTATGATTGAAAATCCTATTGGTTATCCTAATAGCCATTATAGAAAACCGGATCAAATTATTAATCCGTATCAATTTGGACATCCAGTAGCAAAACGCACTTGTTTATGGTTAAAAGGATTGCCTTTACTTAAACCAACAGATGTTGTTGAACCAATAAGAACTGGTAAAAACAATAAATATTCAGGAAATCTTTGGTATGCTAGAGATGAAAATGGCAAAATATTGCGTTTTTCTGATCCAAGAACCGCAAAAGAAAGAAGTAAAACTTATCCAGGTATTGCTCAAGCAATTGCCGACCAATGGAGTGATATATGCTAAAAGTAAAAGATTTAAAAACTTTAATGAAATTAAAAACCAATAATCAAAAAGATGAAATTGCGCTCGTTGAAGAAACAAGGACTATGTATAAATGGGATGGCACAAACTGGAATATTTATAAACCAGAAGGTGGAATTCAAACTAGTTTATATGAATTAAATCAAGGTGCGGTGACTGGTCTTCCTCCAATGGGGGAAGATGCTATTAAAACTGTAAAACAGCAAATTGCAACATTTGTTTTTAATCAAGATTCAAAATACTTTATGTTATTAAATAACGAAAGAAAATATTATACTGTATTTATAACTGGTTATGATACTGAAACAGATTTTAATTATCCAAAAATTGAAGATGAAATTATTGAATGCTTGCAATATCAAGGAGAATTAAAAGATGTAAGCAATGTCCCTGGCGGTATGGAATTCTGGATTACCTCAGAAAATGCTTCTTATGTATATTATTTATTTAACTACGGAGGAGGTGTCATAAAATGCCAATAATTACATGTGGAATAAACATTTTTGATTATGACCAAGCTGTTTATGTTGTAAAAGATGATGGAACAACTGAACAACTCGGAAAATCAACTTATGATAATTTAGATCATTTTATTACTACTTGTTGTGGTAATTATAATGTAAGTAAAGTTAAACTAGGCGGTTTACGTCAATATACCGCACCGCTTAAAGATAGAATTGAAAAAGAAGGAATTGCAAGATATAGTAAAAAAATTGAGGTGGAAATTTAATGAGTAAATTTTTAGTAAGTACAGTAGAAACATATCGAGTAGATACTGATGAAGAAGCAAAAACTTTAATTGAAGAAGCCAAAACATCTTCAATGTTTGAATTGGGAAAATATAGCTCTGAATATAAAACAAAGACAAGCAAGGGTGAAATTGTAGATGAATATTATAAGGTCGTTCTTACCAAATATTTTAATGATATTAAAGAACCAAGTCAGCATATTAAAGTTGCGTATGATGTAGATTATAATCTTTAAGGAGTTTTAAATGAATAAATTTGAAGTAGTAAGTAAGTATATTAATGAAGATGGCACTACCGCCATTAGTCTTCCCGTTCGTGCAACAGCCCATTCCGCAGGCTACGATTTTGAAGTAGCGCAAGACATTATTATTCCTTCAATGAGGGGTATGATGAAAGAGTTTGAAAATGGTTATATTGCAACAAAAGTCCCATATCCATATACAGATATGAAAATGTTAACTAAAATTACTGGATTTAAGCCGACACTAATTCCTACAGGAATTAAATGTCAACTTGATGAAGGAAAGTATCTTGAAATTTCTGTTAGAAGTTCAACTCCACTAAATAGTTGGATTATTCTTGCTAATGGAGTTGGTATTATCGACGGAGATTATTACAATAATCCAGATAATGAAGGTGAAATTTTCTTCCAAGTTATTAATCTCTCTCCAGCTGATATTGTATTAAATGCCGGAGATAAAATTGGTCAAGGAATTATTAAATCATATGATAAAATTGAAGGAGATAACGTCATCGCTGAACGAACAGGCGGTCTCGGTTCAACTTCTAATTAATGACTAAAATTCTTGCCCTTGACCAGGCGAGTAGAATATTTTGATCAACCTACCGGGCAAACTTTTTTAGTGAATAAATTATAAAAATTATATATAATAACAAGGAGAAATATTATGTATAAAAAATATAAAGTATATTTATTAACATTTCCTAATGGAAAACATTATTGTGGATTTACCGGTAGAGATTTACAAAAACGTTTTAATGGGGCTGGCTATGGATATAAAAAATGTCCATTAGTATGAAAAGCCATTCAAAAATATGGATGAGAGAATATTAAAAAAGATGTAATTTTTGATTCTGAAAATAAAAATGCTGCATTAAACAAAGAACGTCAAACAATAAAAGAAATGCACTTACAAAATCCGAATTTTGGTTATAATATTGATCAAGGCGGTACTCCAACAGGCACAGCAAGTCATCTAACTGAAACGGGGCGAAAAGCGTTATCTGAAAAAACAAAAGCTCGCTGAGCAAATCCTGAATACAGAAAAAAAATAAGCGAAAAAGCTAAGCTTCATCCGCCAACAAAGGAATGTATTAAAAAAGGCGTCATCGCGTCGGCAGAAAAACGAAGGGGTCAACCTGCAAAAAATAGACAACCAGTATATCAAATTGATTTAAATACAGAAAAAATTATAGCTGATTTCCCCTCTGCCTCTCATGCAAGCATAAGCCTTATAGGAGATACCAGTGGCTGCACAAATATATTAAAAGTATGTAAAGGAAAACGAAAAACCGCATATGGTTATGGATGGAGGTTGATAACAAATGAATAATAATAAAATATTAGCTTTAGATCAAAGCAGTCGATGCTCGGGATGATCTGTATTTATTGATGGAGAATTAAAAGATTGAGGACATTTAACTACTGATCAAGATGAAGTTGGAAAACGGCTTTTAGATATTCATAACTTTATTGTTAAAAAAGTCCAAGAGTGAAATATAGATACAATTGTCTTTGAAGATATACAATTGCAATCATCTGTTGGAAACAATGTAAAAACCTTTAAAGTATTAGCAAGTGTCTTTGGTGTAGTTCAAATGACTGCCGTAGAGCTTAATAAAAATTATAAGGTTATACCTTCTGTAACATGAAAATCAAAATTACAAATTAAGGGTCGAACAAGACTCGACCAAAAGAAAAATGCTCAACAATTTGTTTTACAAAGATATGGCATTAAAGCAACACAAGATGAAAGCGATGCTATTTGTATTGGAACTTGCGCCGGTGCAATTAAGGAATCGGTAGAGGAAAGAGGATTTGATTGGTCAGAATAAATAAAGGTGTTAAACACCTTTTTTATTTTATAGGACAAAATAAGGGGGATTTATTTTATGACAATTACAGCAGATGCAGTTTTAACATATATTCTTATAGCTGTTGGCGGATTTTTAGTAAAAGTTATTCTTGACTGATTTAAACAGGCAGCTGAAGAAAAAAATGATAAAGCAAAAAGATTTGAAGAACAAAATTGGAGAGTAGAAATTACAAAAATTGTTCGCACAGAGAATGAACAATTAGTAAAAGAATTAAAACAAGAAATTGAAAATCTTAAAGAAGAAGGTCGAAAAAATTATGACTATTGGCAAAAGATGTATTGGGATGCTGTTGATCGTTTGGGAAAAGTTCAAATAAAATTTGAAAATCTTGAAAAACAAGATATTATTTTTTATAGAAATTTATTAATTGATACTTGTAAAGAATATTTGGCAAAAGGAGAACTTACAGAATATCAATTTGATAGATTAACAGAATGGTATAAAATTTATAAAGAACTTGGCGGAAATCATCAAGGTGATTTATATTATAAAAAAGCAATTGCTTTGCCAATTATTAAAGATAAACATGTAGAAGAAGATGATAGAATGCACAGCATCTTTGACTATGAAGATTTAATTGAATCAGACGAAAAAAATTAGAGGGATAACTATTATTTAGTTGTCCCTCTTTTTTTATGCCTGTCTAGTAAACTTAATTACATTTACCTGTTCTTGAATTAATTGAGAAATATAGAAATCAATATCTGTATAAACTTCAGTTAAAACTTTTTGCATTTCTTCAGTCATTAATGCTTTTACAGCATCAAATGTCTTATGATATGCAATATCATGTTCTTCTGGACCAAATCTACCCTGTTCTTTTAATTCGTCAACATAAGTTTGATTTGTAGCAATGACGCAAGTCTCAATAATGCTTATTAACATATCTGAATATTTATTAAATAGATCATTTTGTGATTTTTCTTGCATTTCTTTAACTTTTTTACGCATAAATGCAATTCCATAAGAACAAAGAATCCCAATTAAAGGTAATAAACAGGTAAAGAAAATTTCTTGTAATAATGCAGCAGTCATTATCCTTCTCCTTTAAAAATATGGCGGGGGATGTAGGATTCGAACCCACACCCGCGGCTATGGACACCGCTACCCTGGTTTTGAAGACCAGTGTGCTACCATTACACTAATCCCCCATATAAGTAGAGAACTTCAATAATTCTCTATGCTTTAGTAACTGTTAATGTAGTTGCTACTGGTTCTTTTTTAAATAAATTGATATAAAGTAATCCATCTTTAACTTCATATGTTACTGATTTAAACATATCAGCTTTAATATCAAACGTAGAACTTACTTTATAATCATAATTTAAAACATCATTATGAGTAACTCCTTCAATCACCAATCTGTCACGATTATCTTTATGAACGACCTCAACTTTAATGTCGTCTTCTTTAATTCCAACAATGTTGTGAACAAGAACAACTCTATCTTCTAGAGTTTTAATTGAGTAGGGTTTCATATCGTGCACAGGACGGCTAAAAGCGTAAGCTGGTTTATCCCAATCGAAAAAAGAATCTAAATCAAACATCATAATAAAATATCCTCCTAAAAAGTAACAAGCACTAAACCACCTGCGAAATCATTATAAACAGTTCTATAATTAAATTGGTCTTTAGTGTCTTGAATAGAAATTTGTAAGGTAAAAGGTTCTGGATATATAAATCTAAACAGGAAGTTCTCTACCTTTTTTAATTGCTCATAATTTTTCAAATATAGCTCCATATCACCTTTCTCCTTACATTGGTTATTATACAAAAAATTTTTGAAAAAGTCAACAAAAAAAGAGGATTAATTAATCTCTTAATTAATCCTCTAAGTTATTTGACATTTGTCGCCAAGAGGTTAGTTGTTGATAAAATTCAAACATATAATTTGAGCCTCTTGATAAAATAATAGCAGTAGCGATAATCCCAATGATGGGCCATTGTTCAACGAACCCCAACATAACAAAGAAATTTAATCCCATGTCATAGCAAAGTAAACCACTTAAAATTAAAGCCGCAATTACTTGCCACTGGATTGAACCATTCTTATAAATCTGTTGTCCATAAGAAATAAGACCTTCAATAAGAATTGCTACGGCGACTAATGGAAAGAAAGCACTCATCCCCTTATTCTCCTTTCTTACTGAACGATACAATTACTTGCGGCAACCGCACCCATTACAGTATTTCCAGATTTGAATACAACACGATTACCGTAGATTTCACTAACAGTATAAACATTTCTGTAAACCTGTGAAGCAAATCCTACGTTTTTACCATATTGCATTGCACCATTTCTAATTCTAATTTTTGAGCCAACTCTTAATGGTTTAGCTGAAGAGCCGCCAACTAATTTGTTGACAATAGCCTGAACAGCTGCATAGTTATATCCAGCAGCTTCCAATCTCTTTTTACGATCTACGCCATTACCCCATTTACCTGCAAGGACTTCTTTTGCAATTTCTTCATTTGACTTCTTTGCAACCAGTTTATTGACAATAGCTTGAACTGCAGCATAATCATAGCCAGCAGCTGTTAATCTCTTCTTACGATCTTCACCAACGCCCCATTTGCCGTCAATTACTTCTTTAGCAATTGTTTCATTTGACTTTTTAGGAGCGGCAGATCCAGCAGGACTTGTTGATAAATATTTATCAGCAAAGAATCCAGTGTAAAGTACGCCACCAACAAGTGCCTGCGCATATAAGAAGTTCATGCCTTCATTTGGTGTGTAATAACCGTAGCAAGTTACTTTTGTGCCTTTTGGAACAGTAACTAAAATCTTAGCTGTTGTTGAGCCAGCATCTCTACAATTTAAAGCATCTGTTGCATAATAAGTCTTTGCATATGCGTTATTAAACTTTGTAGCTACGCCAGACGCTTTTGTTGAAGATGAAGGAGTAACTGCTGCTTCTTTTTCAAGTTTATTGAAACGGAAGCCTCCAAGAACATCTAATCCTAATTTAACTGTTCTAAATCCGCCATTACCGCCCTGATTTTCAGAGAAGATATTAGCATAACCATTTCCCGCATAAGAAACAAACATTCCTACGTGAGAAGATGGACATGATGCTGAGCCATATTTCCAGAAAAGCCAGTCGCCAGCTTCGAATTTAGAAGTATCGGTAATGTACTTAACATATGCGCTATAGTCAATGCGATATGTCCAGTAGCCATCAGCCCAACCAGTTTTAGTTGGTCTTACAGGCACACCAAGCCATGCACAGAAAATCTTAAAAGCATCAACACACTGAGCGCCATAAACGCCATCGTAATCAACTACTGTGCCATTATACTGATTGATAAAAGCCTGTGCTGTTTTTTTAGCCATAATTCTTTCCTCCTTTTATTAAAACAAAGGAGGGCAAGATTAACAACACTCCTTTGTTTTTTTACAATATTCTTTATATTTTTTATCTTGATCTGACATAATAGAATTAATGTCAAAATCAGTCATTTTCTTTTTTAGATAAAGTGATTCAGCTCCAACTAATTCCTCATCTACATCGCAAATAAGGCTTTCAAGGAATTTAGCATCAGCAACTTCGCCCATGTTCATTAATTCAATGTACATTTTTTGATATAAGGTTTTTGTATTACTTTCTCAATCTATTCATTTTTCTAAACCTGTTTTTACTGCATTTCTTTTGGTTGTTGCGTCCACATCATGACGTTTATAAGCATATCAAGAATTAGGAATTATTTTAGGATCATCAATTTGTTTTGACTTAATTAATTTATTATGATGTCTTAAATAATATCTATTAACCTCCATATAATTCTGGCTTTCTGATAAATAATGGTATCTATGACATTCTGCATAACCTTTTAAATTTAAGAAGCAATAATAATTAGACATTTGATCGTGAATCATTAAACCTTTTATCATATGCGCACTTAATTCAGAATAAATTTCTTCAAGTGTCATATTAGACTCTTACTGCGGTAACATCAATTGTACTATATGTAGCTTCAATTCCCGCATTTCTTAAATCAATAGTTGTTGTTGTAGAACAAGGGCAGTTAATATTGTTACTATCTGGAACTTGAATTAAAGTTGTAAAACTAAATGGAATCTGCGAAGTTGCATCTGCAGCAGTAATTAAAGAAACTGCTTGAGGTTGCGCTATGCCATTCTTTTCAAGTTGCACAATAATTTCTCCAGCTGCGCTTCCTATTATACTTCCAGAAATTGTGACCTCATAAATTCCACATTTATTAAATTGAATTGTAGATGCGCCCAATAATTGAGTACTCACACCTTTTAATAATGCAACAGTTGTTAATGGAATTAATCCATTAGCTGCCACTGTAACGTTTTTAGAATAAACTTCTAACATTTAATCATTCCTCCTAAACTTTTTCCTTTTGATTAAAAATAAAAAGGGCAACTAAAATAGTTACCCTTTTTGTTATACACTAAAGTGTTGCTCCACCACAGGCGCAGAATGGATTTGTTCCTGCATAATAAGTGCTAGCACTTGGGTAGCGAACTACGCCAGCAACTGCCTGTTGAAGTTGTAATTGATTAATTTGATTCTGCATATCTGCCATGCGATTTCCAGTAATAGCATCAAGAATTTTCTGCATCTGTGCAGTTGTGTTTTCATTAATTGAAGCTGTATTTAATGCATTCGCATAATTTACACCATCAATTGCACGAAGAGTCGCGCAACAACATTCATTTTCTTTTGCTAATAAGTTAGCTTGTCCAACAGCTAAACCAGCAACATCTCTTTGCAACTCAGTATATTTATCACTTAAAGCTGCAGTAATATCATGGAATGTCTGATTAGTTGCGGCGACTGCTTGTGCAGTTCCCGCATTAACCGCGGCAAGAGTTTCTCTCTGATTTGCCATCATATTTTGAGTGTCAAATCCACGATCTACTTGTGCCTGTGTTGCCAGATTCTCATAACCAATTGCATTAGCGAAGCCATTGTTACCCCAACCATTAAAGCCGCCACCAGCGAGAATCAATAGAGCAAAAATCCACATCATGGAATTTCCGCCCCACATGTCATTATAGCCATTACGGTCGCTAAGTAAAGCAACATCACTTGCTGATAAACTTCCATTTTCCATTTTAAAATCCTCCTAATTAATAATTCCAATAGTAAAGTCTTACTAATTAGGATTCTTTATTTTAACATATCCAAAATTGTGTTTGGATCGATTCCTCTTTGTTGCGCAAGCGCATAGAACGCCGTTTTTGGATTACCCCCATATTGATTTATCAATCCAGTAACTTGGGGATTCTGCGCTAATAAATTATTTAATAAAGCTTGCGGATTGGGCGAGTTCTTCAACATTGAAACCATGTTATTATTTATTAATGGTCTTGATTGGTTTAGCATCTGAAGCATCGGATTTCCTTGCATTGAATGCCTCCTCTAATTTAGTTATTCTTTCTTCTAAAGCAGAATAGTCTACACTCGCCGTGGTTGTGGTTTGAGTTTCAATAGGAGTAATCGTATATCCAGTTACTGTTGGATATGATGCCCCATCTGTAGTTTTTAATCAAATAATTGGTGCGGTCTCATCTAAAAGTAGTATACTACTATTGGGCGCCATTTGATAAGCATTAGCACCATTTCGCCCATTAACCCTAACAACTTCTTGCCTTTGTAAATAGGCTTGTTGACACATTACTCCATAGTTAGGATATGTAGGAGCGGGGTATCCTGAATAATTCATCATAAAATTTTTCCTTTCCATTTTTAGTAAAACTTTTTCTATTGAAGTACCTTCCACTTTGGTACATTATTAATAAAAAACGCGATAATAAAATTATCACATTTTGTCCATTTTCTAAATCGTTTTAGCTTTTCTTCAAGTACCGCTAACATTAGTACTTAACTCAATAGAACGGTATCACGTTCCATTAACATTAACTCACACAACAGATGGATATCAAGTTCCACTAATGTTTGCTGAAATATCACAAACTGGATCTGGAGCAGGAATATCCTCAAATCACTGTGCGTAAATAGTATAATCTTGTTTTATATTATTTAGACTTCCATTATTAGGTATTACTTTTATGCCACCTGCAGCAGCCGTAGTATATCAACCAATAGAACTAAACCCAGAACGAGTAGCATTAATAGAAGTAATATTTGAACCATAATTTACTGTATATGTTTGTTCAGTTGAAGATGCGGTTGAATTTTTAGACGAAGTAAAACTACCCCCGTTTGGGTTAATCGTTACAGTATACGTATTTATAATTCATTGCGCATATCAAGTTTGATTTGCATTGTTAAAAGTTCTAGTACCAGCTCCACTAGCATTATAATATTGAGTTCCACCAGAAGTAGCTGTTCAATATCCATTAAAGGTATAACCTTCTCTCGTTGGTAAAGTTATTGAAGGGTAGTTTCCTGCCGTAGTTCCTTGAGTGATTTTTACTGAACTTGTTCCACCACTACCACCATTTTTACTTAATGTAACAGTATATTGAGTAGCAGTTATATTCGGTAAAGAAATACTAACCGTTTCCGAAAAAGAATTTCCATTTCATCTCGTTCCAGAAAAAGTTGCGTTAAACGATGCCGTACCATTTGCTCTGTAAGCAACGCTTGCTCAATAGTTATCCCCACCAGAAGCACCTGTTGGTACTGTTCAGCTAGGAGTTACTGATCCAAAAGCCCATGAAGAAGTTGCGTTATGACCGTGCCCACCATTATCAGTACATGTAATAGAATAACTATGCGCATCATTGTTAAAAGCATAATCACCTGTAAAACTTACTTCTCATTTAAAATCAACACCGGCCATTTTGTCATCTGAATAAATTGTAGCTATACCTAAAACACGTCAATAAATTGTGGCTCCGTTATAGCTATCTGACCAAGTATCTAATACGGTTCAATCAGTACCAATCATTACCATAAATTACACTCCTTTAAGCTGTTCTTTTCCACATATAAACAGCTAAATATGGCGGCATATTATTATGAGCTTGACCAGAACCAACTGCACTTGTTGCACCAGTCCAGTTATCAGAGGCTCGGAAAGTAAATCCTCTATTTACGCCCCAGCCGCCTCCACCAACGGAGCTACCATAACCGCTACCATTTATCGCAGTAATTGCACCAGTTCCTGTACTAGGAGCATCAAGTCCAGCGTTGTCGCTGTCATCATTAATCGTCCAAGTACCTACAATTTCCATGGTTCCTCTTCCGTGTGTATGACTTGGCATTTCAGCGGTTGTTAATGTATGAGAAGCTTCTCCACCATATTCACCATTTGCATAAGTGTCACCAGCCGCCAATAAAAATTGATCTTTAATTCTAGCCCAAGTTCCACCAAATAATATTGCGGGACTAGTGCTTGAAACAGATAAATAAATTGATCCTACTGGATAAACCAAATCAAGGAACGGATGTGCAGAACTTGTATTATATTGAACATAAATATCTCCATCTGAGCCACCACTTGGAGCTGCTGTACCATAAGTAATACCTAAATTAGTTTTTGCTGCTTTTTTCGCAGTAGCACCTGTACCACCCTGTGCGATAGGCAATGTTCCAAATGTTAACGCCCCATTAGTCGCTGTTGCATAAGCTGCACCCGATGCAGTTGCTTTAGTAGAAAAAGTTCCTGTTGTGTTAGAATATACTGCAATGGCATTTGCTGTTGTTGTAATATTTGCAGCGGTCGCTTTGGATGCGACACCAGTTAAATTAGCTGAAATACCTGCAGGGGCTTTTAAAATTCCAGTTGAAGGATTAACTGTTGGAATATTACTACTTCAAATAACGGCATGAACGCCACTATTACTTCCATCAGTAGTACCTATGGTACTTGCCAAAGCATCACTAACTAAAATAGGATAATTATCATTATAACCAGAGGTTCGTCTATAAAGATTAACCATCGTATTAGTATTTCTGTCACCATTAATTAAAATTCAATTAGTTCCATTATAAGAGAATACAGCCAGACCATCTTTATTGAGTTCTCCATTTTCTCCTAAATTGGCTGCACCTGTTCCATTATACAATTTTCTAATTGGTTTTGCACCTTTGCTATTAACATTTAATGTTAAATCTGCTACTGCTGCAGTATTAGTATTACTAAATGTTACAACAATAATATCTCCCACTGTTAATGCATCATAACTAGTACAAGTTACCGCTTTTGCTGCTGTACCCGCAGCTGTTGAACAAGTGCCATAAAAAATTCGTCCATTACCGCCAGCAGCACCTAAACCTGTTCTAGCTGCAGCCGCTGTTGTTGCACCAGTACCTCCCGCAGCAATAGGAATTGTTCCAGCAGTTAAAACACCATTTGTCCCAGTATAAATACCTTTGTCGGCTGTTGTTCCAATAGCACCAGCATTAGTAATATTTCCATGCGTATGACTCGCTGGAGCCGCGCCATCAGAAAGACTTCAAGTGTTTGCTGCGGTTTTAGTTAAAATTCCACTTGTACCAGTCAAAGCTTCGATTGCTTTCAAATCATCAGCATCTGACAAACTTTCAAGTGGAATGTTCCCATATATTGAACCAGTAACACTTAAATCGCCGGTTACTATTGTATCTTTAAGTTGTGCCATAAACAAGCACCTCCTATCTTAAAAATAAAGCAAAAAGATGGAGATGTCCAGCAAAATTATTCCAATCCATTTTTTAAACTTTTTATTCTGGATTCAATCCATCTTTTTGCTAAATATATTATATCAAAAAATTTTCCTTCTTGTCAAAAATTCTATTATTCTTCTAAAAATTCCGCAATACCTTCGGCATCAAAAACATCGCTATTATTATTTTTAAATCAAATATATCCATCTGCATTTTCTGGATAAGTACCATTAGAAGCAAAATATATATTTGATTTAGACCCTCATTTCGCATATAAATGGACATCTTCTAATTCAGATCCAGTATATGCTCATTTATATCCTTGTAAATCCGAAGTTTTAGAAGAATCTATTTGTGTATAATCAGTGCCATTTAAGGAAGGAAGACCAATATCATTTACAAGATCTTTAAAATAATCACCACCCACTGCCTTTGCTGGATTTAATATATAAGTAACTTCATTGTAAATACATTCATGTTGTAAATTTTTATTTACTCTATAAACCTCAATTCCATCGACAGTATAATATCCTAAAAATTTTAATTCATCTGGATGTATTGGCTGTCCTCTATAATTTATACTTGCATTTGAACTACCACCAAGATATAATTGACCATGTCCATCGCCTGTTACTGTTGTCTTTGCTCCATCCAACTGAGGAAAGAATGCTGGTCCATTATCTCCATCCGAATAAGAATTTGCATGTAAAACGACTCTATGCTGATATTGTTCATATATTGCGTATAAAGTGGTATCTAATAAATATCCACCTAATGGGATTGTGCTTGTCTCACCTAAAGAGAATTCGGAATTATCATTCTTTACATTTCAATGAATAAATTTGTAACCTGTTGGAGGAATAATACCGGACTCAGCCAAAGTTTTTACATGCAATGTTTTAGTTGTCTGTGGATCTGCGATAACTTGAATATTTTGATTATTATTTGGCGCAGTTCCACCATTTGCATCATATGTAAAAGTTAAATTGGGTTTATTCCATAAAGCATATAAAGTTATAGTATTGCTTTCTGTTAATTTTCATTGTGGTACATTACTTATAGATGATTGTTTTGTGCCAGCTATTGGTAAGTTAACAGGAATTGTATCTATTGTTGTATTTTCATAACCATTTATAGAATAAATTTCATTGTATCAATCAATATCACTATTAGTTAATGATAAAGTGTCCGTATTAGAATTAAAATAAGTTCCATCAGCAACACTTTTTAATACATATAAACGGCTAGTATTGGTCATTAAATCAGTTAATTCATATAACTTAATACCCGGGTCATTAAAAGAATCTTTTGTGTAATAACCTAATAATGATATTTCTTCCGGATTGTAATATGGGGCGCCTCTTAAAGAATTATTATAAGTATTTGGAGTATATGTAGCAGGTCCAATTTGATATGCGCTAGAACCAGTTTCAAAATGCATCCCTTGACCATTGGTTCCTCCAGAAAGTCATTTAACTTCAGACGAAAGAAATTTTAATCCAGAACTTGAATTATGCGAAGTTTTAAAATATGTATTATTATCTAAAATAATAGAAGGACCAATTAACGTTCATTGAGCAAATAGTTCCAATGCAGCATTAGTTGTGTAGGATTGTCCAACAGTATATGATGTTCCAGAACCATTTGCTTTAGTATTTCAGCCATTGAATTTATAATTCGTAGGTGGAGTAAATCTATTTTCAGCGATAGAATAAGCAATTCCATAATTTTTTATACCATTACTCATTGAACCAGAACCACCATTTGGTCTATATGTTATGGTTCTATTAAATGCAGGAAGTATAATTGTACCACTTTCTTCATAGCTTTCACTACTAGGACGGGCTCCTGTAGCAGTATACGTGATTGAACAAGTACCATTCGCATTATGCGCAACATCGGATCAATACAAATCACCACTATTGGGGACGTCGATTCATGTCCATCCTTCGTCTTCATCTCATGCGCCTTCATTATTTGCGTCAGCATAACCAAAAGCAAATGTAGCAGAAGCTCTATGTCCCGTACAAGTTATTTCATGGTAATATGAAGTATAGTTATAGTAAGAGGGTAGTTCTACATAGGCAGCATTTGTTGGGCTATAAACACGTTTGGCATATTTAAAATCAATAACTGAAGTATTGTTTTCAATACTCTGCGAATGAACTTTTCCTCATACTGATATTTGTGCAACGTAATCTAAACCCGGTCTATTTAATGGTGTAGACCAATAATTAACCAATGTTCAATCTGATAAATTTAATGTTGCTTCCATATTTTTATACCTCCCTTTACTTTTCTATAAATCCACTACCAATATAATCACCAATTTTAGTAATTCTTGCATTGGTTTGTATATTATCAATTCTAACATATAAATCATTAAATCCGGTAGTAGTAACCGTACCGCTTGTGCCACTAGTTTTACAGCCATATCCAGGAATACCACTTTGATATACGGAGAAACTTCCAGTTGCCCCCCATCAATTTGCGCTATTACCATTATTCATAACTCAATAAGCAGATTCATTTTTCTTATATAACCCACCTCAAATTCCGGCTTTATATCCACTAGTAGTTATTCTAGTAATATCTGCGGCATCTACATCTCCATATACCGCATTTTCTGGATTTTTAGTTTGAATTCAACGCTCTTTATACTCAGTTCCGCCTGAAGTAAATTTATATTTAATTAAAAATTCTCATTTATTAAGTTGACTACAAACTCTTGTTGCATCATATCACCTATTAGCATCTTTATATACGCCAGTAGCGAATGAATCAGTTGACTCAAAATGTCCCGCGCCAGGATTGTTGTGATGATAAATTCGAATTCATTTACTGCCATCAGGTTCAGTATAAATTTGGCTATCATATTGACACATTGGAATTGTTTCTTCTATAATTTCATTGCATTGAATTATTCCATTCTTTTTTATAAAATTATTATCATTTTCAACAAATTCAAAAGCATGAAATTTACCCGATTTATCAACATGTGCCGAAGTGTGATATAATGATAAAATATCTTCTTCTGATAAAGCTGTTGTATAAATACGAACATCAGATAATTGTCCATCATATTGTAACGTTGTTGTTGCTGCATTTGCACTTGCGGCTCTAGCCCCAACGACAAAATCATACGCTCCAGTTAAATTAGCCCCTGGAGAAATGGTAGTTTTTTTAACTCCATCTTCGTATAATTCTCCTTCACTCGTCAATACTAAATGTGTTCAAATATTTGTTTTAATTGGTATTGTTCTTGCGCTTCCAGAGTTTACTTTACATCATAAATGATTTGCATTTCCGTTATTAAATAATAATGCAATCTTTTTGTCTGCATCTGCACCATTATTTTTGCTTAAACAAACAAATGCTTCTCATGTGCTTGTAACATTATTTGGATAAAAATATCATAGAGATACTGTCCAATCTTGAGAATCTAAATATAATGGTGTTTTTTTTATTAAATTGCCCGAACCCAAAAATTTAGTGCTAGATCCATATCTAGGAGAACCGGCCAAATTTTCTAAATTTCCTAAAATTATACCATTATTTCCATACCCAGAAGAGTCAACTGCTTCGTTTGAACTTGTATTAGATTCAAGTTCTTCAGGGGCCGGCAATCATTTAGTAGCCGCAGATCCTTTTTCTAATTTACAATGTCTAATTGTAAATTTTTGCGCACTGTTGGCAGTTCCTTGATTAACGGTAAAACAATAACAAATATATTGAGTATTTGTGTCTGGTTTAAATGTTAATGTAAAGGTTTCTCAAGTATCAACGGCAGAAAAAGCTTTTGCATTTGCACCACCTCTTCATACTCAAGAATTACCGGTTGTATAATAAGAAGTTCCTATTGCTAAAGATTTTCCTGCAACATTACATTTTGCTTCACAAGATAAAGTGTAATAAGAATTTGAATCTAAATTAATATCTGTTGCTTTTCTTAAAAAAGCAATACCCAAATTGCCCGTTGTGCTTAAAGTAACAGTATCTTCATATTCTCCATATTCTCCATTTGATACAGCAGCAAAAGAATGTATTCCAGTAGAACCATTATAATATCTAATAAGTTTAGTAAAATCTGTATTGCTATTTTTTACTCAACCGCTTCGATCAGTTGAAGTCATTTTTGTTTTTAAAAATAAATTATTATTAGGAATATCTTTTTGACTACTTAATTTATAGTGTAAAACTAATCCTTGACTTATCTCTTTTACTTCTAAAGCAGAAAGACAATGGTCATAAACACGAACATCATTAAGGTCGCAATACATTCCGCTATCTCCAAATTTAAATGTTCCAATAAAACGATAATCTGCATAATCAGAAGCTACTGTTCTAATGCTTAACAAATTTCCATCTACATAAGAATATATGGAAGTTCCATCTAGGGCTAACGCCAAATGATGTCAAGTATCATCTGCAGTTACTGGTATTACTGCGGATATACTTGATTGTGCAATATTTCCATTAGCATATCAATTCATAGAATTAGCATTTGTATTACATTCTAGACGCATTAATCCAGTAGAGGCTTCAGCATCTTTTTTTACTTGAAAACTTAAAACATCTGCATATGCGGTAAAAGTGTTGCCGCTACGTAATTTTACTCAACACATTGCGGTTAAAACCTTACTATTAACTAATGAAGGAATTGTCATATAAGAAGATGACTTACTTGAAATTTGTAACGCTTGACCTATTTTCCCCGCAACATAAGTAGGATTAGAAAAAACTGGTTTAATGTCTTTATTAATCCCAATATTATCAAGATTACCATTTAAAGGCAACCAAACTTTTAATGCCATAATAGCAACCTCCTTTTTCTCTTATTATACCTAAAAGTAAAAGGGATAGTCAAATTTTAACTATCCCTTATGCAAATATAAATTCTAATGATTGTGTTGTTGAATTATAGTTCATTTCAACTTTATCGCCATCAGCGCCATACATTTCAAGCGAACCAGTATAGTTATAGTTTTCTCCTGTGGCTTTGGTATTTCCAAGACTTAATTTACCTACGCCTGGAGTTGTACCAGAACTTAATTGAGAGACATTAAGTCCTACAATTTTACTGTGACTACTATCATTATAATCACTTACTACATAACCACGTGAAACTTGTTTTGCATGAACTTGAATTTGATCTGTTGCAGAAATTACACTAAAACTATGATCTTCTCCGCTAATGCTTGCGCCAATAGAGCCTTCTCCATTAGTAACAGGATAAAGCACTTGTCCTTGCACAGCAATTTTAGAAGTTCTTCTTAATGTACTTGTATCATCGCTTTTAACTCCAACAAGAAGCAAAGCATTAGTTATATCTTCTGTAGTTTCAGATGTTGATATAGTAGCCCATTTTGCCGTACCATCAGAATCTCATTGTAATACTTGTCCACTCGAACCACCCGAAGGAATATGTTTATTGCCAGAAGTTGTAGGATGAGTATAATTACTTATTGTTGGCATTGTAAATATTACTGATGAACCACCAGCTGTTAATTTATATTTTCCATCAGATGCTAATGTAATCGTACTTGTGCCAGTATCTGTAGCTAACGATGCTGTATGAGTATGATTACCTAATGCAACAGTTGTAGAAGTTGTTCCTGTAGGAATCCTTGCTATTGGAACGGTACCACTTCCAAGATTACTGGCATTTAAACTCGTTAAACTCGCGCCAGAACCACTGAATGACGTTGCCGTTACTATTCCTGGAGCAGTAAAATCTCCGCTAGCATTAAAAGTAAAAGTTTTTCTGGCTGTTGTGGTTTGAGCATTTGTCTCAATATAAACTGTACCATCTGCTCCTAAATATAAATCTTCTGTTCCATCAGCCAAATCTCCAACATCATATCTATTATTAGCATATTCTCCGCCACCAATTAAGGTTAATCCACCTCCACCGAGACGAACTGCTGTTCCATTGGCGTCTCCAGCGGTCTTTTTCCCTCCTCCGGCAATTAAAATTGCTGCTGTACGAGAAGGTGTTTTCGTAATAAGCTGCGTTAAGGTTCCATTACCAAATGTAATATTACCTCCTGCTTCAATAGCACTTTTGAATGTTGCATTTCCAGTATTGTATGCAAAACTAACTGCATCTACACTATAAGTTGATTGCTTTGCAGTTGTATAATTGGTTCTAAAATGAAGATTTCCGCCCTCGTTTCCAATTTGTCAAGATGCATTTGTTCCTCTTCATAATTCAAGAGCAACATTTCCTCCTGCTCCAGTATCACTTGAACTAATAATTAATTGAGATGAGGTATTAGTTGTAGTAGAAGCACCAGAAGATGCTCCAATTCATGTTTTTTTAGCAACAGCAAATCCACCAGCAGTTCTTAACCCAGCAGCAGTTGAACTTGTCGCTGTTGTACTAGATCCGAAATAAACATCTCCACCATCGTTATTAATATATAAAGGTGCATTAGAAGTTCCATTGGTTTTAGCTTGAATTTCATTCGCATCTATTTCCATATGTGCGGCAGTCGCTGTTCCACCTACAATCAAAGCTGGACTATTGTTTGCAGTACCACTTAAATCTTGAGTTTTAGACAAAACTAAAGTACCAGTAACCGTTCCTCCAAATAAAGGAAGATAATCTAATGCTGGGATATCTTCTTTTGCTACCGCCGCAGTTCCTGATACATGACCAGTTCCATCCACAGTAATTTTATATAAACCAGATGTTTTACTTATATAACTTGGATGAGTATATACAGTATCTGTAAATAAAGCATCACTTGGAACGCTTTTGGCTATTGTATAACCAGAAGTTTTAATTTTTCCAGCAGTTCCATCAGCAACCAATACTTGTCCATCTGTAAATGTGTTCGTTGATTTAAATACTGCGCCATCCACATTATTTTGTATAATAGCCCAGTTAGCTTTAACCGTACTTACGTTAGATGAAGTAGCCGCAACGGTGCTATCTGTTGTACAAATTAAAATATCCCCAATTTCAACGCGTTCACCATTAATCAACCCTGCAGCTGATACTTTATATGTATCACCACGATTTGCGGCTGGAGTATATGTTGTGGTTGCGGCCCCAGCCAAAGTACCTTTAAATACCATTGCGTCTGCAGCTGCAACGATACCATTTAATTCGGTTTTTGTTGCATAGGTATCAACAATACTATTACCATTTCCATCTTTACCTGCTTGAATATCCGCAACAGCAGAAACTCCAGTACCTCCATTTGCTACGGGTAATACCCCAGTAAGATTAGAAACATTTATTTTATCATCGGTAATAAAATATAATTCAGAGGCATTTGGAGAAGCTATACTATTATATTGCGCTCTGGTTAAAACATTCATAACTAGATTATTAACCGTTCTATCTGTTGTAGCCATAACTATCCTCCTCCTTCCTAGAAGTCTTTTTCTACATGTTTAATCCAATCATCAAAAGTAATAGATTCCATGAGAAGCCCCTCTTGGTACATTCGATTTTTTAAAGTCATAATTATTTGTGCTTTAATATTTGGATCAATTGATTCATATAAATTTTTAAATTCCAAATAATATTTTTTAAACCGTTTTTCTGTATTAAATTTATATTGCTTATTTTCTTGATTAATCCATTCGTCTTTATTCATTGTAAAATAAGCATCATAAATCATCATTGCGGTATAAAATTGCGCATCTTCTTTTTTATTTCTTTTTAATAATTCTTTAACTAGTTCTGTATTGGAATCTAGCATATTATTATAAGTTTTTAAAATATACTTTGGATCATGGCGACAAACACTTTCATCTCGCCATTTCCATAGATAAAATGAAGATTGACAATACTTTATTTCTTTTGCACACTTTTGCGCTAAACAATTAAAATAAGAATCTTCATGAATTTTCAACTTTGGGTTAAATTGAATATGGTTATCAATTAAAAATTTTCTATTATAAACTTTACCATGGACAAAAGTCGAATCCATTTCATGATTAATATAATTTATTTCTCCTGTTAATGGATTTCTACTTTCTTCAATAAATACCGAAATTAAAGCTTCAAAATCTTCAATTCCAATTTCTCTAAAAATAATATATAATCCGCAAGCATTGTAAAACATATCATCAGCATCACAAAACATAACATAGTCTGCCGTAGCATGCTTTAAACATTCATTGCGGGTAGCACTTACCCCTTTATGTTTACTTAAATAATATTTAATACTAAAGGGGTAAGTTTTTAAAAATTTTTGAGACAATTTTATATCACTTCCATCATTAACAATAATTACTCCAATGTCATTAAAATTTACATTTTGTTGAATAGCAATGCTATCTAACAATGGTTTAATGATTTCATCAGACTCTTTGTATTGTGGAATTAAAATCTGTAATTTCATTATATCTCCTTTTTCTCTTATACTATTGCAGTAATTCTATCTGCAATAGTTGACCACTGTGCAGCAGCCTTATAGGTATCTACCAAATCAGCTGGGACAAATACAGAACCAAAAGCTCCTGTATAAGCGCTATTCCTTAATGGGGTGTTTGTAAAAGCATTAATATTAGACAATACTGTCATACTGCTTCTTGTCAAATAAACACTCATTAATTTACGGCAATCATAAAAAGCATTTGGCTGAATATTGGTTGCGGCTGGCAATGATATCGTAGAAAGACTGTTAATACATGATCTAAATGCATATGATTGAATAACTCTTAATAATGGAGCATCAACAGTTGTTAAACTACTACAATATCCAAAAGCATATTGATTTATTTGAGTAACTTTTGGAAGACTTATTGATTTTAAAGAATAACAATAAGCAAAGCCATAATTAAAAATACCGGTAACCTCTGGAATAGTTACAGAAGTTAATTTCCCACAGTTTTGGAAAGCACTTGAACCAACTTTTGTTGTAAGCGGGAAATAAGCAGTTGTTAAATTAGTACAAGATCTAAAGGCTTGATCTAATATTACATTACTTAATGAAGGGAAGCTTGCTATCGTTAAATCACTACAAGAATAAAAAGCATTATTACTCATAGAAATTACTTTTGAAGTTGTTATTGAACTTAATTTTACACAATTTAAAAATGCACCAGTTCCTAAAGACAATAAATTTGGAGCATTTACAACAGATAAATTAGTGCAACTATTAAAGGTATTTCCTCCTATATAAGTAACTTCAGGTAAATTAATACTAATTAGACCTACGCAATATTGAAACGCTCCTCCATACGTATTTGTAACCGCAGGGAGATTTATACTAGATAAATTTGAACAATATGCAAAAGCATAAGAAGGAACTACTGTAAGAGTTGAATTTGTATAAGTAGATAATTCTAAAGTTAATCTTGCTGTTAAAGTATCTTCATTTACGCCAATTGTAATAGCAGGTATAAAAGTATTATTTATATACATTCCCATATTCTACTGCCTCCTAACTCCACACTCTAATAGTAACAGAACTCATAGCTTCTCAAGTTCCCTTTTGGCTTAAAGCTTTTGTTGTTGTTGCCCCATCAAATGTAATAGATGATCTTTCAATTTTTCCATTATTGCTTGCATCAGAAAACAGTAAATAGTCACCGTTTGCAATTGCCACTCCAGTAGAAGACATAGTTCCACCATTCTCTACATTACCATGGCTGTGTGTTGCAGATGCGGCGCCAATACTAGAAAGAGTTACACCAGATACTGCACTATCCACATATTGCTTTGTCGCCGCTTCTAAATTAGCAGTTGGATTTCGACCTAACGTTACAGTAGTTGCATAAACATTTGATCATTTATTGTCAGTTTTACCTAAACTTTCTGTATTAGTGACAACAGGATAGAGACCATCTCCATCAAGTAGCATGCCATCAGTTGAAGAAGATGCTGCTGGAGAATTAGGTTTAATGTATATTTTTCCACCACCATAAATACCTAAATCTTTAGAAGAATTTTCTCCAATACGAGATCCTCCTGTAAATACGATACCTTTAGTATTATATGCAGAACTATCATTAGTAAGAGAAATGCCACTGCTAAAAGTTTTTACTCCTGCAAATGTTTGAGCGCCCGTAGTGACTATGCCACTTGCACTTCCAGTTGCACTAGGCACTGCAACCGCATCACTAGCACCGCCATCTGTTGTAACTTTTAATGTTGGTCCTGCTGTGGTGCCACCTGTTCAAGTTACTACTGGTTTTGTAAATGATGCTCATGCCGGTGCGCTTGTTGCGCCAGCAGATTTAAGATATTGACCTGCAGTTCCCCCCGCAGTTGGAGCATAAAATGCTGCTGTTGAACCCGCTTTACTTGAATTATTTAAAGTAACCGCTGTACCACCAGCATATGTACTAGCTTCTGTAATTCGACCATTTGCCGCGACATAAACAGGTTTAGTTGTTGATCCTAATTGAGTGTCTGCGCCAGTATGAGTAAGATAACCATCTCCAGCATAGTTTGGAATATGCATAACTCTTGATGTTCCAGTTACGTCAGATTGAAGTGTATGATAAACAGTACTTGGACCATATAAAATTAATTTTCCAGTCATTCCACCATTTTTATTAGATGCAACCGGGGTTCCCAAAGCTAATGTCTCACTACCTAATACTTCAGCTACCGCAGCAGTTTTAACGTCCCCAACATTTCAAGATGGAGCTGTTCCATTATCAGCAACATATTGGTCATATTCTGCTTGTGTATAAGTTATTGCTGCTACAGCTGTAACACCAGAAGTTGCGTAATGCTGGAAAGTATCATCTATAACATGATAATTTGTACCGTCATATTTTAAAAGATAAACATGATTATTTCTAAGTGTTTTATAACCAATATTATCTACAATAGTATTTCTATTATTTTTTGTTTGCCCAAGGTTCATTCAAAGAACAGGTTTTGCATCATATCCATTTATAGATAAAGTTGGACTTGCTGCAGTATTAGTGTTAGAAAATTTAATAAATACTTCTGCACCCGTATAAGGAATAAATCCATTTATTGTTACAGTTTTTGCAGCTGTTCCTGCTGCAGTAGTACTTGTTCCAACAGTTGGAACAATTTCGTTAGTAATTTGCCAATAAGTTCCATCATATAATAATCTATAAATAAAATTAGGCGCAAGACTTTGTCTATGAACCCTAATTCCTTTGCATCAAATTTGTTTATCTCCGCTGCCATTAATATTTAAACTTGGATTTCCAGCAGTATTAAGATAAGAAAAAGTTACATAAACACAAGTTCCTGTCTGTAAATTAAATGGTGAATAACTTATCGTCTTTTTTGCCGTGTTTGCTGCGGTTGCGCAGTTCAAAAGTATTGTACCATTAGCATTAAAATTACCATACCATTGATGACTAGCATTTCCCATTAACACCCATTTATTTGCTTTGGCATCAATAATACCGTGATTTTCTCCTCCAGATCCATTTAAAAATCCATATGAAAAACTAGGAGAGTTCAAATAAATTTGGCCAATTTTATCAGTTGCAGCCGTATTGATCAAAGCATTTGTACTTGGATTATATGTCAATCCAGATAATTTGTTAACACTACCAACCTGCTCACTAGTATTAGCTGAGCCTCCACCCAATAAATTATAAGTACCATCAGTAGTAATTGCGGCGTTTTGATGAATTGAATAATCATTATAATCAGTTATTACTCAATTTGTTCCGTCATAAACAAATAAAATCATTGCCCCAGATCTTCAAGCAGTTCCGCTAGCAATTCCGGCCGCAGTTGAACCATAAGCCATGATTGGTTTTGCAGCAATAAGATTAGTTGTATTTGCATTTCTTTGAACTGTTAAAGTTGGATTTGCTACTGAATTACCATTTGTAAACTTTACCGCTAATAACATTCCAGTTATTGGTGTTGCTGAATCTGGCGTAGTATCAGCCAACTTAACTATTTTTGCTGCTGTGTTTGCAGCCGTAGTACATGTACCATAAAAGGTAGAAGTAACTAAATGGGTTCCGCCACCCGCAGTTACTTTTCCTATAACTCCATTTGCCATTTAATTACCTCCTTTAACTCAATGCTCCAGTAGCAACTGTTGTAGCTGTTACTGAAATATTTGGAATAGATCTTGATGTATATGTTAATGAAGCTGCGGTTCCAGGCGTTACGGTAACACTATCACCTGTTGTTGCAGAACCAGAAGCTCCAGTTGTTAATGATGTATAAGCTTTAATTGCTGTTCCTAATGTAACACTATCACCAGTAGATAAAGTGAGTACTCCACCAGAGTATGAAGCTTCTGTTACAACGGTTTTCTTTACAATATTTGGTACATCTGTAGTTGAACCACCAGTTACAACAGTATTAAATGTTGCACCAGTTACAACAGTTTTCTTTGTAACCGCTGTTGGAGTATTTGTTGTTCAAGCCGTAATGTCATCTGCTGCAATAGCAGTTCCTGCACTTGCACTTCCAATAGAGGTTGTTGCAAGAGTTTTTATTGTTGCTCCAGTTACATGGCCAAATTTATCTGTTGTTATAGTTTGCATTAATTTTCCAGCATTATTTGTTCCATTATATGTTGTTGCGCTTGCGCCAGTTGGTGTTGCATGCGTAATTGTTCTTGATCCCGAGGTTGTAATTGCAGTTCCACTATCTGAAACAGTAATACCATCACCTTGATTTAAAGTAATACTCGTAACTGTACCAGTGTTAGTAGTATAACCCTTTTTAGCTAACTGATAATATAATGTTCTTCCAGTAATTAAATTAGTATCTGTACTTGTAACATCAGCATTTGAAGTATTATCAGTAATATTTTGTTTTAACGCACCAGTAATATGACCTTGTGCATCAAATTTAACTTTATACAAATCTTCTGTTGTAATAGCATTAATACTATTGCTATGACTTATGGTGACTGCTCCTGAAGTTCCACCGCCAGTTAAACCAGCTCCTGCAGTAACTCCAGTAATTGTACCCACATTAGAAGTTTTACTTGCTGCCAAATCATAAGCCGCTTTAACTGCTTTCGCAGATGCCGCCAATAATTCAGACGTACTATCAGTTGCACTTGTAAGTTTAGTAACACCATAAGCAGATGTAGTTGCACTATTTAATGCTTTCTCAGTACTTTCTACTCCGCCAACAGTAACTTTTATTTTTGGTGTATTGTCTGCTGTCCCTTGAGTTAAAGTTATAGTTGTTCCAATATCAACTGCCTTAACTTTTCCTACTGTACCGTCAGCAAGCAACATTTGACCATTAGAGTAGGTATTAGTGCCTTTAAATAAACCATTATCAATATTTGTTTGAACAACCATTCAATCATCATTACTTGTGGTTTCACCGCTTTCGCGATCTCTAACGCAAATAATTAAGTCTCCTATTTCACAGACTTTACCTGCGTATGTATTGGCAGCTGCAACTTTATAAGTTCAGCCCGCTTCATAAGGAGCATTTGGAATATTGCCAGGAGTCGTTAAAACGCCTTTAAATATCATAGCATCCGCAGTTGCCAATAAATTATTTAATTGAGTTTTTGTTGCATATGTTTCTGCAATATTATTACCTAAACTATCTTCGGTAGCACCAATTATATATGGCTCTCCACTATTATAATTTATATATCTAATAACTTTATTAGGCATTTAAAGTTTCCTCCTTCCTTATTGTTCCATTATAGTATTATATACTACTATTGCCATTAATAACTCACCCCATCTCCACTCATAATAGGTGAGGTAATAAACATTGTGTAACTGTTATCATCAATAGTAATACCAGTATTTACGGCAATTGTTCCTACATATTGTCAATAAGTACCGTCATAAATAAATTCATAAGTTCCATTTTGAGCCAATGCTCGTGCTTCAATAGGAGCTCCTCTATGATAAATACTTTTAGCTTCTGTATTACCAACTTTTAATTTAGGCGCTGATGCAGTATTAGTATTACTAAATTTGACCGTAATTCTTGCGCCCGTGCCTAAAATAAAATTATCACATGAAACCTGTTTTGTTGCGGTTGCAGCTGCAGTCGTACAACTCCCATAATGAGTAATTCCGACAGTTCCATTAAAATTAACTCCGTCAATTGTTCGTGCTGTTTCTAATTTTTCTGCATCATAAGCAAGACCAGCCTCATCGGCATACTCAACATCGGTACCCATTACAATACGGAGATTATTGCTTACGTCATATAAAATTTTGCCTTTTTCATTATCAACATCATAAGCGAAATATATAGAACCTTCTTCTAATGGTACTGTTGGAGTGCCATTTTGGTTTTCATTCATTATTTTCGCAATAGTTCCAGTTTTTAACTTTACTAACTTTTGTTCTGGCATTATACGACTCTCCTTTCTCTTATATTATATCAAAAATTATCTTAAAAGATAATTAAATTCTTCTATGGTAATTGAAAAAATAGGTCACATTTTTAGTATAATTTGGCCAAAAAAAAAGAACCTCCTAAAAGGAGGTTCTTAATGTTTGAGGCTCTGCATCTTCTAGTCCCTCTTGGAAAGAAGAAGTGCTTTGGGTTGCTCTTTGATGACGAGAATTTGATAAAGGTTGCTCATATGAAGGAAGATCTGTTCAATAAATTGTAGATTCTGCTTGATCTAATTTATAATTAATTTGTTCTAATAAATTAGCCATTAAATCTGTATCTAAATGAGCATCTAATTCTGTTTCATCCATACCCTCAAGGATTTGCGCACTTGCAACTTGAGTTCTTAAATTATAAATAAAATGTTCATTTTCTTCATCTAATTGATAAAATCTAATTGCAAATTGAACAGGTCCAGATCCTTTTGTAGCATTACCTTCAATGCATCAAGGAACGAGCATTTTTGCTTCATGCTCAACTTCTTCATCATCAAAATATCTTGGATATGAAGTAATATCATAAAATGGTACTACATAATATCCACCCTCACCTTCTGCATTAATAAATTCAATAATACAAGAAGTTTGGGATAAATCTTTATATTCATAATATCTATCTACAAGGAAGTAGATTGTTTCAGCTCTGTGATCTTTAGAAACACTTAAAAATGTTGGAACTGAAATCGTTCTAGAATTTAGATCAACATCAAAAGTTTTTTCTTCTGAAGGAATAATAACTGATAAAATAGGTTGATTATTATACGGATTTACTGTATGCATAATAATTTCATTATTTTCATCATATTGAATATTACCATTTTCATCCAAAAGAGGTTCTTGTGTCTCAATCCCCCATAGATATTTTACGTATTCTTCAGGAGTTGTGATCATTTTTCGCTACCTCCTTTCAAATTATTGTTGTTCTTCTACATAAACAATGCCATAAAGAAGTTCTTCGGCAGTATTTAAATATGTATGTGCGCCATTTAATTCTACGTCAAGGATTAAGTAATATAAACCATATGCACTTGGTTTAAATGGAACCTCTTGAATAGAAGATGCACTATTAACAGCAATTCCTCCAACAGGACTTGTTGCATCAATCATATCTTCAGCTACAGGATCAAAGTCTGTTGCGTCTTCTGTAATTTTATGCCATTCATATCTAAAAGTATCACAAGGACCAAGAGAGACTCTTAAATTAGGAACATTAATACCAGTTCTAATTGTAACTGCATCATCCCATAAATTTGCTTCTCCACTTCTTCATTCAATAGTTGGTTTTTCTGGCATGTTTGTAACGCGGCAAACACCAGCATCTAACAATTCTGTTTCTGTATGGTCATTATTAAATTGATTATCAACTTTAAGTGCATAACATCCAGGCTCAGAAGCAACAAGTGTTGCATTAGTTGCGCCTTCGATAGCAAGATCTTCTAGAGTTTGACCAGCTTCAAGAGTAAAGTTTGTATTATAAATATCACTAGTTTTATACCATTGATAACTTAAATTTGAGGTTTGTTCTGCTGATGAATCATCACTCGCAATAACAGCAGGACTTAACTCTACCGTTGCGGCGCCAGTATCTCCAGCTGGTGCATATTCAATATTACTTGTTGCAAATCTACCAGTTTGAGTATTTTCATTTAAAGTTTTTTCAAATGTTTGTTCACTAATAACAAAATGATCAATCATTGGAGTTGTAACTTCAGGCATTGCTGCATAAGGGATATATAAAACTACACTCTTAGCAGTATTGGTTTTACGACCAAAGACTCTATTTGAAGCATATACTCTATAAAAACCTGGTCTATTGATAACAGCAGCTCCAACTCTTTCATAAAGCTGAACACCTTCTCCTAAATTAGCAATATCGGTTTGTGTGACCGGCTGGAAAGCGCCATTAGCTTTTCTGATATAATATAATCTATTTTCATCGCTATGATCAGAAACCTCAATGAAAGGAAGATCCTTTTTAAGAGGAATATTTTCTGCGCCACTTTCCTCTGTTGCTTTATAGCTAAATTTATAAGAAATACTTCCACTATCATCAGCATAAGCTTCAGCAATAAGTGTTAATGAACCAGCAGGTTGATTCTTTGCTCCGCCCTCAAGATTTCTAGTATACATTTCTGTACCTGGAATTAATGTTGCGTTTACATCAAGATCACGAATAAATACTGGCTCGTTAGCAGGCTCTAATGCACTCGCGTCTGGTGAATCTGGACTAGAGTTTTCAAAAATACCAGCCATTGTAGCGATAGCAGATTCGCTGTGTAATGTAGTATATTGAAGTTCCTCATCATCTTCAAATAATGTATAATGAAGAGAATCGGAAATTGAAATTGTTGCAGGTAATGAGCTAAAGCTATATAACAACTGTGCATTTGTATTAGCTTCATCACCTCTGTCTGTCCATTCAACAAATCTAACTGCAAATCTAATTGTGCCTGTTTGCGCAGTTAGAATATCATCAATTAACCAACCAAAAATAATTTTATCTTTTTCAGATTGAGTATCTCTTAAGAAGTCTCTTGAAATACCTCTTGTTCCATCGGGAAGTTCCCATTCAATATAGATATGACGAGTATCTAAATCCACTGCGTCAAAATATCTATCCATTCTAAAGAAAATTACTTCTGCAAACTTATCGCCAACAACACCTACTTGACTTAATTCTCCTGGAACTGTAATCCCACGAGTATTAGCATTAATTTCAAAGAAAGGTTCGTCAAGGGGAAGTCTTAAGAAATAAGGATCAGAACCAGTTCTGCCATTTCCAACAGCTAATTCAGAAAGTTCCTCAATATGCTGGAAGTATTCATTTAAACTAGAAATACCTTCTGAAATAACCCTACTACCATCTTTTACAATAAGGAAATTTCCATCTTCGTCGAAGTCTTCTGCTTCACATGGAATTAAATCCCATCCACCGCCGGCAATAGGAATATATTTATAGTTTTCAATGATTGGATTTCCTTCAGCATCAATACCAGTTTCTTTCTTTACTGGAGCTAAACCCAATTTTGCAGAGGCCATATCAAACAATACTGTATAGTTTTGTCTATTGTTACTATCAATATAAGTAATCATCTAATTTTTCCTCCTATCTTAAAAATAAAGGGAGGAGAATTTCTCCTCCCTTAACTATTATACTTAATTTTTCATTAAGTAAAATTATTTAGAACTGACCTTATATACTTCTTTCCATTCATCTAACTCATCAGCAGGAATTGTAACCGATTTAAGAAAAGTTTTATCATCTTTTGTTAAAAATTTATTTTCTTCTGCTTCTAATCTATATTTTAAAGTATAGTAAATATCTTCAAGATGAACTGGAGAAGTAATAATACCGTTTGTTCCTAAATATGTATAAATCGGTGTCTTTTTCATAAAACCCTCCATTATTTTTAATTTACTTGTATATAACTTCTATTGGCGTTATCAATACCAGAGAAGTAACTTTCTATTAATAAGAAACCCTCATATTGAGCAACAGATTTATAATAGAAAGTCATTTGAGCAGTAGATCCTTTATTATGGTTATAAATTTGATTAGTAACATTACCTGTGTTTGTAATAATATTACGTGAATCAATTAAATATAACTCTGAACCTTTAGTTGGAGAGCCAATTTCAAAATTATCTACTGTTATATACATATTAGCAAAACCTCTTAAGCCAATCTTAACTACACTAGCAGGAACTTTAATATCAGAAATGATTGCACTATCGGCAAACGCATTATTAAATACGCCCTCTTCAATTACAGCAAGACCCTCTGGTAAAATAATACTATTTTCAATTGGATCAGAAACTTTAGGAGTAATAGTTTTAATAGATGCAAATCCACGGAATGCATTTTGTCCTAAAACTCTCGTTCCATTTGGAATTTCAATAAATTCAAGATGTCTAACAAGACCTCCCGTTACAGTATCTTCACCAATTTGGACATGTCTTAAAGTACAAGGTTCTTCATTTGTTGATTTCCAGAAAATGTGCGTAATATTTGAAGCTTCTCTTCCACTTGATCTTAAGAAACTTTGACCTAAAACAATAACAGGTAATCCATTATAATAGCTTGGTAAAGTAATTTTTCCAGCTAAAGAATTATTAGGTTTAATATTTACTTCATATCCTTCTGTTACATCATAATTAGTATCCCTGTTTGCTGAAGGAATGCTTGTATATTCTTCTCTATATGAAGTTAAAGTAAAGTTAAAGTAATTTAAATTAGTAGGTTCATCATATACAGATTGCTTTTTAAATACCGCATAGAAATTATAATCTTGAACAGACAACATTTTTGTGAAATCAACAAGGTTTGCTTGACTTGCTCTTTCAACAATTTTAATTCTCTCATTTTGAGTTCAACCCAAGAATTTATAAATTTCAGTTAATCCTAATGATGCGTCAGTGTAAGATGGTAATAATTGAGGATCAGGTAATACTGTTCCAAAAGTAACATCCTTTGTTAAAATTAAATCTGAACCGATATAATAAGACATTCTATATTGATGAACTGTGAAAACTGCATAGAATACATAATCTTTTACATTTTCATCAAATACGCTCGCTTTGGCTGATGCCCAATCTGCGGATGAAATTAAACCAGTATCATCTTTAGTTGTTGACCAACCATGGAAGTCATAATTATCTTTAGTTGCAACATATAAATTATAAGGATTTTCAAATCAACTTGAACTATCAATTTTTTGGATTGTTAATTCGGTAATATTTTCATCTTGGAATTTAACATATGAGTAACTACCATCTTCATTTGGCAATACAAACTTTGCAGAATAGCATTTTGTAACATTTGCAAAGAAGAATTTTAATTGAGGATAATTTTTAACTAAAGTATTCTTTACATATAATTCATCAATTGGACTTACATTATTTACGTAAATAATACCAGTAATATTTGGGACTTGTGAAGCGCCTGCTGTGTAATGACTATTTGTAATCATTTGCGCAAGCATATCTACATTAGCAATTTGATTAATTGTTGCAGAAGGAATGCTTGTATCAAGCTTATAGATTTCTCCACTTAATACCTGTGCTTCAAAAGTGTCTCTATTATATGTATAAGGAGTAAAACCATAATGACCATCATCCATATAATATTTAGATGCATCGGCTGATACGTATATATCACCCTCAACTAATTGAACATATGGACTCCATTTAACTTTAGTCATAGTAATTTGATTACTGCCAATATCAGTACCAATAATATCTAAAGCGTCTTTAATAGAATACCATTTAGCCAATAACTTATAGCTATCATATCCTAATCCGCCGCCTAATAGTTTAATATTATTAATATTTGTAATATTATTTTCAAAAAGTCCTTCAATGTATAAACCAGTTCTTGCCTCAAGTTTTCCAGTAGATTCATTCTTAACAGGAACTTGATAATCTGTTAAAAGATTTGTTAAAAGATTAGCTTCTATTAATTGTAACTGCGTAATGCTATCTGGTAAATACAATGTATCTAACGCAACACCTTCAGCAAATGAGAAGTTTTGATAATTAGATCCAGTTGCTCTTAAATTTCTCAATTTTTCACAACTTGTTAAATCTAATGTTGGAGAGCCTGCGTTAATTGTAATATTACTTAAATTAACTTCTTGTAACAATGGTAAGCCAAAACCGGAGTCATCTTCAGGCTTCTTTCCAGGAATAGTAGGAAGATTCATATTTCTATTATACCAACTATTGTTATCTTCGTCTTTACCATCATATCCAAGTTTTAATGTAGTTAATTTTCTAGCATCACCAGATAATTCAAATTCTTGCCAGTATAAATTATGCATCTCGCCTAAATCAGCCATCTGATTCATACCATAAATATATAATAACTGTTCAGGATAATTAGCACTATTCTTAACGCCATTTTCAATAGCATCAATATTAAATTTAACTGGATTTATACCATCATATTTTTGAGATGGATAAGCTTCATTATCATCACTTAATGTAACATACGAACTTCTAACAGGAGTTAAATTA
>JAEEGL016566152.1_pt1 | contig 33755 bp, 29 predicted proteins | sample 9134231 | NCBI WGS metagenome assembly JAEEGL01 (sample SAMN16246548, study PRJNA631951) | gut metagenome | biome: gut microbiome; feature: rumen; material: fiber-attached | host: Bos | place: Iran: Karaj | collected 2018-10 | reverse complement strand
GCCGCCGCGCGGCACGGACGGCATGCGAGGAACAGATCCGCCGCGCCGAGCAGGATCAGAACGGCGCCCGCGGCCGCCCATACCCAAAGAACGGATACGCCGAAGCCCGCCGTACGACCCGCCGCGATATAATATCCGACGGCGGCGCCGCCGAGGACGATCCCCGCCGTCCCGAGGGCGCGCCGCGCGCCCGGCTTCATCCGAAGATCTCGCTGAGAAGGCGCCGCGTCTTATGCCCGGAGGCGATCGGCACGAACTTGGACGGATCGCCCATCTCGATATACTTCCCGTCCTCCCCTTCGAGCACCGGATACACGGACCAGACGCGCACGCCCTTCGGCGGGAGCGTCACGCGGAGCAGCGTCTCTGACGTCACGGGCAGATACGTCTGCGTGAAGTATTCATAGGCGACGTACGCGCGCCCCGGATCCATCGCCGGGACCGTTCCGAAGGAGATCTCGTCCGTGCAGTCGGAAGAAGTGACGGAGAACGCGGCCACGGCGAACGCGTCGCCGCTTTTGTTCCAGACCTTCTGCAGTTTTCGCGCCGCGCGGCAGTCGACGTAGAGGCAGTCCGTCGTCGGACGCGCCGCGCCGTCGCAGTACATGACGCTCCCGTCGTCGTCCACGACGCGGAGAAGCATCTCCGCGCTGCTCTTTCCGATCTGATCGCTCACGTAGACCGGCGAGCCGCTGATCGCGCGCAGGACGCCGGACTCCTCCGCGCTCGCATCGCCCGACCACCACATGTCAAAGTCACAGCGCATGATCTCGCCGTGGCAGACGGCGTTGTACACGTTCTGGATCAGGTGCTTGGAGAAGCCGTCCTCTCTTCCCGGATAGAAATCGTCGCTGTTGCGCGCGACGCAGGAGGACGGACGCGCGAGCGTATCCGTCATCTCCATGCCCATGCAGTTGATGATCGCGCCGGCGAAATACTTGTTGACGGAGCGCTCCAGCGCGTTGTGCGCGATCCGACACGCCTCTGCCGTCGGCATCACGCCGATCGTATGGGTCAGATGCGAGCTCTGGTTGTCCACCTTCAGGAAATTGATGCCGCAGGAGGAGAGATAGCTGTGCCAGCTGTCCCAAAAACGGAACGCGCGCTCCTCGTCGTCCACGGACGGGATCCAGTATCCGAGCGGCACGAGCGTCAGGTTCTCCTTCTGTTCCTCAAAGAGACGGCTCTCCGGATCGATGCCGTGCCAGTAGCCGTTCATCGTCTGCCAGACGCCGACGTACGGGATGCCGTACTCCTCCTTGACGCGGCGCACGAACGCGCGCAGTCCCTCCGGGAATTTCGCGCGGTCCTCTTCAAAGGCGGTCATCATGCTGTCGCGCGTCCGGTACCAGCCGTCGTCGAGAAGCAAAAACCGCACCGGGATCTTCTTCTCGCGGAATTCGTCCAGTTTTTTATACACGTTTTCCGCGCTCACGTTGCGGTAAAAGGCGTCCCACGTGCAGAAGCCGAGCCCCTCGAACGCCGCCGGGAGCGTGCGCTCCCCGAAGAGCGGCACGCGGATCGCGCCGAGACGGCGCGCCGACGCGTAGTTCTTGTCGATCGCTTCATACGGCGCGTCCGCGGCGGCGACGGCGAGAAAATCGCCGTGCAGCTCGTACAGACCGTTCATCTGCGTGCTCAGAAAGAGCCCTTCGCCGTCGAACTCGCACTGGATATTGTCGCCGCAGAGCGGGAGAAGATGGATGTGCCGTCCGCCCGCGCGGATGAGCAGCGACTGAGAATGATCCGGCACGCCGGCAAAGGAAGAGAGGAATGCCGGGTACATCCACCACGCGTTGTCGTGCCGGGAGGCGAGGATCGCCTCGGGCGCGAGCGGGCCGAGTTTCATGCGGACGGCGCGTTCCGGCGTGAACGCCCGCGGAAAGCCGGAGGTGCTCGTGAACAGGATCTCCGTCCGCGCGTCGATGCGGAGCACGACGGCGTCCCCGCTGCCGCGGGCGGTCACCGTCGCCGTCACGGCCTGTCCCCCGTCTTCATAGCGGCAGACGACGGTATCCTCCGTCTCCTCGACGGCGCTCACGCGGAGCGTGACGGCGTTTCCGAGCACCGTGCGGATCTCCAGCGCCGCGTCGGAAAGCAGCGCGGTGCGGATCCATGCGAAAAAGTCTTTCATAGCCGATCCCCCATTTTCTTTGTTTTCCGGTTCGTCTCCAACAGTATACATCATTTTTCCCGGCTTGTAAAGCGGATGCGGCGCATCGGGTCAAAAAAATTCCTCCTCCGCATCGGCAGATCTGCATAAACCGCGCCGGACGCGCGCATACTCTCCTTGCAGTCCGATAACGGGAGGAGGAAAAAAGGATGACGACCAAGGAACTTTTGTACGTTGAGGACGTGCTCGGGCACGCGCAGCTTTTGCGCACGAAGTGCGCAGAGGCCGCGTCCTGTCTCAAGGACGCCGAGCTCAAGTCCTACGCGGAAGAGATGGGGAAGAAAAACGATCAACTCTTCTCCGCCTTCTACAGTCTGCTGTAAGAAAGGAGGACCGTATGGACGACAGAAACATCATGGAGGAGCTTTTGCTCCTTGAAAAGGGCGTGTGCGATCTCTACCTCCACGGGACGATCGAATCCGCGAGCGCGCCGGTGCATCAGACCTTCCAGAGCGCACTGAACGACGCGCTCCGCACGCAGGACACGATCTACACGAAGATGGCGCAGAAAGGCTGGTATCCGCCGGAGCAGGCGGAACAGAAGAAGATTTCCACGGTGAAGCAGAAATTCGCCGCGGGCGGCGCCCGGTAACGAAGCCGCGCCCCCGACCGTTCGGTCGGGGGCGCGTTCTTTTCCGTTTTCTCAGTCCGGGGACCGCTCGGCGAGGAGGTTGTGATACTTCTGATAGAAGCTCTCGAAATACCCGCCGTCGAGCGCCCGGCGGATCTGCTCCGTCAGGTCGTTGTAGAAATACAGGTTGTGCGAGACGGCGAGGCGCATCCCGATCGCCTCCTTCGCCTTGATGAGATGGCGGATGTAGGCGCGGCTGTGGAGCCGGCAGGCGGGGCAGCCGCAGTTCTCGTCGATCGGGCGCGGGTCGCGCGCGTACTTTTCGTTCATCAGGTTCATCTTCCCGCGCCACGTGAAGAGGTTCCCGTGGCGGGCGTTGCGGGAGGGCATGACGCAGTCGAAGAAATCGATCCCGCGGTGCACGCCCTCAAGGATGTTCTGCGGCGTGCCGACGCCCATCAGGTACCGCGGCTTGTTCTCCGGCATGTACGGCTCCACCGCTTCGATGATCCGGTACATCTCCTCCGTCTCCTCGCCGACGGCGAGCCCGCCGATCGCGTAGCCGTCGCAGTCCATCTCCGCGATCTGCTGCATGTGGCGGATCCGCAGATCTTCATACGTGCTCCCCTGATTGATCCCGAAGAGCATCTGGCGCGGATTGATCGTTCCGGGCGCCTCGGCGAGGCGCGCGAGTTCCTCCTTGCAGCGGAGGAGCCACCGCGCCGTGCGCTCGCAGGAGCGCTTCGTGTAATTGTATTCCGCCGGGTTCTCGATGCACTCGTCGAACGCCATGGCGATCGTCGAAGCAAGGTTCGACTGGATCCGCATGCTCTCCTCCGGTCCCATGAAGATCCTCTTCCCGTCGATGTGGGAGGCGAAATAGACGCCCTCCTCCTTGATCTTCCGCAGTTCCGCGAGGGAGAAGACCTGGAAGCCGCCGCTGTCCGTCAGCGTCGGACCGTCCCAGCCGGTGAATTTCTGAAGTCCTCCCATGTCGTGCACCAGCCCGTCTCCCGGCCGGAGATGGAGATGGTACGTGTTGGACAGCATGACCTTGCAGTTCAGCCCGCGCAGATCCTCCGCCGCGAGCCCGCCCTTGATGGCGGCGCAGGTAGCGACGTTCATGAAGACCGGCGTTTCGATATCGCCGTGCGGCGTTTCGAGAAGGCCGCGGCGCGCCGCGCCTTCTTTTTTCTTCAGAATAAACATATCCGTCCTCTCAGCTCAGCCGAGCGAATTGTCTTTCGATGGAACTCTTCCGGATCTCGAACGCGACCGGTCTGCCGTGCGGGCAGGTCTTGACGGCGGAGCCGCCCTCCTTCGGGGTGCAGAGGATCCTGTCGCAGAGCCAGCGGATGTTTTCCGGACTGTACAGCCGCCCGCCCTTGATCGCCGCCTTGCAGGACGCCTGGAAAAGGCGCGTCTCGAAGAACTGCTCGGCGGTACTCTCCGCCGTACCCGTGCCGTCCGCGATCCGTCCCGCCAGCGTCGTCAGCATGTCCGGCGCCGCGTCGCGGGAGATCTCCGTCGGGATCGCCGTGACGCTGATCCCCGTGCGCGTCCGCCGGAAAGCGAAGCCGAGCGCCTCGACGCGCTCCCGCTCGTCCTCAAGCGCGTGGATCTCCGGCTCCGTCATGGCGATCTCGAGCGGGAACAAAAGCATCTGCCCGTTCCCGGCGCGCCGCCGGAGCGCCTCGCACATGCGGTCGAAAAGGATCCGTTCATGCGCCGCGTGTTTGTCGATCAGGATCAGCCGATCCGCGAGCTGCACGATGACGTAGCAGTTGTACGCCTCGCCGAGGATCACGTAATCGGGGATATCCTCCGGCGCGGGCGCGTCTGCATCCGTATCCGGTACGGGCGTCCGCTCCTCCTGCGCCGTCTCCGGCGCGGGGGCGGACGGTCCGGCGGGTATGCCGGATGCAGCCGCGTCGGGAACGGCAGGCGACGCGGCGCTCTCCGCTTCCCGCCCGGCATCGTCCGTCGGCTGCGCCGTCCTTTCGGCTTCCGGCTGCGCGGTCTCCGCCGCGAGCGGCGAGGCGGCGGCCGTCATCCCCGGCTGCGTCATGCGGATCTGCGCGCGGTCCGCGCGGATCTGCCCGTCCGGCGGCGCGGAGGCGTTGAGCAGTCTGCGCGCCTCCTCGTCCTTGACCCAGAAACCGCTCTTCGCGGCGGGAACCGCCCGCTGCGGCGCCGCGCCGGGAGAATACGGTGTGTTTGAGGTACGGGACGCCGTGTCCGCGCCGTCCTTCGACGGCGTGTGCGCGGGTTCCGGCAGCACGAGATCCGGGCGCGTGCCCGCCGCCTCCAGCGCCGTGCGCACGGCGTAATAGACCGCGTCGAAGACGACGCGTTCGTTGGAAAACTTGACCTCCAGTTTGGAGGGATGGACGTTCACGTCGACGGCGGCGGGATTCAGTTCGATGTTCAGAACGCAGAACGGAAATTTCTCCGCCGGGATCCGCGTCGCGTACGCCTGCTCGAGCGCGGCGGCGGCGGTGCGGCTCTTCACGTACCGCCCGTTGATAAAGAAATTTTCCATGTTCCGGTTCGAGCGGACGCTGTCCGGCTCCGAGATGAACCCGAAGACCCGCAGCCCGCCCTCTTTGCGTTCGACCGTCACGGCGCGCTGCGCCGTCTCCCGCCCGTACAGGGCGCGGATCGTATGGAGCAGATCGCCGTCGCCCGCCGTCATGAAGCGCGTCTCGCCGTCCGCGATATAGCGGATGGAGACGTCCGGAACGGAGAGCGCGATCTTTTCGACGACGCCGGTCACGGCGACCGTCTCCGTCGAATCCTTCTTGAGGAATTTCCGGCGCGCCGGCACGTTGTAGAACAGCTCCTCCACGATGACCGTCGTCCCGGCGGCACAGCCGGTCTCCGTCACGCTGAGGACGCTCCCGCCCTCGCATTCGAGAAGCGCGCCGAACTCCGCTTCCGGCGTCTTCGAGAAGATGCGGACGCGGGAGACGGAGGAGATCGCCGCCAGCGCCTCGCCGCGGAAGCCGAGCGTTTCGATCCCCTCGAGATCCTCGGCGGTGCGGATCTTGCTCGTCGCGTGGCGGAGCACGGCGACGGGCAGATCGTCCGGTTCCATGCCGCAGCCGTTGTCGGACACGCGGATGAAAGAGACGCCGCCGTTCTGGATCTCCACCGTGACCGCCGTCGCGCCGGCGTCCAGCGCGTTTTCAAGCAGTTCCTTCACGACGGAGGCAGGACGGTCCACGACCTCGCCTGCCGCGATCAGGTTCGCTACGTCAAAGCCGAGTACGTTGATCTTGCCCATGCGCTGCGCCTCCTCTCTCCGCCGCTCTCATCCGAGCAGCCGTTTCCATTCGTACAGCAGGTTCATCGCCTCGATCGGCGTCAGCGTGTTGATGTCGATCGTTTTCAGTTTCTCTTTGATCTCCTCTGCCGCCGCGTCCTCCAGCGTCAGGTTGGACAGCCCCTCCGGCTCCGCGGGAGCCGCGGCGGGGGCGCGCTGCGGTCCGCCGCCCTCCTCCAGAGTGCGGAGGATCTCGCGGGCGCGCCGCGTGACCTCCGCCGGGACGCCGGCGAGCTGCGCGACCTCGATCCCGTAGCTGTCGTCCGTCGGACCGCGGACGATCTTGCGCAGAAACGTGATGTCCGCTCCGCGCTTCTTCGCGGCGATGTTGTAGTTGACGACGCCGTCGATCTCGCCCTCCAGCGCCGTCAGTTCGTGATAGTGCGTGGCGAACATCGTCTTCGCGCCGATCTTCTTTCCCGCCGTATACTCCACGACGGCGCGGGCGATGCTCATGCCGTCGTAGGTGCTCGTCCCGCGTCCGATCTCGTCGTAGATGATAAAGCTCTTTCGCGTGGCGTGGGCGAGGATGAAGGCGACCTCCTTCATCTCCAGCATGAACGTAGACTGCCCGGAGGCAAGATCGTCCGACGCGCCGACGCGCGTGAAGAGCCGGTCGACGACGCCGATATGCGCGCTGCGCGCGGGAACGAACGACCCGATCTGCGCCATGAGCACGATGAGCGCCGTCTGACGCATGTAGGTGGATTTTCCCGCCATGTTCGGACCGGTGATGAGCATCAGCCGGTTGGCGCCGCAGTCGAGCGAGGCGTCGTTCGGCACGAAATAAGAATCGCGCACGAACTGCTCCACGACCGGGTGCCGCCCGTCGCGGATCTCGATCCGCTCGCCCGCGTCGACGTCGGGACAGACGTAATGATTGGCGCACGCGACCTCGGAGAGGCTGACGTACACGTCGATGCGCGCGAGCGCCGACGCCGAGGCGCGGATGCGGTCCGCCGCCGCGGCGACCCGGTCGCGCAGCTCGGTGAACAGCTCGTATTCGAGCCCCTGCACCTTGTCCGTCGCGCCGAGGATCGTCGCCTCCATGTTCTTCAGATCGTCCGTGATGAACCGTTCCGCGCCGACCAGCGTCTGTTTGCGGATATACGTATCCGGCACCTGGTCGAGGAAGGAACGGGTGACTTCGATATAATAGCCGAACACGCGGTTGTAGCCGATGCGCAGGTTCTTGATGCCCGTCTTCTCGCGCTCCTCCGCCTCCACGCGCTCGATCCAGCCCTTGCCGCCCTGCATGATCGAGCGAAGCTCGTCCACCTCGGCGTTGTAGCCGTCGCGGATGATCCCGCCCTCGCGGACAGTAAAAGGCGGATCGTCCACGATCGCCTCGTCGATCATCTCGCGCACGTCGGTCAGCGGATCGATCTGCGCGGCGATGGCGCAGAGCTCCTCCGACTGCGCGCGCTCGGTGAGCAGCGCCTTGAGGTCCGGCAGCGTCCGGATGCTCTGGGAGATCGCGCGCAGATCCCGCCCGCCGGCGGTGCCGATGCCGATGCGCGTGATGAGGCGTTCCAGATCGAGCAGATCGGTGAGCAGCGCGTGGATGTCCTCGCGCAGCATGAACTCTCCCGCCAGCTCGCCGACCGCGCCGAGGCGGCGTCGGATCAGCGGGATGTTCGTCAGCGGATGCTCGATGAACTGCCGGAGCAGCCGCGCGCCCATCGAGGTGCTCGTCTTGTCGAGCACCCAGAGCAGCGACCCGCGCCGCTCCTTCGTGAGCATCGTCTCGCACAACTCGAGGTTCCGCCGCGTGGCGACGTCCATCTCCAGATACTGCGCGGAGCGGTACAGGTGTACCTCCCGCAGAAAGGAGACGTCCCCCATCTGCGTCTCGGCGATATACGACAGCGCCGCTCCCGCGGCGATGAGCGCCGCTTCCTCCTCGCCGTCGCCGGTGATCCCGCACTGCGTGCGGACGCGCTCGAGCGCCTCCTCCCGCACGAAATACGCGGGGCGGTCCTCCTCCATCAGTCCCTGGATGCGCTCCTCGTAGAAAGCGCGCAGACCGGGCAGCAGATCCGCCGATCCGTTCAGGATCACTTCCTTCGGCGCGAAGGTGGAGAGCTCGTTCTCGACCTGCGCCGCGAGATCCCCGCCGGTGAACGACGTCGCCGTCAGGTACGCCGTGGAGATGTCGGCAAAGCAGACGCCCGCGCTCTCTCCGTCCGTATAGACGGCGGCGAGCCAGTTGTTCTGGTTGTCGTGCAGCAGCGTCGATTCGATGACGGTGCCCGGCGTGACGATCCGGATGACCTCACGGCGCACGAGCCCCTTCGCCTTCGCCGGATCCTCCGTCTGTTCGCAGATGGCGACCTTATAGCCCTTGGAGATCAGGCGTCCGATATACCCCTCGCAGGAATGGTAAGGAACGCCGCACATCGGCGCGCGCTCCTCTTCCCCGCAGTCCCGTCCGGTCAGCGTCAGCTCCAGTTCCTCCGAGGCGATCTTCGCGTCGTCGAAAAACATCTCGTAGAAATCGCCGAGACGGTAGAAGAGGATGAAATCCCTGTATTGGTTTTTGATCTCCATGTATTGCTGCATCATGGGAGAAAGAGCCATAACACACCTCGGTCCCGCCGGATCGGATCCGGCGCAGGATTATCGGGTCTCCCCGTTCACGGCGCAGCCGCCGCACGCCGCCCGGCAGGAGGAGCAGTCGTGCGTGCACGCCGCGCGGCCGGTGATCGCCGCCTCCAGCTCCGCCGTGACCATGCGGATGAACGCGTCGTTTTCGTCCTTCGTGCGGATATAATCCTGATAGGAGGCGCGCCCCGTGATCGTCTCGTACAGCGTGTCGATCCGATCCTGGATCGCACGGATCGCCGCTTCGTCGCGCTCCTCGCCGGCATACTGCTCGCTCAGCGCCGCCTGCTGGACGTTGTATTCCGCGACGAGGCGGCCGATCTCCTCGTCTTTTTCGTAGATCTCCGCCGCCTCGCGGTACGCCTGACAGCGCTTGTCCGCACGGATCATCTCGCCCAGCGCGCGCACGGCGTCCAGTATCTCACGGCTCACGTAATCTGCCATCGTTTTCGTCCTGCTTTCCGTATTGATGTTTTGTTGTTTCGTTATTCCGTTTCCCCGTCCGGGACGAGCTCCGCGTCGAGAGAAAACGTCTCGGCGCGGGTGATCCGCAGCGTCACGAAGCGTCCGATCAGCGCCGGATCCCCCGCGAAGTGGATCGGCCGCGGCGAATCCGAGCGCGCGGTGAGCCGCCCCGCGTCCCCGCGGCTGACGCCTTCAACGAGCGCGCGCACGGCGCGCCCCTCGAAGCGGCGGTTCTGCTCGAGCGAGATCGCGTTCTGCTCTTCGAGCAGCCGCGCGAAGCGCTCCGTGCTCACGGCGTGCGGCACCGGATCCGGCATCTCCGCCGCCGGCGTCCCGCGCCTGGGCGAGTAGATGAAGGAGAAGACCGCGTCCCACCGGACGCGCCGCACCATGTCCATCGTCGCCTCGAAATCCTCTTCCGTCTCGCCGGGGAATCCGACGATCAGATCCGTCGTCAGACTGATGTCCGGGATCCGCTCACGGAGCCGGCGCACGATGCCGAGATACTTCTCGCGCGTATAGCGGCGGTTCATTTTCTCGAGGATCCTGTCGGAGCCGGATTGGAGCGGCAGATGGAAGTGCCGCACGATCTTCTCCTCGCGGGCGATCGTATCGACGAGCGCGTCGAAGACGTCCTTCGGATGGCTCGTCATGAAGCGGAGGCGGAAATCCCCGTCGAGGCGGGCGAGCGTCCCGATCAGCGAAGCGAAATCCGTCCCGCCGCCGAGATCCCGTCCGTAAGAATTCACGTTCTGTCCGAGCAGCGTGATGTCCTTCGCGCCGGTGTCGATGAGCTGCCGCGCCTCCTCAAGGATCGCCTCCGGCGTGCGGCTCCGTTCCCGCCCGCGCACGTACGGCACGATGCAGTACGTGCAGTAGTTGTTGCAGCCGTACATGACGGACAGCCACGCGCTGTGGGACGAAGCGCGCACCGTCGGCAGTCCCTCCGCGATGTTCGAGGAACCGCTGAGGGAGAAACTCCTCCCGCCGCCGGTCAGCGCGCCGTAGACGAGCTCCGGCAGCGTATGCACGGCGCCCGTGTCGAAGATGAAACTGACGTACGGGTAGCTGTGCTTGAGCTGTTCGGCGCGGTGCTCCTGCGTGACCATGCATCCGCCGATGCCGATCACCGCCGAGGGATCGGCGTCCTTTACGTGCTTGTACTGTCCGATGATGGACAGCGCCTTCTTTTCCGCGTGGTCGCGGACGGCGCAGGTGTTGACGAGGATCAGCCGCGCGCCCTCCGGCGTGTCCGTCAGCCGGTACCCCATCAGCACCGCCAGTCCGGCGATGCGTTCGCTGTCCGCCTCGTTCTGCTGACAGCCGAAGGTCTGGATAAAGCAGCGGGGCGCGGCGTCGCCGGTCTCGCCGTTCTTTTCGTGGATCGCCGCGACGGCCGCCGCATAGCGGAACTGCGCGTCGATCTCCGCTTCCGGCACCTCGCAGGGCGCCGATGCGCGGGTCACCGTTTTTTCAGTCATGGATCGCTCCGTATTCCTTCCGTTCTTACCGTATGCCCGTCCGCCGGGGTGAAGGCGCCGCTCGCCGCAAGTCCCGGCGTCAGGACGATCGCGCCGTCCGCGCCGATCAGGATCGCCTCGAACGTTCCGGGATGCGCGGCGTAATAGTCCAGCGCACGCTCCGTCCCCATCACGAAAAGCGCCGTCGAGAGCGCGTCGGCAAGCGTGCCGTCCCGTGACCACACCGCCGCCGACCGCAGCCCGGACGACGCCGGCATGCCGGTGGACGGATCGAATATATGATGCCAGCGGACGCCGTCCGCCTCGAAATACCGTTCGTAATCGCCGGAAACGGACACGTAGCCGTCCGCTGCCGTCAGATATCCCGCCGCGCCGGACGGATCCTCCGGGTCGGTCACGCCGATGCGGTACGGGGTCCCGTCCGGCTTTTCGCCGACGAGAGCGACGTTCCCGCCGAGGGAGACGATCCCCCACGACACGCCGGCCGACCTCAGATACGCGGCGACGACCTCGGCGGCGTACCCCTTGCCGATTCCGCCGAAATCCGCCTTGAGAAGCGGATCCGTCTTCTGCACGGATCCGCCGTCCGCCGTCAGCGCGCGGTGATCCGTATGGGCGAGCGCCTCACGAAGCTCCGTCTCCGTCGGGACGTGTCCCCCGCCGCCGACGTCCCAGAGCTCCGTCAGCGTGCCGAGCGTCGGAGAATACGCGCCGTCCGTCGCCTCCGCCGTTTCCAGTGCCCGGCGGAGCACGGTCAGAAAATCCCCGTCCTCGCTCGTGATCCCGTCCCGCGAAGCGTTCAGGCGCGCGCATTCGCTTTCTGGGATCGTGCGGGAGATTGCGCGCTCGATGCGCCCGACGATCGTCTCGCACGCCGACGCGATCTCTGAAAGTTCCGCCTCCGCGCGCCCGTCGCGGGCGATCTTTATCTGCATCACGGTATCCATGGCGAAAAACGCCGTCTCATACGCCGCGCCGCGGCCGCAGCCGCCGCACAGAAGCAGGCAGAGGATCCCGCAGAAGACTGCGATGCGTCGTTTCATGCGATACGCTCCCTTCTTCCAAGACGGGCGCTGATGAGATTGACCGGGATCCCGGTCAGCGTACCGCTCGCCGCGGCGAAGAGCAGCAGCGCCGGCGCGTAGGAGAGAAGCGCCGCCTCGTGCAGCCACAGCGCGGCGCAGAGAAGCTGCCCCATATTGTGCGCCGCCGCGCAGAGCAGCGACACGCCGATCCAGCTCATCGGCGGGCGGAAACGGCATAGGAGCGCCAGCGCCGCCCACGCGAGGATCGCGCCGCTGAGCGAAAAAGCAAAGGAGGTCACGGAACCGAAGAGGAGCGCCGCCACGGCGACGCGCGCAAAAGATACGGCCGCCGCGTCGGCGGCGGAATAGCGCTCTGCCGCGAGGAGCACGGCGAAATTCGCCAGTCCCAGCTTCGCGCCGGGCAGCGGGATCCAGCCGCCGAGCGGCACGACGGCTTCCAGCCATGACAGCATCAGCGCCGCGCCGAGCAGCGCGGCGTCCGCCGCCAGCCGCTTTGTCCGGTCAGGGGAGGATCCAATCCGCATCGGTCTCCTCCTCCCTCTCCACCGTGATCACGAGCTGCGCCGGGGCGCAGACGATGCTCTGTCCCGCGCGCCGGATCGCGCCGCTTTTCACGCAGATCTGATTTTCGCAGTCCGACGCCGCCACGCGCACCGCGCCGTCCTCGACGGCGACGGTCAGCGTATGCCCCAGGGATACGACGGTATACGTGCCGTCCCGGTCGAGCGGGACGCGCTCCGTCCCGTCCGGCGTCCGGATGCAGACCGTCCCGCCGTCCGTTCCCCGCAGAGCGAGGAGGAAGAGGATGAGCGCCGCGGCGAGCAGCGCGCCGAGCACGGCGGCGTCCCCCGCGCGGGGACGATTTGAGATCCCGCGCTCCATACCGATCCCCTCCTCAGCCTCCCCGGACTCCCGTTTGTATTATTATATCGTATTTTTCCTCCAAAGTCAACCGCCGCGCGCGGAATCCGCCGATCCGCCGCCAAGCGAAAAGCATCCCGCGGGTCTCCCCGCGGGATGCGCGCCGTCAGCGTCCTTGTTTCTTCTTTTTGTTCTTGTTCGCCGTGCGGACGATCACGATGACGATCACGATCACGGCGAGCAGGATGAGCAGCCAGATGAAGATGCACAGTCCGAGCGGCTGCGGGCAGAAATGGCAGATCGGACAGCTCGACTTGTCGTCCTCGCCCGTTCCGTCGGCGGGATCCGTCCTCCCGGCGTTGATGTCGTCCGTGCCGAAGGAGACGACCGCGGAATAATCGGACCAGAAATCGTCCAGGCCGGCCTGCAAGACGAGATAGCGGCAGCGCAGCTCGATCTCCGTGTCCCGCGGGATCGTCGGGCGCTCGTCGTTCACAAGGTGCAAAAGCGGACATTCCATCTCGCCGGGCTTGACGACCCGGTCGGCGTTCTGCATCGACGTCCATTCCCCGTCGCCCTTGACGCGGGCGTAGACCTCGATCCAGATGGAACCGCCGAGCGCCGCGGCGGCAGCGAGCTGCGTCTGGAGAGCATCCGGTACCGCGAGCGTGAACGCGGCGACCGGATTGCCGTTGAATTCCTTATCGGTCATGCGCAGACCGGTGATGATCGGCGCCGCGACGTCGCCCGGCTGCAGCGGCTCGATCTTATCGGCGTCCTTGCCGTAGCCGCACTTCTCCGACCAGTCGGAGAAGTAATACGTGTCCCGATCCCCCTCCTCCGTCACGCGCCGGGTGACGGTCACGAGGCGCGCGCGGAAATAGGCGGTGTGCTGCGTGAAGTCGATCCGCACGGACTCGATCTCGTCGTCGTAGGTATACTGCTCCGGTCTGAGCTGATCCTTTACGCCGGGCGTGTTCGTCTCGGGGGCGCCGTACCAGCGGGCGTCCTTCGGCACGCCGCGCATGACCCACACGTCCTGCGCGGTGTCCGCCGCGTTGCCGAGACCGCATTCCACCGTGTCCCATTCGCTGACGCGGACGTTCCAGTCCTCGTCGTAGCCGACGCTGACGTCGCCGTGCCGATCCCAGTACGTGCTGTAATGCCAGCCGGAGACGGCGTCGTTCACGTCGTCGATCGCCCAGTCGATCTGCACGAACGTCCAGATCGCGTACCAGTCGTAACCCGCAAGGAACGCCTCCTCCGTCCCGTTATAAGCAGCCTCCTCCAGTTCCCTGTAGAACTTCGCCATGTCGTTGGAGATCGTGTAGGAGAAACGCATCGTCGTGGGCGAGTCGCCTTCCTCGAGCCACATGACCGCCGTGTTCGTCGGCACGGTCACCTCAAAAGGAAGATCGCCCGACGCGGCAAAACAGACGGGGACCGCCGCGGCGAGCAGCAGCGCGGCGAGGCAGAGGGCGAACCATCTTTTCATTTTCGTCATTTTCGCATGACTCCTTTGTTTTATGTCTTGTTTGTATCTATGGACCCGGCGCGTGCCGGATGAGCGCGTCAGGTCATTTCCTCGATGTAGTACACGTATTCGAGCGAGCGGAGCGCCTCGATGATCTCGCTGTGCGTCTTGTACTTCTTCAGCTCCGGACTGGAGATCGATACGGAGACGGAATAGACGCTGAGCCCGGAGTGCAGATAAGCGGAGTTGGACTCGATATCGTCGATCTTCAGTCCGAGCTCGCGGATCGTCGTGACGAAGTTCTGCAGATACGCGATGTTCTTCAGTTCCAGATGCACCTCGAAATGATTGGAGCGGTTCTTCAGATACCGCTCAAAGGACGGGAAGAAGGACAGACTGCACACGAGCGCGGCGAACAACACGAGCGTCACCGTATAGAATCCGGCGCCGATCGTCAGTCCGAGGATCCCGCACGCCCACAGCGCGACGGACGTCGTCAGCCCCTTGATCTGGCTGCGGGAACTGAACAGGACGGAATTGACGGAGATCGTCGCCACCGCGATGACGGACGCGGCGGAAATGAGGTGGAGATTCATCGCCGCCGCGTCCGCGAGGAATCCGTCCAGCATCATGGCGGCGCAGCACGCGAGAGAGACGAGCATGAAGGTGCGCAGACCGGCGGCGTGCCGCTTGCTGGATCGCTCGCAGCCGAGGATGGCGGAAAGAACCAGCGACAAGGCGATCCGCAGAAGGATCGAGGCGAAACCGAGTTCCGAAGCCCACGCTCCGAGAAGCTGCGCTATGGGATCTGTCATGGTGTTTTCTCCTTATCTTCTCATAAACGGGGAGCGCATGCGGGGGCGCTGCATCTCGTACTGCTCCTCCGCCGCCTCCGTGAACGCCTGCTCGTTCTCCGCGCTCGGAAGCACGGGCGGCGGGATCGTCTCCTGGATCTTGCGGATCCGTTCGATCAGGAGGGCGAGTTCCGTCTTCTCCTCGCCGTCCGCCGTCGTCTCCTCGACCTCGACCAGATCCTCCAGCTTCGTGGAATAGGACCCGGAGAGGTAGAGCGACAGCTTCGCGCACGCCGGGCCGATCAGCTCGTACAGGACGCTGGACGACAGAATGACCGTTTCGAGCGCGACGCCCGCCTCGCCGCCGAGCGTCCGCGCGCCGAGCGCCGCCAGACCGATCGCCACGCCGGCCTGCGGGATGAGCGCCAGCCCGAGAAAATCGCGCACCTTCGCGCTCTTACGCACGACGAGGCATCCGAGGAACGCGCCGGCGTACTTGCCGACGATGCGGAACACGAAATAGAGCACGCCGATCAAAAGCAGCGGCGTCGCGCCGACGCCGCCCGAGGGGCGGAAGAGCGCGTCGAGCCGGAAATTGAGTCCGGAGCGGACGAAGAAGAGGAGCAAGATCGGCGGACTGAAATAGTTGAGCTGCTTGAAAAGCTTGTCGTCGTCGGTGACGTTGACGTATACCGTGCCCATGGACATGCAGCCGAGCAGCGGCGAGATGCCGAACATCGCGCAGATCCCGCAGAAGGCGAAGAGCAGCGCGACGGAAATGATGAGGCGGTTGTCGGCGGAGCGTTTCTTCGGCATGAGCAGCTTCATGAAGAAGCCGAACAGTCCCCCGAGCACGAGCGCCGCCAGATTCGTGAGGATCGGGCGCGCCAGCGACGCGAGCCGGAACGCGCCGCCTTCCAGAAGCGACAGCGCCGCGGAGATCGCCACGCTGTACGCGACGAGCCCGACGATATCGTCCAGCGCCACGACCTGGAGCAGCGTATCCACGAAGTCGCCCTTCGCGCCGGTCTGCCGGATCGTCATGACGGTGGAGGCCGGGGCGGTCGCCGCGGCGAGCGCCGCGAGCACGATCGAAAACGGCAGCGACAGCCGGAGAAGGAGCCGCGCGACGCAGAAGACGACGGCGCTCGCGAGGAGCGCTTCCGTCACCGTGATGACGGCGACCTTCGGACCGTTCTTTTTCAGGGCGGACAGTTTGAAGAATTCGCCGGTGCTGAACGCGATCAGCGCAAGCGCTATGTCGGAGAGGAAATCCATGCCCTCGATCACGTTCTCCGGGATCAGCGACAAGCACCACGGACCGAGGAGGATCCCGGCGAGGATGTACGCCGTCACGTTCGGCAGCCGCAGCAGCTTCGTCAGCCGCGTCATGAGAAAGCCGAAAAAGAGCATGAACGCGATGGAGATGATGATCCCCGCCGCGGGCGGAGCGCCCGCCAGAAGTTCCCGCAGGGCGGTCACGGCAGCCGCCTCCTTCCGCCGTCAAGATGCTGATATTAAATATTATACTATTTTTATGCGGAAATGTCAAAGGATATCCGGAAATTGTTCCTTTTCCGCGCGCGGCCAACGACCCCTCCCTTTCGCCGGAGGGGGACCGACGGACAAAAAGCGCCGTTCCCCTTGCATTTCCCGACAAGGTATGATACAATGTACGGGCATGCGACGGCGCCGTGCCTCAAAAATAACGGAACGACCGGCGGGGAGGATCCTGTATGACCGCGTTTGCCGAATGGCTGAATTCGTTTTTTTCCGGGATGGACGTACCGCTGCTCGGGCTTTACCACGAGCTCGCCCAACACGGCGGGGAGATCTGGACGCCGCTGTGCCGCGCCGTCACCTTCATCGGCGAAAAGGGGCTGTGGATGTTCGCCGCCGCCGTGATCCTGTTCTTTTTCCCGCGCACGCGCAAAATGGCGGTGTGCCTGTTCGGCGCCGTCTGCTGCGGCGCGCTGATCACGAACGTCCTGCTCAAGGACACGGTCTGCCGCCTCCGTCCGTTTCTGGCGGATCCGGGATTCACCGCCTTCTGGAACTATATCGGCGCGCCGCCGGAGGACGGCTTCTCCTTCCCCTCCGGGCACGCGACGGCCGCCGCCGCCGGCATGACGGCGCTTTTGCTGACCGGAAAGAAGAAGTCTCTGTGGCTCGGACTGGGGATCCCGTACGTCGCGCTCATGTGCGCGTCGCGCAATTACCTGATGGCGCACTATCCGTCCGACGTGCTAATCGGCGCCGTGATCGGCGTCCTCTCGGCGCTCGCCGCGTGGGCGATCACGCGGGCGATCTTCTCGCTCCTCGAAGCGCACCGGGACGCGCCGTTCTGCCGCTTCGTGCTCACGTTCTCCCTCCGAAAAAAGAAAAAGGCGTAAAACGCCGCCGTAAGGCGCTGTCCGCGGATCCCGCGGACAGCGCCTTTTCGTTTGTGATGATTCCGTTTCAGGAAAGAACGTCCGCCATCAGCGCCTGCCCCTCGGCGAGCGTGACGCGCAGGATCCCGTCCTTCAGCGCCATGGGGCGCTTCGCCTCTGCGACGCCGTCCTTCGTGTAGTCCGCTGCGGCAAACGCCTGATCCGTCGGCAGGCCGTAGGCGCGGCTCATGTCGATCGCGTATTCTCCCGCGCGGTCCGCATAGATCACGTAGCTCCCCTCGCCGCGCCAGACGGCGGGCAGCGCGAGGAAATCCTCCGTCTGTACGGGCACGCCGTTCTTCGTGATGGAGCCGTCGAGCGCGGTGACGACGCCGTCGCTGAAACGGACGCGGATCCCGTCCTTATCCACCTCGGCGACCTTGCGCTCCAGCCGGTTCAGGTAGAAGAACCGCACGTCGGTGAGGCAGAACGAGCGAAAGAACGCCGGCTTCCAGTCCTTGACGTTCCGGATCAGATCTTCGATCACGAAGCTGTCGCCGAACAGAGCGCCCATCTTCCTGTTGTTTTCTTCTTCGTAAATAGGATTGTACCCGCCGCAGATGAGGGACGCCGGACGCGCCATGTAATTCTCCAGGGTCTGTGTAAAATGATACGCGAACGGCTGAAGGCCGACCAGCTGATCGTGACGCTCTCTTTCTCCCTCGAAGTACATGAACTCCGACGTCACGTCGATCCCGAGATCACGCCAGTATCGGAGAGCCTTTGCGCGCGCCTGCTGGTTCTCCGCCTGCGTGACGCCGTGTCCGGGATCCGCCGTACAGTGCATGGCGTCGATATGGATCGTGCCCGCCCTCTGGATGGGGAGCATACGGCAGAAGCCGTCGATCCGTTTCTTCAGATAGCCGGATTCCCACTCGCGCTTCGTGTCGATGATATACGACTGCACGTAGCCATAGACGACGCCTTTTTCGAGTTCGCCGTTCTCATCCGCCGCGATCAGCCCGTTTTCCACATACGTTTCCCACAGCGGGCTGTTCGGATACGCATCGCGGATGTTGATATGGAAGCTGACCGTCGTATTGTATTTGAATCCCTCCTCCATGATCCAGAGCAGGCTGTCCAGCGCCGTCGCATCCTCTTTGCGTTTCAGCGCCTCGTTGGCTTCGCCCCACGCCGGATATTTGCTGTCGTGGCCGTAATACTGCCAGCCGACAAGATATGCGATCTTCGGCATTCCCGACGTCATCCGGTCGATGGAGCGGATCGCCTCCAGGGCCTCCTCGAGCGTCATGTGCACCTCGCTGCCGTCCAGCGTCTCCAGGGCGTTCGCCAGATACAGTTTATACACCAGCGTTTTGGTATAATCGTGGATATACGGGCGCTCCGGCTTGAGCGTTTTCCGCCAATCGTATTCCTCGCCCGAAATGTTCTTCCAGCTGTCTTCCATCGTTTTCCCCCCTTGTTGTTCCCGGTAATTCACAAAACGTCCGCGATCAGCGCCTGTCCCTCGTCAAGCGTCACGCGCAGTATCCCGTCCTTCAGTTTCATGGAGCGTTTCTCCTCACCGACGCCCTCCGTGGTGAGAGGAGCGGCGTCGAACGCCTGATCCCCCGGCAGCCCGTAGGCGCGGCTCATATCGATCTCGTATTCGCCCGCGCAGATCCCGTAGAGCAGATAACTTCCTTCGCCGCGGTACACGGCGGGCAGCGCGAGGTATTCCCCCGTCTGCACGGGCACGCCGTTCTTCGTGATCGAACCGTCGAGCGAGGTGACGACGCCGCCGCCGAAATAGGCGTTGATCCCCTTCTTGTCCACGACGGCGTACCTGCGCTCCAGCCGGTTCAGCCAGAAAAACCGCACGTCGGTCCGGCAGAAATCGCGCAAAAAGTTCGCTTTCCAGTCTTTGCCCCGGCGCACGGACTCGATATCGAAGCTCTCGCCGAAGAGCGCGCCCATCTTTTCGCTGATGCCTTCCTTGAAACGCTTGCTGCTGTTGCCGCCGCAGATGAGCGACGCGGGCCGCGCGATGTAATCCTCCAGGTTCTGGGAGAAGTGATACGCGAGCGGCTGGAGCCCTACGAGATGCTCCTGCCGCGCCCGCCAGTCCGGCGTCTCATAGTACAAAAATTCAGAGGTCACGTCGATGCCGAGGTCGCGCCAGTAGCGCACCATCTGACAGCGGACCTTCTGCACGTCCTCGATGGAGTAGCCGTGCCCCGGATCCGCCATGCAGTGCATCGCGTCGATGTGGATCGTCCCCGCCTTCTGCAGCGGCAGCATCCGGCAGAGATTGTCGATGCGGCGCTTGAGATATCCCGTGTCCCACTCCCGCTTGTAGGAGACGATATACGCCTGCTGGCAGCCCCAGAAGCCGCCCTCCATGATCGAGCCGTCCGCGTTCTTGGCGAACAGATCCTCGCGGACGTATTCATCCCACAGCGGACTGTCCTTGTAAGCGTCCTGGATATTGATATGGAGGCTGACCGACGTGTTGTACTTGAAGCCTTCCTCCATGACCCAGAGCAGGCTGTCGAGCGCCGTCTTATCCTGCGGGCGCTTGAGCGCCTCGTTCGCCTCGCCCCAGGCGGGGTATTTGCTGTCGTGACCGTAATACTGCCACCCGACGAGGTACGCGATCTTCGGCAGGCCCTTCGTCATGGCGTCGATGTCGCGGATCGTTTCGAGCGCGTCCTCAAAGGTCATGTAGACGTGCGAGGCGTCGAGCGTGGACACGGGCTCCGCCAGGTACAGCTTATACGTCAGCGTTCTCGAATAATCGTGGATGTACGGGCGCTCCGGCTGAAGCGTTTCCCGCCAGTCGTATTCACCGTCGGGGATCTCCCGCCAGGCTTCGCCGTTCATCGGATCGTTATCAGGCATGGTACTTCCTCCGTTTTCGTATTCCGCAGGAATGCACGGTTATTATATCATATTACCGTCCCGATTGCAATAGGTATTTCCCGCACTCTCTCAGCGGGAGAACAGCTTCAGAAAGCGCGCCTCGTTCATCTGCTCGTTTGTCAGATACGCCCCGTCGTAAAACAGCGCGTACGTCGTGATCGGCGTCGGCGCCGCCTGCGCCTCCTCGCGGCTCGTCAGGCGGATCGCGCGAAACGGCACGCCGTGCGCCTTCGCCGCCGCCTCGACGAGCGGGACGTATTTCGCGTTGAACGGGCACTGATGCGTATAATACAGCACGCAGCCGGGCTCGTCCGTGTGCGGATGGCGGGCGCATTCCTTCAGGCGCGGCTTCGGCGCGTCGGCGTCAAAGGGAAGATACCACAGCTGTATGCCGTTGTCCGCCTCGTCGCAGACGGAAAAGCCCTTGTGCGCCAGATATTTCGGATCCGCGAGGAACGGCTTCTTCTTCGCCGAGGACAAAATGCAGAGACCGATCCTGCCCTTTTCTTTGCTGTCGCGGATGCATTCGCCGAGCAGATCGTTCGAATACCCGTGTCCTTTGAGCGATCCGGAGACCCACAGGCAGTCGATGTACGTATATCCGTCGGCGTCGAGCGGGTTCCACGCAGCCTGTGCCGGAAGATATTCGATAAAGCATTTCCCGCGCTCCGTGCTTTTGAGAAAGACGAGCCCCTCGTCGAGCCGATCCGCCAGCCACGCCTTCTTCGAGGCGACCTGCACGTCGTTTTCGCCCGATATGGCGCAGCAGATATGCTCTTTCCCGAGGTTGTCCGCCGTGATCCGTACGTATTCCATAACGTCCTCCCCTGTTTTCACAGGTCGTTGATTTCTTTTTGCAGATTTTCAAGGAAGCGCCCCGCGTGGGCGCCGTCCATCTGCGTGTGATGGAACTGGAAAGAAATCGGCAAAAAAAACCGGAAATACCTGCGCCAGTATCTTCCCCAGATCAGGAAGGGATTGTTGTATATGCCGGAGTACATGCCGACGGCGCCGTCGAGCTCCGTATCCACGATCGCCGAGGTGCCGATCACCATGCACTGGGGCAGATCCCGGTCCGCGCACGTCCCGGCGACCTCTGCGGTATACCGCAGATAGTCCCGGTTAAAGGCATCCAGATCTTCCGTGAAAAAGATATCGCAGGAGCTCACCCCGCCGTTTTTGTTCTTCACGATCGTATTCACGGCGAGCGCGTCGTACCGCATCAGCCTGTCCCCGACGGGGAGAGTATAAAACTCCTCCACGCCCGAAGCGGCCCGCCCGACGCAGTACGTGAGCAGCATGTTGAATTTCAGTTTCTTCCTTCGGCCGGTGCGAACGAGCCGCGTCACGTCCAGCGTTATGAAGAAAGTCACCGTCGGGTTCGGCGCGTTCATCCAGAGCGCGAACGCCGCCGCCCGGTCCGTATCCTTCGGGTCGATCTCTCTCGGCATGGTCACCTCGCACAGCGTGTCTTTCCGTTATTTATCGGCATCCTTACGATACAGCTTGTACCCGCACTTTCGGCAGACGCGGCATACCCTGTCCGCATATTCGTGCGCGGCAAGATCGTCGTCCCCGCGGGGGCCGCGGTCGACGTGCCCGACGGATTCTTCCCCGAACTCATGCGGCGTGCCGTCCGGGCAGTGCTCTCTCGCCTCTTTTTCCTTTTTCGCGTTTTCCCGTTTTCTCTGTTCGCTCTCCGCCGCGTACGCCGTCTCTTCCATGCGGCACAGCCGCGCGAGGAGCGCGTCGTCGGCGATCTCGGCAAGCGCCCATACGCTCTGCCCGCCGATGCCGCCCGCGCGGATCAGCTCGGCGATCCGGTCTTCGGGGATCCGCGCAAGGAGCGCCCGCGCCGTCCCCCGGCTGTAGGCTTCCGTGCCCCTTCGCCCAAGATACCCGCAGAACAGCGCCGGGAGATCTTTCTGAAATTCCGGCGTCTCTATGGCGGCGAGGATCACCTTTTTCGGACAGTCGAGCAGCTGCTTTGTCTCCACGGTCTCCCCGCAGACGTCGCACAGAAGCGCGATCTTCCCGTCCTCCGTCACGGAAAACCTGCCGCCGACCGTACTGTGACCCGTATCCCGCCGCTCGCCGCAGCGGGAACAGCGGCATCCGTTCCACGCATGCGGGATCGCTTCCGTATACCCGCAAAAGGCGCAGCGCCGCTCGCACTTTCCGTCCGGCGTTTCCAATACGTGTTTCACCTTCGTCTTGCCGCAGCGGGCGCATTTCATCGTGCATGCGTATTCCGTCGTCCGCCACTCGTGTCCGTCCCGGGCGCAGATCTCGCCGCCCGATCTTTCCCGCGGCTTCCCGTTCTCCGCTTTCCCGCCGAGCCAGAGCGCGGGAAAGATGACGATCCCGGAGAAGACGGCCCAGACCGCGAGGATCCCCAGCCCGACGTCCTTCCCCATATTGATGGTGACGTAACCGATGGCGAGCATCCCGCCGAGCAGGGCGAAGACCGGCACCAGGGCCTTGAGGACTTTTGCCTTCGTCCTCCCGCCGATCCACGCGCCCGCCGCCGCCAGCGCAAAGCATCCCAGATACAAAAGGATATACTGCGTGAGCGTCAGCCCCGCCAGAAACTCTGTGATCGGATTCATCGTCCTCTCCCTTTCCCGTATCGGCTGTCTGCCGTTCTTTCGGCCGCGCCCGCGGTCCGATTCATTGCCGTACCAGTTTCACGGCGCACTCCGTGTGCGTCGTATAGGGGAACATGTCCACCGGCGAGATCCGCTCTGCGCGGTATCCGCCGCGCGTCAGCGTCCGCAGATCGCGCGCGAGCGTCTCCACGTCGCAGGAGACGTACACGATCCGCTGCGGCGCAAGCGCTATCAGCGCGCGCAGGGCTTCCCGGCTGCATCCGGCGCGCGGCGGATCGAGCAGCACGACGTCCGCCCTGCGCCGTTCGCCCGCGAGGCGGGCAAGGCATTCGCCGGCGTCCCCGGCGAGGAAGCGGGCGTTCGTCACGCCGTTTTTCGCCGCGTTCGCCCCGGCATCCGCCGCGGCGTCCTCGTTCACCTCGATCCCGATCACCTCGCGCGAGCGGCGCGCGGCGAGGATCCCGAGCGTCCCGACGCCGCAGTAGGCGTCGACGACGGTCTCGCGGCCGCTCAGCGCCGCGTCCTCCAGCGCGATGGCGTACAGTTTCTCCGTCTGTACCGGATTGACCTGCAGAAACGCGCGCGGCGAGACGGTGAACGTGCATCCGCCGATGCGCTCCTCGATGGAGCCGGGACCGTACAGCACCTCCGTCTGCCCGCCGAGCCACAGCGGGATCTTCGTATCGTTGACGCAGCGCACGACCGTCGTCAGGCGCGGGCACGCCTCGCGCATCATCCGCACGAATTCCTCCGCGCGCGCGAACGGCGCGATCCCCGTCACGAGGACGAGCATGGCCTGTCCCGTCGCGCGGGAGACGCGGATCAGCATGTGCCTGAGGAGCCCCCGACCGTTGTCCGGACTGTATACCGTCAGTTTCAGCGTCCGCGCCGCCTTCTCCGCCGCCCGGCGGATCGACAGCGCGTATTCGTCCTCGAGCAGACAGTGCTGCGCCGGGATCACCCGGCCGCTGCCGCTCTGATACAGTCCGCAGAGCATCCCCTCGCCGCGGCGCACGAACGCCGCCTGGACCTTCGTCCTGTAGTGGAGCGGATCGTCCATGCCGACGATCTCCTCCACGTGTCCGAAGCGTCCGAGCAGCGCGATCACGCGCCCCATCTTCATGCGAAGCTGTTCCTCATAGGTGAGATTCGGCGTCTGGCACCCGCCGCATTTTCCGAAATACCGGCACGTTTCCATGTGTACCCCGTCCTTATCCGAGCGCCAGCACGGCGATCCCCAAAACGATCCGATACACGGCGAAGGGAACGAACGAGTGCCTGCGCACAAAATCGAGCAAAAAGCGGATCGAGAGCATCGACGCGGCGAACGCCGCGCCCGTACCCGCGAGTAGGAGACCGATCTCCCGCCCGCTGAGCGCCGTGCCGAGCTTCACGAGCTTCAGCCCTCCGGCGCCGAGCATGACGGGGATCGCCAAAAAGAAAGAAAATTCCGCCGCCGCCGGGCGGGACACACCGCACAGCCCGGCGCCGAGGATCGTTGCGCCGGAGCGCGAGGTCCCCGGGATGAGCGCGAGCATCTGGAACGCGCCGACGGTCAGCGCCGTCGGGACGGAGACGTCCTCCGCCGCCGTCACGCGCGGCGGCTTCTTCTTCCATTCCCAGAGAAGGAACGCCGCGCCGTAGACGATCAGCGCCGCGGCGACCGTCGGCGCGTTGTACAGGTGCGCGTCGAGCCAGTCGTCGAACAAAAAACCCGCGGCGGCTGCCGGGACGCACGCGATAAGGATCATTCCCCACAGGCGCACGCAGCGGCGCCGCGCCGCGCCGTCCTTCTCCCGCGCCCACGGATCGAGGCGCGAAAAATACAGGATCAGCACGGCGAGGATCGAGCCGAGCTGCACCGTGACGCGGAACAGCGAGGCGAACGCCGCGCTTACGTCCATGGCGAGCGGCCCTTCGAGCAGGATCATATGCCCGGTGCTGGAGATCGGCAGCCATTCCGTGATCCCCTGCACGAGCCCGAGCGCGACGGCGCGGAGCACGTCTTCCCACATATCTGCCTCCGAAAATGATAAGATGGCAAATCGTTGAAAGTCCATGCTTTTACGGCGCGCCGCGCCGTTTTCCGTTATTTTCGGTATCCGGCCCCCGCCGCCGGAAGGGGGCGAACGGTCACTCGCCGCCCGACACGACCTCGACGGTAAAGGAGTCCCGCGCTTTCCCGCCCGCGCCGATGACGGTCACGGTATAGACGCCCGGCGTGCCGCCGTCAAAATCCGTCTCGACCGTGTACATATCGGCGGTCAGCGGGTCTCCGAAGGAGTAATCGCCCTCCAGCCCGTCGGAGTCGGAAAACGAGCACGCCGCCATCCCGCCCGTCAGATCGAGCGCTTCCCCGACGCGGTACGTGAGCTTTTCCGGCAGCCGATAGATAACGAGCGAGTACCGCACCCAGTATTCCGTCTCCGCCGCGTCGGCGTCGGTCGCGGCGTCGGCATACGTATCGGTCGCGGCGTCGGCATACGTATCGGTCGCGGCGTCGGTCACGCTCTCCCCGGGGAGATCCGGCTTCCCGCCGCAGCCCGCGAACGTGAGCCCGATGAGCAGAATGAGACAGACCGCCGCAGCCCATAACACACGTTTTTTCATGTCCGTATCCTTTCTGTCTGCACGGCTTTTGTAACGTGCCGGAGCTTCCGTCAAGCTCAGCACGGAGGGAAGGAACCCGTCTCATGCGGCGAAGTTCCCTTCCCTCCGCACCGCCCTTTCTCCTTGCCTTGCATAAAAACAACGATCCGCCGTTCCGTTGCCATGTCCTTTTTTATTGAAGTTTCCGCCGGACCTCATTCAAAGGACCGCGTCTCCCTCGTTTCCCTCGCGGAGGATGTCGCCCGCGAGGACGGGGACGGAGAGGCGCGCGGTGAAGCGCATCTGCGGATGAGGCGCAGCGGCGATCGGCGCGCCGTCCCCGTTCCGCATCTCCGAGAGCACGCAGGGGATGCCGATTCGTCCGGGCGTCAGAAGCTCGACCGCGCTGCCGTCGATCACCTTGTTCCGCTGCACGAAGAGCGCGCGCCCGTCCGGGTCGCTGTCCGTCAGCGCCGTCGCCAGATACGCCTTCTCCCGGATGTATCCCGGCTTCGTCACGACGTTCGCCCGCTCGTGCGGCGGCGTAAAGAAAAAGCCCGTGTCGTATTCGCGGTGGCTCACACTCTCCAGTTCCCGCAGCCACGCCGGATCCGGTTCCGCCGTCCCCCGCCCGTCCGCGTACGCGTCCATCGCCATGCGGTACGCGTTCGTCGTGACCGCGGCGTAGTACGCGCTCTTCGCCCTGCCTTCGATCTTGAAGGAATCGACGCCCGCTTCGATCAGTTCCGGCACGTGTTCGATCATGCACAGATCCCGCGAGCTCATCACGAAGGTGTCGCCGCCGTCCTCAACGATCCGGATCGGATCGTCCGGTCGCTTCTCCTCAAGGACGGTCAATTCCCGATAATTCCAGCGGCACGGCTGCGCGCAGCGCCCGTGATTGCCGTCCCGCCCCGTGAAATACCGGGACAGCAGACACCGGCCGCTGTAGGCGACGCACATCGCGCCGTGCACGAATACCTCCAGCTCCAGCGCCGGATCCGCCTCGCGCCGGATCCGCCGGATCTCCTCCAGCGTCAGCTCCCGCGCGAGCACGATCCGCGAGGCGCCGAGCCGCTGCCACGCGGCGCACGCCTCCGCGGACACGACGCTCGCCTGCGTGGAGACGTGCACGGCGAGCCGCGGCGCTTCCCGCCGCACGAGCGACAGTACGCCGAGGTCGGAGACGATCACCGCGTCCGCGCCGCATCCGTCCAGATGCCGCACGAAGGCGCCGAGCGCGCCGTATTCTTCCGTGCGCGGCAGGACATTCACCGTGACGTATACCTTCACGCCGCGCGCGTGCGCATAGGCGACCGCCTCTGCCAGCTCTTCGTCGGAGAAGTTCGCGCAGGCGGAGCGCATCCCGAAGGACTCGCCCGCCAGATAGACGGCGTCCGCGCCGAAGCGGACCGCCGCCCGCAGCTTTTCAAGATCCCCCGCGGGGGAGAGGAGTTCCGCCATCACGCGTCCTCGAAATCGAGGCAGAGGCGCGATTCGATCACGCTGCGCACGTAGCCCGCCGCCTCCAGATGGCGCGGGTCGATCTGATACGCGGCGAGAGAGGCGGGATCCTCGAAAAGAGAATCGAGCATCATGTCGGCGCTGGAGCTCTCCAGTCCGCCGATCTGCACTTTCAGGGAGACGAGCCCCGGGATGCGCCCGTTCAGCGCCTCCAGCTTTTCCTTGACGCGGGTTTTCGCCGCGTCTTTATCCGCGACGTCCGCGCGGAGCTTCCAAAGAATGATATGATGCGTCATACGTCCGTATTCCTTTCTTTTCTGCGCGGCGGCGAAAGCCGCCGCCGGTATGGGAACGCGGAGAGGAGCGGCGCTCCCCTCCGCGCGTATTTTCCGTTTATACGTTCATGATGACCGGAAGGATCATCGGCTTGCGCTTGGTGCGGGTATACAGATATTTCGAAAGATCGTCCTTGATGTTCTGCTTGATCTCCGTCCATTCGAGGACGCCGTCCTCCAGCGTGCCGCGCAGAGAGTCGCGCGCGACGGTACGCACCTCCTCCATCAGCTCCTCCGATTCGCGCACGTACACGAAGCCGCGGGAGATGATGTCCGGACCGCTGAGCACCGCGCGCGTATCCGTGTCGACCGTCGCCACGACGACGATCAGCCCGTCCAGCGCCAGATGACGGCGGTCGCGCAGCACGATGTTCCCGACGTCGCCGACGCCGTAGCCGTCCACGAGGATCCGTCCCGCCGGCACCGTGCCCGCGCGTTTGCAGCTCGATCCGTCGAGCTCCAGCACCTGCCCGATATCGCACACGAAAATCCGGTCGGCGGGCATGCCCATATACTCCGCGAGCTCCTTATGCTGCATCAGATGGCTGTATTCGCCGTGGATCGGCATGAAGAACTGCGGACGGACGAGCGCGTGGAACATCTTGATCTCTTCCTGGCACGCGTGGCCGGACACGTGCACCTCCGCCTCCTCGTGGTATACGTTCACGCCGCGGCGGTACATCTCGTTTATGATCTTCCCGACGAGCTTTTCGTTGCCCGGGATCGCGTGCGCGGAAAGCACGACGAGATCGCCGGGGGAGAGCTCCACCTGATTGTGGTCGGAGAACGCCATGCGGTAGAGCGCGGACATCGGCTCGCCCTGCGAACCGGTCGTCACGATGGTCAGCTGGTTCGGCTTGTACCGCCCGATCTCGGTGATATCGATGAGCACCTTGTCCGGCACCTTCATATAGCCGAGCTCGACGGCGGTGCCGATCACGTTCAGCATGCTGCGCCCGGTGATGGCGACCTTCCTCCCGTATTTCGCGCTCGTGTTGATGATCTGCTGCACGCGGTGCACGTTGGAGGAGAAGGTCGCGATGATGATCCGCTTCTCCGGATTGTTCATGAAGATCGCGTTGAGCGAGGCGCCGATCGTCCGCTCGGACGGCGTGTGCCCCGGACGCCCCACGTTCGTGGATTCGCACATGAAGAGGAGCACGCCCTCGCGGCCGTATTCCCCGATGCGGGTCAGATCCATCATTTCCCCGTCGATGGGAGAGACGTCGATCTTGAAGTCGCCGGAGTGCATGACGACGCCGACCGGCGTCGTGATCGCGATGCAGCACGCGTCGGCGATCGAATGGTTGACGCGGATGAATTCCGCGCTGAAGGCGCCGAGACGCACCGTGTCGCCGGCGGCGACGGTATTGAGCTGCACCTTGTACGGCGGCTTCTGCTCCGCGAGCTTGTTCTTGAGGATGCCGAGCGTCAGCCGCGTGCCGTAGATGGGCGGATTGATCGTGCGCAGCACGTACGGGATCGCGCCGATGTGGTCCTCGTGCCCGTGCGTCAGAAGGATGCCGCGGATCTTGTCCGCGTTCTTTTCCAGATAGGAGATGTCTGGGATGACGAGATCGATGCCGAGCATATCGTCGTCCGGAAAACCGAGGCCGCAGTCCACGATCAGGATATCGTTCTCATATTCGAGGACCGCGAGGTTCTTGCCGATCTCGTTCAGTCCGCCGAGCATCATGACGCGGAGCTTGGAGGCGGGCGACGTCTGCTTTCTCTCTCTCGGCACGGGCGCCGACTGCTTTTTCTCTCTCGGCACGGGCGCCGGCTGCTTCTTTTCTTTGACGGCGGGCGCCGGCTGCTTCTTTTCCTTCACGGCGGGCGCCGGCTGCTTCTTCTGCCTGACGGTCAGTTCCGCCTGCTTTTTTTCCTTTGCCGCGCTCTCCGCTTTTCTCTTTTCCTTCGGCGCGGGTTCCGCCTGTTTTCTCGTTCTTGCGGCCTGTTCCGCCTGCTTCTTCTGCAGGGCGGCCGGTTCCGTCTGCTTTTTTGCCTCCGTTTGTTTTTTTGCCATATATAGGTTCCTTTCGCATTTGTAGACACACAGCCGAAAAAAGCAAAACGCCTGTCTCCGACCTGATTGCGAGGACAATCACGTACCGGGACGCCGAGACCCCGAGGGCGGCGGGATCTGCATCCGGTCGGAGAGGTGCGGTTGCTTTTGCTTCAGAAATATTCGATAGGAGGGCGCGGTCTGCCGCAAAGCATCGCGCGCCGAACGGCCATAATATCTCATTTATATTGTACCACGGAAGGATCGGCTATATGTGAACGATTTGTGAATTTTCGGCGCCTGCCTTTCTTGAGCCCGGTGCCGGTCCCGTCGGGCATATCGCACATAAAACGCGGTATTTCGCCGGGAATACAGGAAATTCATGGAAATTCCCGTCGGGGTATTGACAAATAAGGAAAAATGTGGTAGAATACGGGCGAACAAACAGAACGGAGCGGCGCATCCGCCCGCAATTCGAGGAGGAAAAGCATGAAATCGGTCGGAATCGTTCGGAAAATCGACGAGCTCGGAAGGATCGTTTTGCCGATTGAGACGAGACGGCAGCTGGAACTGGAGCCGAAGGACGGCGTGGAGATCTTCGTGGACGAGGACCGCATCGTTCTGAAAAAATATCAGCCGTGCTGCCTCTTCTGCGGAGACGGCCGCGACGTCGTCCTCTTCAAGGACAAGAAGATCTGCCGCCGGTGTCTTTCGGAGCTGAAGCAGACGCTCTGACCGTGCCGCGGCGCAAAACGAACGCGTCCCGCCTGTCGCTGACAGGCGGGACGCTCTTTTTTTCATTTTTCCGTTTTTCACATCCTGCTGAGCAGCGTTTCCGCGCTGACGAAGCGGATGCACTGGCAGACGACGTGCGTGGCGTTCTCCAGCTCCTCCGCCGCCGGATAGGACGGCGCGATACGCAGGTTGCGGTCGCGCGGATCGCAGCCGTACGGGAAGGTGGCGCCCGCCTCGGTGAGCGCGACGCCGATGCTCTTCGCCATCTTGTAGACGCGGCGCGCGCAATCGTCCATCGTGTTGAGGCTGATGAAGTATCCTCCGCGCGGGTGCGTCCATTCGGCGATGCCGGTGCCGCCGAGCTCCCGCTCGAAAACGGAAAGCACCGTCTCGAACTTCGGGCGCAGAATCTCGGCGTGACGGCGCATGTGCGCGCGGATGCCGTCCGCGTCGTGGAAGTACTTCACGTGGCGCATCTGGTTGATCTTGTCGAAGCCGATCGTCTGCGTGGCGAGGATCGGGCGGATGTGGCGGAGATTGTTCTCGCTCGCCGCCATGATGGCGACGCCGGAGCCGGGGAAGGTGATCTTCGAGGTGGAGGCAAAATAGAAGACGTGGTCGACGTTGCCGTTCTCCTCCGCCGCCTCGAAAATGTCCGCCAGATGCACCTCTTCGTCGTACAGCTCGTGCACCGCGTACGCGTTGTCCCAGAAAATGCGGAAATCGGGCGCCGCCGGCTTGAGCGAGGCGATCGTCTCGACGGTGTGATCGGAGTAGGTGATCCCCTCGGGGTTTGAGAACTTCGGCACGCACCAGATGCCCTTCACGGACGGATCCGTGCAGACGTGCGCGCGCACCTCCTTCAGGTCCGGTCCCTCCGGCGTCATCGGGATCGGGATCATCTCGATGCCGAGGGCGCGGCAGATGGCGAAATGCCGGTCGTAACCGGGCGACGGGCAGAGGAATTTGATCCTTCCCTGCCGTCCCCACGGTTCGTGTCCTCCGGCAACGCCGAAGAGCATGCAGCGGACGACCGTGTCGAACATGAGGTTGAGGGAGGAATTCCCGCCGATGAAGATCCGGTTCTCCGGGATGCCGAGAAGATCGGAGAACATCCGCTTCGCCTCCGGGATCCCGTCGAGCACGCCGTAATTCCGGCAGTCCACGGAGGATTCCGAGATGCAGTCCTCCGCGTGCGTGATGACGCCGAGCATGCCGGAGGAGAGATCGAGCTGGGTGAGCCCCGGCTTGCCGCGCGTCAGATCGAGGTGGAGACCGGCGGCGCGCAGCCTCTCCAGCTCCGCCGCCGCTTCGTCACGAAGGGAGACGAGCGCCTCCCGGGATAAATCAGACCACAACATCCGTCTGTGACCGTTCCTTTCGCGTAAGTGGATGATCCGCCCGCCGCCGCGTTATGCAGCATTTTGCGGGCGATGATGCAAATTGATCGTGCGTACAGACATAATTATACATCATCGGGCGCAAAATTACAAGTAGAGAATGAAAAAAATTCAAAAATCCCCCGCACATTTTTCCGCGGACCGCCGGAGCACAGGCATGCCCTCCGTATTATTACGGTACGGCGCACAAAAGTATGCCCTCCGGGCGGGGGAAGCGCGGGCGCATGCGAAAAAGGGCGGCGCCGTGCGGCGCCGCCCCCGGGATGGTGCGCGTTCAGTTCTCCTCGATGGAATCCAGACCGACGTAGAACGGGTCGATGTCTGCTTTGTAGTACTTCTGGTTCTCCTTGAGCCAGGACTGGAGATCCGTCGATTCGTGCAGATAGCACATGTAGCCGATCAGATTGCAGAAATTGAGCAGACCTTCCCCGCCGAAGTAGCTGCTGCCCGCGTCCACGCAGGTGTTGCCCAGGATGAAGGCGAGCATGTCGCGCGTCGCCTCGTCCTTCGCGTACCGCGTGCCGAGCGTGAGGTCGTAGTACGCGGGGATCACCTGGTTCGCGCTCTCCCACGCGGAATACTCGAGCACCGCTCCGGCGAGATCCGGATTCCGGATCGAGGAAAGGATGCCGTTCTTGACGGCGCAGTCGAGCGAACGGTACCGCGACTGCGCCTCGTCGTACTTCGGATACGGCATGATGCCCGTCGTGAACTCGAAGTTCCCGGTCGCCCGCAGAAAATCGATCCCCTGCAGCCAGAAGAGCGTGTTCCCGTCCTCGAAGGTCCGCTCCGCGTACCAGTGCTTGGAGACGGCGCCGGGCGACTTGACGAGCGCGGTGATCTTCTCGACGATGTTCTGCATCTTCTCCGTGTTCAGCGCGATCACGAGCTCGTCGTACTGGTCGCGCTCCGTCAGCGGCTGACCGCAGCTCTCCATGAAGCCGCCCCAGAGCGAGACGTCGATCGTCGAGACGCCCATGACGTCGTCGTCGTCCCACGCGCCGTTGCCGTTCGCGTCGTGCGCGACCTGCCGGCACAGCTCCCCGAACTTGTCGAGCGTCCACGTCCCGGCGTACACGAGCTCATACGGATCCTCGACGTGATACTGCTCCGCGAGGTCGCAGTTGACGTACACGACGGACGGCTGATTGAGCGCGAAGTCGGAATACGCCAGATAATAATACTTGCCGAGGCGGAGCACGTCCATCTGCTCGCGGCCCCACCACTCGGCGTCCAGGTCGATATAGGGGAGATCGTCGAGACGGTACAGATACCCCTCGGACACGAAGTGCCAGTCCGGGTGGATGACCTGCTGGAAGTCGTCGTCTGCCGCGCGCACGGACGCCTTCACGATCCCGTGATCGGCGGGCGTGTGCTTCCAGACCATGCTCAGATATTCCTCCGTCTTGCGGAGACGGTCGTACAAAGCGTCGTTGAACGCCTCGCCGGTCTCCTCGTCGCGGAAGTAGTTCCCTTCCTGATAATACGCGGCGGTCGTGAAGACCGCGCCGTCAAAATCCATCCTCTCCGCGCCGGGCGGATCGGAATGCGCGATATACGCCGTCTCCTCCGGTACGGGCGCCGCCGTGTCGGACACGGCGGGATCGGTGACGGAGGACGAGCCGGGCGCGGGGCCGTCCGTCGTCCCGGCGCACGCCGCGAGCGGCAGAAGCACTGCGGCGGCGAGAAGCAAGGCAAAAACGCGCTGTTTCATGGTCGGATCTCCTTTTCGCGGGTCGCGTTCCCATTTGTATACTGCTGTACTCCATTGTACTAATCCCGGACGTTCTTGTCAAGACGTTTGCCCGGAAAAATCGCCTCCGGACGCGCCGCAGGAAAAAGAGGAAAGGAAAACATACCGTATCGGCGCAAATATTTTCAAAAGCGTATTTACAAGATGCGAGAAATGCGGTATAATAATTGGTGATTGTTGAGCGTTTGCACAACCGCGCGGACGCGTAAACACATATTATTATTGGAGGTCTTTTCATGGCAAGAAAGAAACTGTCCATGGACGGCAACACCGCCGCGGCGCACGCTTCCTACGCGTTCACCGAGGTCGCTGCCATCTATCCGATCACCCCTTCCTCCCCCATGGCGGACACGACCGACGTCTGGTCGTCCCAGGGACTGAAGAACATCTTCGGCGATACCGTCAAGGTCGTTGAGATGCAGTCCGAGGCCGGCGCCGCCGGCGCCGTGCACGGCTCTCTCGCCGCCGGCGCGCTCACCACGACCTACACCGCGTCGCAGGGCCTGCTCCTCATGATCCCGAACATGTACAAGATCGCCGGCGAGCTGCTCCCGTGCGTGATCCACGTGTCCGCACGCTGCGTCGCCTCTCACGCGCTCAACATCTTCGGCGACCACTCCGACATCTACGCCTGCCGCCAGACCGGCTTTGCGATGCTCGCCGAGACGAACCAGCAGGAGATCATGGAGCTCGGCGCCGTCGCCCACCTCTCCGCCCTCCAGGGCCCCGTGCCGATCTTGGCATTGACTTTGTTCATATATTCCTCGACTATAGCCG
>JAEEGL014971030.1_pt1 | contig 33755 bp, 21 predicted proteins | sample 9134231 | NCBI WGS metagenome assembly JAEEGL01 (sample SAMN16246548, study PRJNA631951) | gut metagenome | biome: gut microbiome; feature: rumen; material: fiber-attached | host: Bos | place: Iran: Karaj | collected 2018-10 | reverse complement strand
AGTGCAAGGAGCGTTACAAGAGTGCCAGCGAACTGCTCTCCGTGGTGGATAAATACCGTGAGTTGCAGGTGCCCCTCGACGGCATCATCCAAGACTGGCAGTACTGGGGTTCCAACTACCTGTGGAACGCGATGGACTTCCTCACCGAGGAATATGCCAACGGCGAGCGGATGATCAGTGACGTGCACAAGAAGAACGCTCACTTCATGATCAGCATCTGGGCCAGCTTCGGACCTAAGACCAAAGCCTACCGACAGCTCGACGAGAAAGGACTGCTTTTCGACTTCGAGACATGGCCGCAGAGTGGTCTGACCTTCTGGCCGCCACGCATGGACTATCCTTCTGGCGTGCGTGTCTACGACGCTTTCTCACCCGAGGCCCGCGACATCTACTGGCAAAATTTGAAAAACCTCTTTGACAAGGGAACCGATGCCTGGTGGATGGATTCCACCGACCCCGACTTCTTCAACCCGAAAGAGTCTGACTACGACCACAAGGCTGGTGCTGATGGCACATGGCGCTCGCTGCGCAATGCCTTCCCGCTGGAGACCGTGCGCGGTGTGTATGAGGCCCAGCGCAAGGTGTCGGACAAGAAGCGTGTGTTTATCATGACCCGCTCTGCCTTCGCCGGACAACAGCACTATGGCTCTGGCATGTGGAGCGGCGACGTGGCCTCATCATGGGATATGCTTCGCAAGCAGGTGCCTGCCGGACTGAGTTACTCACTGACGGGATGTCCTAACTTCAATACTGACATCGGTGGTTTCTTCTGTGGCTCGTACAACACAAGGGGCGGTGGCTCTGCTCCCAAGAATCCGCAATTCCAGGAACTCTTCATCCGCTGGATGCAGTATGCACTGTTCTGTCCTGTCTTCCGCAGCCATGGTGCCGACGCCCCACGTGAGATATGGCAGTTTGGTAAAAAAGGTGAGCCCGTGTATGACGCCATAGAGAAGCAGATACGTCTGCGCTACCGCTTGATACCTTATTTGTATAGCACCGCCTGGCAGGTGACCAGCAATAATGAGAGTTATCTGCGTCCTCTCTTCAGCGACTTTGCCGCTGACCGGAAAGTCTGGAACATGACCGACGAGTTCATGTTCGGACGTAGCATCCTGGCCTTGCCCATCCTCGACCCGCAGTACACTCAGGAGCAGATTATCCGTGAGGATGCCATGACGGGCTGGGACCGCAAGGAAGTGAAAAGTGACGGTGAGAATACGGGACAAATAGCATGGAACGAGCAGAAGACGACCACGAAGTATCTGCCGAAAGGCACTGATTGGTACGACTTCTGGACGGGCAAACGCCTGAAAGGTGGCCAGACCGTGACTTTGCAGACACAACTCGACCGTGTGCCGATGTTCCTGCGTGCCGGTAGCATCCTTCCTCTGGGCGAGGAGATGCAGTATGTAAGCGAAAAGCCGTGGGATAACCTTGAGATACGTGTCTATCCTGGCACTGACGGCACCTTTACCCTCTATGAGGATGAGGGCGACAATTACAACTATGAAAAGGGACAATATACCGAAATTGCCTTCCATTGGGCTGATGCAAAACGCACACTGACCATCAGTCCTCGCAAGGGCCAGTTCCCGGGGATGCTGCAGCAGCGCCGTTTCACTATCGTCCTGCCCGGTCAGAGTCTCTCTGAGGGCAAGACCGTGGAATACAATGGTCAGGAAATAACAGTAAAATTGTAGTCTCACAAAGGGCGACCTTCCTTCAACTCCCGCGCCAGAAAGGCAGGGGTATAGCCAAGGTCGCTCTTTGCCACCTCTTCAGGTGTGCCGGTGGAAAGAATCTGGCCACCGTTGCGTCCGCCCTCCGGTCCCATGTCGATGATGTGGTCGGCCAGTTTGATGACATCGAGGTTGTGCTCTATCACAATGACGGTGTTGCCGCGGCTCACGAGTCGCTGCAGCACGTCCATAAGGATGCGTATGTCCTCGAAGTGCAGACCGGTGGTGGGTTCGTCGAGGATATACATGGTCTTGCCTGTGTCACGCTTGGAGAGTTCGGTGGCGAGTTTCACACGCTGGCTCTCGCCTCCTGAAAGGGTGGTGGAGGGCTGTCCCAGTTTGATGTAGCCTAATCCCACATCCTGTATGGTCTTGATTTTCTGCAAGATATTAGGTACATTCTCAAAAAACTCCACCGCCTGATTGATGGTCATATTGAGAATGTCGGCGATGGATTTGCCTTTGTATCTCACCTCTAAGGTCTCGCGGTTGTAGCGTTTGCCGTGGCACACCTCACAGGGCACCATCACGTCGGGCAGGAAGTTCATCTCGATGGTCTTGTAGCCATTGCCGCCGCAGGTCTCGCAGCGGCCACCCTTCACGTTGAAAGAGAACCGCCCTGGTTTATAGCCGCGTATCTTGGCCTCGGGCAGGTTGACGAAGAGCGAACGTATGTCGCTGAACACGCCAGTGTAGGTGGCGGGGTTGGAGCGTGGTGTGCGGCCGATGGGCGATTGGTCTACGTTGACCACCTTGTCGATATACTGCAGTCCCTCGATGCTCTCATAGGGCATGGGCCGCTTGAGCGAGCGGTAGAAATGTTGTGAGAGGATGGGCTGGAGGGTCTCGTTGATGAGTGTCGACTTGCCCGAGCCACTGACACCGGTCACCACGATGAGCTTGCCGAGAGGGAACTCCACGTCTATGTGCTTGAGGTTGTTGCCTGTGGCGCCGCGCAACCAGAGACTTTTGCCCTTGCCCTTGCGCCGCTGGTCGGGGATGGGTATCTGAAGTTCGCCATTGAGATACTGGCTGGTGATGGTGTGGGCGCGCATCATATCGTCGACGGTGCCCTGAAAGACCACTTCGCCTCCTTTGCGCCCCGCTTTGGGCCCGATGTCTACGATATAGTCCGATGCCAGCATCATGTCTTTGTCGTGCTCCACCACGATGACGGTGTTGCCCAGGTCGCGCAGTTCTTTAAGACTGGCGATGAGTTTGGCATTGTCGCGCTGGTGCAGTCCGATGCTTGGCTCGTCGAGGATGTAGAGCACGTTGACGAGTTGTGAGCCTATTTGTGTGGCCAGACGGATGCGCTGGCTCTCGCCGCCGGAGAGCGAGGCCGACTGTCGGTTGAGCGACAGGTAGTCGAGCCCCACCTCGAGGAGGAAGTCGAGGCGTGTGAGTATCTCCTTGATGATTTCCTCAGCGATGGCAGCTTGTTTGGGTTGTAGGTGTTCGCGTGCTTCTTGAAGCCAATCGCGCAACTGGCTGATATCCAGATTGGAAGCCTCGGAGATATTCTTGTCCCAGATACGATAGGAAAGCGACTCCCGGTTGAGCCGCTGGCCGTGGCACTCCGGACACTCGCAGACAGCCAAAAACTGGTCGGCCCATTTTTGTCCGCTGGCGCTGTCGTCATTGTCCATCACTTGGCGTAAATATTTGATGATACCGTCGAAGGCAACGAAATAGTCTGTGGAGGTGTGTACCAGTTCTTTGGCTATTTTGACATTGTTGAGTGAGCCATAGAGTATCTCGTTCATCGCCTCATCGGGTATCTCGTTGACGGGAGTCTTCACGCTGAGGTCATATTTTTGCAGGATGGCGTCTACCTGCCAGAAAATCATCTGGTTTTTGTATTTCCCTAAGGGGGTAATGGCACCCTCGGCGATGGACAAAGATTTGTCGGGGATGACCTTGTCCATGTCGATCTCGTTGATGTATCCTAAGCCTTTGCAACGAGGACAGGCTCCTTCGGGCGAGTTGAAGGAGAAACGGTTGGGAGCCGGATCAGCATACGACATGCCCGTGGTGGGGCACATCAGGCGGCGTGAGAAACTTTTCAGCGAGCCGTCATCCTTGTCGAGTATCATGACGATGCCGTCGCCCTGGCGCATGGCAGTGTCGACGGTGCGTCTCAGCCTCTCGTCATCCTTGCCTTGCACTTTGAGTTTGTCCACCACCACTTCTATGTTGTGGTTTTTGTAGCGGTCCACCTTCATGCCGCGGCTGATTTCCTGTATCTCTCCGTCCACACGCACATAGAGGTAGCCTTTGCGGCGCATGCTCTCAAACAGCTCGCGGTAGTGGCCCTTGCGCTGTCTGACAAGTGGTGCCAGGATATAGATGGGGTGGCCGTCATAGCGTGTGAGAATCATCTCATGCACTTTCTCCTCAGTATATTTCACCATCTCCTCGCCAGTGTGATAACTGTAGGCGGTGCCGGCGCGTGCGTAGAGCAGTCGCAGATAGTCGTAAATCTCTGTGGTGGTGCCCACGGTGGAGCGTGGGTTTTTGTTGGTAGTCTTCTGCTCGATGCTGATGACGGGGCTCAGACCGGTGATTTTGTCAACGTCGGGCCGCTCCATGCCTCCGAGGAAGTTGCGGGCGTAGGCCGAGAAAGTCTCGATATACCTGCGCTGGCCTTCGGCATAGATGGTGTCGAAGGCCAAAGACGACTTGCCCGACCCGGAGAGGCCGGTGATGACGGTAAGGGTGCCACGTGGTATCTCCACGTCGATGTTTTTCAGGTTGTGTACCCTGGCACCCCAGACATTGATTTTCTCGTCTTCGCGCTGCATGGTGGTATTTTGAGGCTTTGGCTGCGACAGTGTCGCAGCATAGCCAACATATTTAAAAAGGAATCGTGGTTTGTAAAATGGAAATGGAGGGATGGGTTTATTCGCCGCCTCCTCCGCCTCCTCCGGAGGACCCACCGTTCTCACGGAATCCGCGCAGCAGGTTGACGTCTCTGCGGATGTGGTATTTGCGGCCGTCGGCGCCTTTAGCTTTGACTTCCACGAAATAGACACCTTGTTTCACGTCGGAGCCATGGAATTTGCCGTCCCACCCTCCGGCGGGGTCGTCCCATTCGTATAGCTTCTGTCCCCAGCGGTTGTAGATGGAGGCATGAAATTCGATGATGCTTTGCCATCCATCTTTGGCTTTGTAGATGTCATTGTAGTTGTCGCCATTGGGTGAGAAGGCATTGGGCATATCGAGCTTGCTCTCACTGACAATGACTTTCAGCGGCATCTGCTCCAAGCCCCAGTATTCGTCGGTGTAGGCGATGGTGTCCCTGCCCTGGGTGAAGACGGCGTAGAGTACGATGCTGTGTGAGCCGGCCTTGGTGAAGGTGTACTCGGTGTCCTCCTCATATCGAATGAGATAAGGCTCCGCCTCGCCTTCGAGGGTGAAACGCCACTCATAGTAGGCATTGTATGAGCCGACATTCTCGGCGTTGGCTCTGAATTTGCCGATGATGGGTGCCGACCCGGAATGTTCGGTGCCTACTTCTTCCTCGCCTTTATAGTTGATGAAGGTGGCTTCGGGATTGATGGTGGGTGGAAGGTCGTCTGCCATTGCCGCCAATGTCCCCATGAGGGCCATGCCGCAGAGTATCATCAATTTTCTATAGTTCATTTGCCTCTTTTTTGTGTAAAATGCAAAATTATGAAAAATATTGTTTTGTTTCCCTCCACTTTATGATTTTTTATGAGTTGAGGGGTCAAGTCAGTATTTCATGCCCAGGTGATACATGATGAAGCCGTAGATGTCGGCTTGTTCCTCCAGGGCCTTGCTGAGGGGTTTGCCGCCACCATGACCGGCCTTGGTGTCGATACGGATGAGGACAGGTGCTGTGCCGGAATGGCATTCCTGAAGGGTGGCTGCAAATTTGAAGGAGTGAGCAGGCACGACGCGGTCGGCGTGGTCGGCAGTGGTGACAAGGGTGGCGGGGTAGGCGACACCAGGGCGCAGGTTGTGCAAGGGCGAGTAGCCTTTCAGATACTCAAACATCTCGCGGCTGTCGTCGCTGGTGCCATAGTCGGAGGCCCAGTTCCACCCGATGGTGAACTTATGATAGCGCAGCATATCCATCACTCCCACTTGCGGGATGGCCACCCGATAGAGGTCGGGGCGCTGCGTCATGCAGGCACCTACGAGCAGTCCGCCGTTGCTGCCGCCCACGATGGCTATCTTGTCTTTGTTGGTATACTGGTTGACGATCAGCCATTCGGCGGCTGCGATGAAGTCGTCGAAGACATTCTGTTTCTGCATCTTGGTGCCGGCGAGGTGCCATTCCTCACCATACTCGTTGCCCCCTCGCAGGTTGACGACCGCATAGACACCGCCTCGCTCCAGGAAGGGGATGCGGGTGGTGGAGAAGGAGGGAGAGAGGCCGATGTTGAAGCCACCGTAGCCATAGAGATAAACAGGGTTCTTGCCATTGAGTTTCAAACCTTTCTTGTAGGTGAGGAACATGGGTATGCGGGTGCCGTCTTTGCTCTCGAAGAACACCTGCCGACTCTCGAAGTCACTGGTCTTGAAGTTGACTTTGGGCGCGTAGTAGACGCTGCTGGTGTTGTGGTCGATGTCGTATTGATAGATGGTGCCCGGTACGGTGTATGAACTGAAAGCATAGAAACAGTGGCGGGCGTTTTTCTTGCCGGTGAAGCCAGCGGAACCAACAGAGGGCAGCTGTATCTCATGCAGCTGCTGTCCGTCGAGGGTGAAGACGTAGGCATGGGTGGAAGCGTCCTGACTGTAGGCCACCACCAGTTTGCCGTCGATGATGCTGGCGTCTTCGAGCACATTTTTCTTCTCACCGATGACTTCTTTCCAGTGGGTAGCTCCAGGATGGTCGAGGTCGGCGACAACTATTTTGCCTTTGGGTGCCTGATCGTTGGTGAGAAGATAAATCTGTCGGTCCATATTGCCAATCACACCGTAGGTGTTGTCCATGTTGGAGGTGATTTGCAGGAACTGTGCTTCAGGTTTCTTGAGGTCTCGTACAAACAGATTGTTGCCGGCTCCGGCTCCACTCTCATAGAGATACATGATAGTCTCTTCCTCGTTGACCGCTACCGTGTAAAACCGTTGAGGATAGGCGGGGTTCATATAAAACAGCACATCCTCGCTCTGTGGGGTGCCGATACGGTGGTAGTAGACTTTGTGGCCTTCGTTGACATTGGAGAACTCATGCCCCTGCTCGGGCGAATCATAGGCGCTGTAATAGAACCCATCGCCACACCATGCCGCTCCGGTAAACTTGGCCCAGAGTATGTGGTCGTCGAGCAGGCGTCCTGTTTGCACGTCAAGCACATAAATCTCCTCCCAGTCGGAGCCGCTTCTTGAGATGGTATAGGCAGCGTAGCGGCCGTTGTTGGAGAAATAGACCCCCTTGAGGGCTACGGTGCCGTCGGTGCTGAGTGTGTTGGGGTCAAGGAAGACGCGTGGGGTGCCTCCTAGCTGGTCCATCACGTAAAGCACGCTTTGGTTTTGCAGTCCGTCGTTACGATAGTAATACCACCGTCCGTTCTTCTCGAAGGGTGTGCCCACTTTCTCGTAGTCGGCCACCTGGCGGAGGCGTTTGAGCAGTTTCTCACGGAATGGGATTTTTTGCAGGTAGGCAGAGGTGACCTGATTCTCTGCCTCCACCCATTCGGCGGTCTGTTTGCTGTTGTCGTCTTCCAACCAACGGTAGGGGTCGGCCACTTTTACACCGAAGTATTCGTCTATGGTGTTGTCTTTGTGGGCTTTAGGATAGTTGATTGTCTGTGCGTTCATCTGGATGCTTGACAGGGCAATGGCTGTGATAAGGATGGATATTCTCATGTTTTGTCTCTTTTTTGCGTTTAAGGTGTCAAAGATAGTGAAAACCGAAGACAATGCAAAACAAAAAATCATTTTTTTGTTTTCAGTTCCACCTCTAAGTTAGACCTTGCTGACATTCACTCTGAATCAATGGGTCGTTTTGGACAAAACTTTCGTCAGAGGCGAAAGAAATCGCCCCTGACGTCGGTGTGTCAGTTCTACCATTCCTATTCTTACTGCTGTCCTCGCAGCCTAGTGTCAGGCTCAGAACGAACAACAAGTATGGAAATGCATAGAAAAAAGTTCTTCTCATTTTACTGAAGCTTAAAGGTTACAGGAAGGTTGTACTTCACACGTACAGCCTGACCGTTCTGCTTACCGGGCAGCCATTTGGGCATCGCCTTGGTCACGCGGACAGCCTCTTTGTCAAGTGACGGGTCTACGCCACGCACCACTTGAACGTTGCTGATCGAACCATCGGACTCTACCACGAAGGACACCACGACACGGCCATAGATATCATTCTCCTCAGCTACTGGAGGATAGTGGATGTTCTGGCTCAGCCAGGAGAGCAACGCTGCCTGACCACCTGGGAACTGCGGTGGCTGCTCCACCACTTCGTGGATCTTCTGGCTGACCTCTTGCTGCACCACTTCCGTCACCTCGACAGGAGCGGCCTCGACCACAGCCACGCGGGCAGCCTCGATGGTACGGTCTTTTGTACCCTCTTGGTCTTTAATACCCACAGCGGTGTTGGCGTCAAGTTCATCCATAGCCTTCATCTGGTTGTCTTCCTTCACCAACTCATCCTTCTTGATGACAGGAGCGGTGAACTTCTGTGTCTCACGTACCTGAGGAAGCTCCTTGATAGGCTCAATCTTGGGCTTCTCCACATTTGGCTTATCTCTCTCTTCGTTCCTAGCCTGCTCCTTAAGCTTGGAAATCTCCAACTGCTCCATGTAAGCGGTACGCTCGGCGGCTGCCTTGTCGGCCTGTACCTTGTAGACAAGATATCCACCAATCAGCGCTGCAGCTATGAGCAGGATAAGAAGTGACTTGAGGTTACGGCTGGAAGTGCCACTGCGAAGCACGTAGGCTCCGTACTCCTTGTTCTTTCCTTCGAACACCATCTCGATCCATTTGGGATCGTAAAGATCAATCTTTGACATCTTTCTTACTTTTTAAATTATTTGCATTATTGCTGCGACAAAAATAAATCAAAAAGTAATAGGCATAAAGAAATCAAGTGCGAAAGAGTACACCAATAGTACATCAATAGTACACCAATAGTACACTTTCTATGTAATTGTATAATTATCAGTGGTTTACAAACTCTCAAAATTGCTCAATAGCGCTTTTGCATCTCTCTTTCCAAATAGTTTGTAATTGGCAGAAGCCTTGATGTTGGAGACTCTTTGTTTGGAGGTGTCAAAAAGTACGGTAAGCTCGCCAGAAGAAAAGTGAAGTATGGTTAGCAAACAAGCATAAATCTCTTGTTGACTGAGATTGCAAGAAAGAATGATTTTTCCATAAAGCGCAGGATTGGTATATTCCATCGTTTCTATCAACATTCTCCAGTCCTTTTGACTGGGCAACTTTGGAGGGATGTGTGGAATAGCCATCTCTTTGAATTTTTTAATGATTTCACTTTTGGACAAGGCCAGTTTTTTCACATCAGGAGAAAGATCCTTAAAAAGCCTTTCCATCCCATCCAATTTGGCTTTAAGCCGGACAATCTCATCTTCTTTCTCTCTAAGAGCCTCACCCTTGTCCGATTGAGGATTTTCTGCCTCATGACATGCCTGTCGATATTCCAACATAAGGTTCGTATACGCTATACCGAGCTTTTCCATCTTTTCCTTTTGTTTTCTCTTGTAGAGATAAAAAAGACAGGCCGATACAACAGCAATGAGAATAAAAAGCATCAACAAGAGTCTCGATATCCATTTTGACTTTTCGGCCTTTATTGCCAATTCCTCTGATTCTTTTTGTATACGACTGTATTTGTTAAATGCAGCAGCTTGTGCTATGGCTTCGGCTTGATTTTCGATGAAAACATTATAGACGCTCTTCTCATACAGCATGGCATATCTTGATGTAGAGTCAATGATATTCTTGTTTTGGTATAGGGATAACAAACCTTTATTCGCCAGTAAATCATGGTTGAAATGGAAACTCTGCAACTTCCTAAGAAACATTTCTGCAGAGTCGTTTTTATGAATCCCCAAATAGTAAAGACCCTTGCTATAATAATATGATTCTCTTCCTTTACTAATGTTACCACAAGAGTCGATAAGACCAGACTTTCCTTCAAACGTCTTCATCATTTCTCCAGCCTTGTCATAGTTGGAATTCATCAGATGAATGTCTATGGCAGTAGGAAATACGCTTGCCGCCTCTTTGTACATACCATGCTTCGCATATTCTTTATGACATTGTTCTGTGATGCGTAAACAAGATGCGGTGTCACCTATGTCATAATATGGACCTATCATCATCTCCTTTCCATGGATGTAGTTATACATGTCACCACTTTTCAGTGCATAACGGCTGTACTGATTCCATGCTGTGAGTTCCTCATCGGGCATGTATTGTGCCCGATAAATCATAGCAATCTGTCCATAAGTGCGAAAATAGGTTTTGAAATTACAGTCTCGGGAAGTAGTGTCGGCACAGGCGACGGCATCTAAAAAGCACTGAAGGGCACGTGGAGCCTCTCCCATGTCACTATAGGCACGGCCCAACAAATAGTGTGCCACCATACGTTCGTTGGGCGTGCCATGACGGTCGAAATAGTTGACAAGCGCCTGCTGAAGGCTGTCACTGCGGAACACGGTGTCGCAATTGTTGTAAGCACTAGTAAGAAGCAACATCCAGCGCATTCTCTGAGATTTGGACATAATATCTTCATCTTCGACGAGTGGTTCAAGCAACTGAATGACGGAATCAGGATATGTGTTCAACAAATTTGCTGCAGTAGTCAGTAGGGCATCATGATGTCGATTCCTATTGCAGGCTGTCACTGTCAGCAATAAGGCAAAAATAAAACAACCCATCATGACAATACCATAGTGGAGGCTTCTTAATGAGGAATACATGACGCTTTGTTTCATTTTTCTTATATGATAACTGGTTAGCAAAGATATGGAATAATATCTTTATCTCCAAACATTTTTAAAAGAAAGGATAACGTTTTGTTCTTTTCATCCGTAAGTCATTGTTTTTCAGTACATAAAAATCCCCCTCCAGATTTGGAGGGGGAAGCGAAATGCAAAATACGACTCCTTATTTGAACAGTCCTGCGAGCGTGTTGGCAAGTCCCTCGCCGCGGGTGTCGTCACCATCAGCGATGATCTTTCCTGTGGCGTCGAGGAGATAGACGGTGGGGACAGCAGACACCTTAAACATGTCGGCAACCTCGCGGCTGAGGAAGTTGGGCCACTCCAGTTTTTCCTCTGCCACTGCTTTCTTCCATGCAGCCTCGTCTTTGTCGATGGAGATGCTCACTACCTCGAAGCCCTTGTCTTTGTATAGCTGATACTGTGCTTTCACATTGGGTATCTCCTTGCGGCAGGGTCCACACCAGCTGGCCCAGAAGTCGAGCAGCACATATTTCTTTCCCTCTGCCAGTTGAGCAAAGGTATACTCTTTGCCGTCTTCGCCTTTCAGCACAAACTTGTCCACCTTGTCGGCAGCTGCCTCAGCAGGCCACAGTTCGGCGCGCATTTTCTTTCCGTAGTATGATTTTTGCACATCCTCAGGGAAAGTGTTGAACAGTTCACGCTGGCTTTTATCAAAATACGACAGGTATTTTACAGCGAGCAGTGGACCCCAGAAGGTCTCCTTGTTTTCGTTGATCATCCCCGTGATGGTTTTCTCGACGGTGTCGAAAAATTCTTTCTCGCCGTCGATGATAGCCTTATACTCATCAGTCTGTTTGAAAGCCTCTAGTTCTTTTCCTTTCAGGCTTTGCATCTTTTGGATGGAGCCATCCACCCGCTCGTGAAAAGCCTTGTAGAGAATGTCGAGCGAGTCGTGGCGGGCGTCAAACTCGGCCAATTTGTCGGTTAGAGGCGAGCCGGTGACCTTTACGTCCCAGTTGTAGACAGTACCGGCGGGCACTTCACCTCCGCGCTCCACTTTGCCGCTGAGGGCATATTCTTTGTTCTCAAGTACGACGAAGGGGCCTCCGTAGGTGTCTTTCACCGAAACCCGGGCGCAGATAGGTTCGCTGGCGACGCCAGTGAGTTTGAACTTGCCATCCTGTACGGTGGCTTCTGCCAGTGCCGAGTCATTGTCATGGCTCATAGGTATGAGGGCGACGACGGTGCCGTCTTCCAGTCCTTCCACCTGGCCGTTGATCACATATTTGTCACCGCTGTTGGTGCAGGCTGCTGAAGCTGCCATGATGAGGCAGCTTGCAGCCATGAATAATGCTTTGAAAGTTTTCATTTTTTCTATCGTATGTTAGTAGTTACTCTGCGTCAAGACATGTCATGTCTACGATTTTGCCCCATCCAGTGGTGATGATGGGATTGTCGGGCGCACCGAACATCGGTCCCCAAAACGTGTTGATGGTACCATAGTTGACATCCACCTCCGCTTGGAAGAGTTTGCCATCTTTGGCGCCCTCGTTCCAGATGCCAGCCCAGAAGACACAGTTGCTGGTGGGCCATCCGCCTCCGGCACTACCGTAGGTATAGATGCAAGTGACTTCCTCACCGGCCTCGCAGGTATAGACGGTGTGTGAGGTGGTCTCGCCGCTGGAGAAGGAGAAGGAGAACACGCCCTTGGGGGTGGAGTAGTAGAAGCAGGTGCTGCTGGTGTTGGAGCAGAACCGCTGTGCGTGCTGGATGTCTTCGCATCCGCTCAGGTCGATGATGGAGCGGTTGCCCTCAGCGGAGAGGTCGCCATTGTCGACCACATTATAGAAGCAGTAGCGGTAGAGATACCAGGTGCCGCCGATCTCTGTGATGACACAGGTGTGGCCACCGCCAGCCTGGAATATCGCCTTCACATTGCCGGGCACCGCATTGGCGTCGACGTATGCCTCTGAGATGGTAGACTTAAACTGGCTTAACGATGTGGCTCCAGAGAAGTAGGGGCGGAATTTCTTGTTCTTCCGGTCGTAGAGCACCTGCCATGCTGTGATGGCATTCTCCACTGGCCGCCAGGTGGTGTAGGTCTGGCGCATGAGGAATGGGTAGGCGTCATAGTCTCCAGCCACTGGCTCAGAGAATTTCAGGTCGTTGGGCTGGTTGGCATAGATGACGTGCATCTTTCCATTGTTGATGAGGAAGTCGCAGTTGTTGACAAAGAAACTGGTCTGTGGGTCAAAGACCTCGGGAGTGTTGTAGAACATATCATCCCAGGTGTTGATGGTCATCAGTCCGTCCGCACTCAGACGATACAAGTTTTTGTCGGTGGCCACCAGATAGGAGTCTTTGGATGCTTTGCCCGAATGGGTGCCCTTGATGAAGCGCGGTTTCCCCTCTAAGTAATGGCCCTTTTGGCTGCTGTAGTATTGGTAGGTACACTCCAGTCCGCCATAGATGAGCATCAAGTCGGAGGTGAAGACCTCGATGTCGGTCTGCCCCTCACGCTCGGTGAGCAGATAGAGCCCTCCCTTTGTGCCACTGGAGGCCACGGTGCAGTATTGCGACGACTGCCAGTAACCTTTCATGCCCGCCTCGGGATCTTCTGCCTGACAGAAGAAGAAATAGGTGCCTGGCTCAAGGTTGCATTCCCAATTGAGGTCTTTCTCGTAGGCGATGGTGTCTGCGGGTGGGTAGACCATGGCATTGCCTATTTGTTCGGCGCGATAAACATTGTAGTAGGTCTTGAGCACAAACCAACGGTATTTGAGGCGCTCAGGATGTGCATACTCTACTTTCATATGTAACTCCACGGTGTCGCCAAGGTTCATGTTATAGAGGGCATACTGATTTTTGGTCAATGTCGTGTCGACGGTCAGTTTGATTTGGCTCACCTCCTCATCGGGCAGGTAGTCGTAGTTGCCGTCATCCTGTGAGCATGCGACGAAGAGTAATGTGACGAGTGGTAAAAGCCATGCCAACACACTCCATGCCATCGACTTTGCCTGCTTGTTTGGTTGTATATTGTTCATTTTCATATCACAGTTTATTTCTATTGATTATTCAAATGTCACCAGGTTTCCATTTTCATCCGTCAGTGGATTGCCCGGATGAGCGGCGTTGTAGTCATTGAGTGCGTTCTGGAAACGTATCTTATAGCTCATCAGCTGTGCCCATGACATGGTCTCAGTGGAGAACTCGCCGGCGCCGCCAGAGTTGGTCAGCATGAAGCGGTATTTCACATTGCTGTAGGCACCGAAGAAGGGCTCCAGATCGCTCCAGTTGTTGGGGCGGGAGAGGATGTCGTTCCAAATCAGCCGGATATGGTTCTCTTCGTTCACGCCGGGCTTAAAGTCGCTGTTGGCCACCACTTTCAGGTAGAGGGTAACCGCTTTTGACTGCAGTGAGGCATCGCGGCGCAGCACCACGGGGAAGGTGCCTTTTGACTGGCCTGCCGGTATCACGACCGATGTTGGTGCACTGTACTGTGCGGTCGATGCGGTGGTGCGCTGTGGGTCGACCTCGATGGCTACGGTGCGGTCGTGGTCGGCTACATTGCCCATCACCTGTGCGTCGACATTGATGGTCTTTTCAGTCACTTCCATGCCGTAGGCCACGAAAGAGAATGTCACGGAGTCGGTGCCCACGGCCCAAATCTCCTCGCCCACCAAACGCACACGCGGCTCATCCTGGTAGAAGAAATCCTCGTCGGTGGAGCATCCCATGAGTGTGAGTGTCATTGCCGCCGGCAGCAGGAGCAGTGCTCCGGCTATCAAACTTTTGAAATATCTTGTTTTCATAAGCTACCTTTTTCTTTTAGTTGGTGTATCCTCCAAACTCCTGGTCGTTGCTTGGGATGGGGAGCACATAGACAGCCTTGCTGCCCCGTATACTCGAACCCTTGATCTCACTCAGGTTGAGACGTTTGTAATAGAAGAACAGCGTGCCGCATTCTCCGATGAACTCCTTGCGGTACTCTTTGTAGATTTCCTGCTGTATCTGGTCGGCGGTGAGGTCCTGACTCAGTGGGAACTGGCTCAGGTTGCGGTTGTCGCGCACGATGTTGAGCAGTTCGATGGCGCGGGCCTTGTCGGTGTTCTTCAGACACTCGGCAGCGATGTAATATGCCTCTGTCATACGCATGAGCGGATAGAGATTGTTGTAGTGGCTGCCATCAATGTACCAGAATTTGGCCATGTATCGTTTCTCACCGTCTTGCTCATAGCCTTTCAGATAGCGATAGTCGTTGCCATAGCCTAATGCCACCTCATAGATGTCTTGCACGGTGGCCTCGCTGGGATTGAGTGTGCTGGCGCTGCCCTGCTTGGTGAAATATAGGTTGCCGATGTCCTCCCAGTCGTTGATGACCAGTTGGAAGACATGCTCTGTGGTAAATGCGGCGTCGAGCTCATTGCGGTTGCTCTGCTGCATGTTGGTGTAGTGCACCCAGTTGAAGTAATAGTGGACTTCATCTTCCACTTGGTTGACGACTTCGTTGGCAAACTTGAGTGCGTTCTGTGTGTCGCCCATCCAGAGATAAGCGCGTGCCAGCGTCAGACAGCATGCATAGTAGTTGAAACGGTTGCGCTGGAAGGTGGGAGAGCTTTGCGTATTGCCGTTAGTGACGGCCAGTGTGTCGTAGGCTAGTTCTTCGCGTGCGGTGAGCAGGTCGTTCACCACCATTTGCATCGTCTCATTGACCGACTTCTGTGGGGTCACATCGATAGAGTATTCTGTGACGTAGGGCACGCCCTTGGCATTGCCGTCCATGGCTGGCGCGCAGGCGAAGAGACGCATGAGTTCGAAATGGAGGAAAGCGCGCAGACCGTATGCCTCACCGCGATAGACATGGTAGTTTTGTCCGGTGAAGAGAGAAGGACTGGCTTTCTCTATGTTTCGTATAAGGATATTGGCGTTGGCAATGCAGCTGTATGAGTTTTCCCATATCTGGCGGATGGTGGTCTCGCTGGTCGACTCGGTATAGTTGAACTCATCGGGATAGCGCCACCTGCTATTGGGGTTGATGTCGTAGGTGTGAGAGAGCACCTCAGTGAATCCGATACCCATGTTGAGGCCATACATGTCTGTGGTAGTCATCTTGGTGTAGATGCCTGTCAACTGGTCGAGATATCCTCCCTCGCGTTCGAAGTGATCCTCCTCCTTGATTTGCGACTTCGGGTTGACGTCGAGCCAGTCGTTGCATGAGACAAATATGCTGCAAGTGAGAAGCATGAGGCAGTATGCTGCCAGTCTGACCACCTTATTGAAATATTTGCTATTCATCATTTTCAATTGTTAATCGTTAGTTTTCCATTAGAACGTCAGTTGTGCGGAGAGCGAGAACGTGCGTGCAAAGGGGTAGTCGGTGCCTCGCTCGGTCTTGATGCTCGAGATGACAAACAGGTCGTTGGTGTAGGCGCTCACTTTGAGGCGCTCAAGGAAAGAGTTCTTCACAAACTTGCAGTTGCGGAAGTCGTAGTAGACAGTCAGTGAGGAGAGTGTGAACAAGTTGTAGTCCTGCACAAAGCGTGAGGTGGGGTAGGTGATACTTTGGTCGGTGATGGCTTTGTAAAGGGCCACGTCGCCAGGCTTCTGCCAGCGGTCGGTCATCACGCGTCGGTCGACATTGTATTGCATCTGAGCATTCTCCACTTTGCTGACCAGCGTGCTGTTGTACATCTGTCCGCCCCAGCGGTAGTTCATACTGATGTTCCATCCCCATCCGTTGATCTCGCCATTGACGCCGAAGAGACCATTCCAGGTGGGTTGTGAGTCACCACAGACCACTTGGTCGTTCATGTCATACTCGTAGGTGACGGTACCATCTCGTTTCACATAGATTTCCTTACCATTCTGTGGGTCGATGCCTAAGGAAGGCACTGCCCAAATAGCGCTCATGGAGCATCCCTCATAGTATTTCACCTGTGGTGCGGTGGTCTTGTTCTCCAGGGCTGCGGCATCCTGTGCGTCGTTCCATGCGCGGAGAGAGTTGGAGATTTTCTTCAGTTTGTTTTTGTTGTGGGCTGCCGATGCGAAGACATTGACGTAGTTGCGGCCGCCATCGTAGACACGGTAGTTGAGATAAAACTCCAGACCCTTGTTCTCTGTCTCGCCCAGATTGGCCACATAGGTGGAGAAACCTGTGGTGTAGGGCACTGTCACGTTGGTCACCATACCTTTGGTCTGCGCGATGTAATAGTCGAAGCGACCGGTGAGGCGGTTGTTGAAGAATCCGAAGTCGATACCGAAATTGGTGTCGTATTTCTCCTGCCACTTGAGCGTCTCGTTGGCCAGACGGGTGATGTATGAGCCGATGCCGCCGTTGTAAGAGCGGTCGCTATAATAACCGAAGGTGGGCATGGCGTCATAGCTGGAGAATCCTTGAGAACCGGTATAACCATAGGAGGCGCGAAGCTTGAGGCGGTTGACCACGCTGTTACCTTTGAGGAAAGCCTCATTGTGTATGTTCCATCCTGCACCCACTGACCAGAATGAGCCCCAGCGGTTGTCGCTGCCTGCCTCCGACGAACCCATCAGGCGGTAGTTGGCGTCGGCAAGGTATCGCTCTGCATAGCTGTAGTTGAGGGAGAGCAGTCCACCGCAGTTGCGTGAGATACCTTCTGAGCCATAGGGTCTGGATTTGTCGGCATACTGCACACCAAACTTGATGTCGTCCATGAAGTCATTGGGGAATCCCTCTGCCTCGATATAGGTGTAGTTGTATTTATTGTCGCTCATCGACAGTTGGCCATTGATGAAGAGGAGGTGCTCATCCCACATCTTCGACCACTGCAGACCCAGGTCGGCGGAGATGTCGGTGTTGAGTCCGTTCATCTGCGTGTAGGAGCCTTTTCGGAACACGTCAGTGGTGTTGAGGAAGGAGGTGTGGTTGGCGGGTTTGAACACATCACCTGTGGAGTTTTTATTGATGATGCCGAAACGGCCGGTCATCTTCAGTTCCTCATTGATAAACCATTCCAGGTAGAAGTCATTGGTGATGGTGGTATAGCTCGTCTCCTCGATGGTGTTGAGTGTAGTGTTGAAAAGAGGGTTATAGTAAGCCCCTGACTCACCAGCGTTGTTCATATAGTCGTATTGCTGTATGAGGTTGCCGTTTTGGTCATAAATGCGGCTGTAGGGGTTCATCTGATAGTAAAGATCGAAGGTTCCGTATGGAGAGTTGTGGCTCTTGTTGTAGTCGACGGTCAGTTTGTCACGGAACTGCAGGTTTTTCACACGGTAGGCCAGCGTGATGCCACCCGAGAACGTATTGCGGTCAGACCCTTTCATGGCACCCCCGATGCGGTTGTAGGCCAGGTTGACACCATACTGCATGGCTTTGTCGCCACCTTCGAGATAAACGGAGTGCTTGTGGCCGAATCCATTGTGTACAGGCTGTGCCAGCCAGTCGGTCTCCACGCCGGCCAGTAGTTCGCGCTGTTTGAGCGTGTAGTTCTGGTCGAGCGTTACTTGGCTGAGTGGATTGTCGCTGGTGTAAAGTCCTGCCATCTTCTCCACCTGTAGCTTCTCAGCGGCGTTGGTCAGGTTGTAGCTGGTCAGGTCGGGCACTTCCAGACTCATCGATCCGGTATAGGTGATGCGCATTCGTCCGCTCTCCGGTCGTTTGGTTTCGATGACGATGACACCATTGGCGGCCTTTGAACCATAGATGGCTTTTGCGGTGGCGTCTTTGAGTGTGGTGACGCTCTCCACCTGGTTCATGTCGAGGTCGAGTATCTTGGTCAGCTCTGTCTCAAAACCGTCGAGGATGAAAAGAGGCTGGTTGGCACTGGAAGCATACTCGCCCTGCACACTGGCGATGGTCGATGCGCCGCGCATCTGGAAGTCGGGCAGTGCATTGGGGTTGGAACCAGCTGCCAGGTTCTCAATCTGCAGGAAAGAGGGGTCGATGTTTTTAAGGCTTTGTAGCACATTGGCATTGCCCACCTTCTGCAGGTCCTCACCTTTGACGGTGGTTACGGCGCCGGTGTAGGTGTTGGCTTTTCGCTCAAAGATACCTGTCACCACCACCTCGTCGATGACTTTTGAGTCGGGGGTCAGCACCACTCTGTAAGATGATGATGGGGTGAGAGAGATGATTTGAGACTCAAATCCGATATAGCTCACCTCGATTTGTCTCACCTCGTTGGAGAGCGCCAGTTTGAAATGTCCGTTGGCATCGGTGATGGCAGTGAAGGTCTCACGATCGGCAGGTCCTTTCACATTGGTGATGGTGGCGCCAATGAGCGGCTCGGCCTGGTCGTCGACCACGATGCCTGTGATTTCGCGACTACCCTGTGCCATTGCTGTCAGCATGGTCAGCCAAAACAACAGCAAAAGTGTAGTCCATCTTCTTTTGTCCATAAGCGTTTTGATTAGGTTAATATTTCGGTGTTAGGTGTTCGGTTTTCGCCTTTCGCCATTCGGTATTCGGCGTTAGGGTTACGGTTAGGGTTACGGTTACGGTTAGGGTTACGGTTAGGGTTACGGTTAGGGTTACGGTTAGGGTTACGGTTAGGGTTACGGTTAGGGTTACGGTTAGGTGCAACAGCTTTCTTTGAGTGTATTTCTTTTATATAAACGAGTAGATGAAAAAAATGGGTATGATTTCTGTCGTTTTTTCTCTTTTTTTTCTAATTTTGTAGGCAAATATAGATAAAATGGAAAAGACAGGCGAATTTGACGAGGTCTTTCGGTTGTATTATGGCGAGATGTATACCTTTTCACGGCACTTCCTCACTTGTGAGGCTGACTGTGAGGATATTGTCAGCGCTGCCTTTGAAGATGTGTGGCGCCATTTTGATACCATAGACCGTGAGGCTGTCAGAGCGTTTCTATATAAAAATGTGCGCAACAAATGCATCGACCATTTGCGTCGCAACACCACCCACCGTCGTCATGCCTCACTTTATGCCCAGCTCACTGAGGACTACGATCATGCCGACCGTCTGTCTGAGTTGCATGAACGTGAGCAAATAGTGAGCCGTGTGCTTGCCAGTCTGCCAGACTATACCCGCCAGATTTTCATTGCCTGTTATGTGGACCGCAAGACCTACCATGAGGTGGCGGGAGAGTTGGGCATCTCACCCCATACGGTGAAGAAATATATCTCTCGCGCCCTACAAATCATTGCTGAACAACGCAAAAAAAACTAAAAAAAGACGTACCCATTTCGTTGGGATATGCGTATTATATGCAGAAACCAATGAAAAATTTTAGGTTATATGACAGAACTAGCTGTTGACATCATGGAGCCGGGCCATCTGGTCAGTGAAGAAGAACTGCGGCAGATAGCTTCCAATGCCCGCCTCAAGGAGGCCTGTCTGGACATTCTTGTCATACAGGGAGTACTTGCCCCCAAGGCTGATACAGAAATGGCCATGCGGGTGCTTTTACCTTTATCAAAGAAAACCATATCAAACTATAATAAATGAAGAAATTATTCCTGACCGCTGTGCTCTTGGTCACGGCCATGGCAACCATGGCGCAGATGCAAGACCCCGTGAAGTTTACCACTCAACTGAAGACTGGCTCTGGCCCTGAGGCGGAGATGATTTTCAGTGCCACTATTGACAAAGGCTGGCATGTCTACTCCACCAAACTTGGTAGTGACGGACCTATTGAGGCATCACTGCACGTCAACAAGATGGATGGCGCCGAGCTGGTGGGAGAGTTAACCCCTCGTGGCAAGGAAATCAGCAACTACGATGAGATGTTTGGCATGAAACTGCGTTATTTTGAGAATTCCGCGCAGTTTGTCCAGAAAGTCAAGTTTACCAAACCACAATACGACATTGACGCCTATCTGGAGTGGGGCGCCTGCAACGATGAGATGTGTATGCCTCCAGGTGAGGCAACGTTGAAGGCCAGTGGAAAAAGTCCTGCCGTGGCGACTCCCGACGGCGCAGCTGCCGCGGAAAAACCTTCGGCAGAAACAGAAGCTACACAGCAGACTGAGACCGACACCCCGACAGACGCTGACCCGTTGGCAGCTGTCACCGTGCCAGGCGACTCTGCCACCACAGACTCCGCCCTTGTGGCCGCCAGTTCCGCTCCCTCCGCAGAGGGACTCTGGCGTCCGGTCATCGACGAACTGCGTGCGATGGGCAGTGGCGACAGCATCGTGAGCCACTCGCTCCTCTACATCCTGCTGATGGGTTTTGTGGGTGGTCTTCTGGCCGTCCTGATGCCATGTATCTGGCCCATCATCCCGATGACGGTGAGCTTCTTCCTCAAGCGTGCCAAGACCGACAAGAAGAAGGGTATCAAAGACGCCATCACCTACGGACTGTCTATCATCGTGATATACTTGGCGTTGGGTCTGCTCGTCACCGCAATCTTTGGCAGCGACACACTCAATGCCATGTCGACAAATGCGGTCTTCAACATCTTCCTCTTCCTTCTTTTGGTGGTCTTTGCTCTGTCGTTCTTTGGCTGGTTTGAAATCCGACTTCCTTCCAAATGGGCCGACAGCGTGGACACCAAAGCATCCAACACCAGCGGACTGATCAGTATCTTCCTGATGGCATTCACCCTCGTTTTGGTGAGTTTCTCCTGCACAGCACCCATCATCGGTCTGTTGCTCGTGGAGACCACCACCAGCGGCAACTGGATAGCACCCGCACTTGGCATGTTCGGCTTTGCCGTGGCACTGGCGCTGCCATTCACACTTTTCGCCTTGTTCCCGTCTTGGCTCAAGCAGGCTCCAAAGTCGGGGTCCTGGATGACCACTATCAAGGTGGTGCTGGGATTCATTGAATTGGCTTTTGCCCTGAAATTCTTCTCCGTCGCCGACCTAGCATACGGATGGCATTTGATGGACCGTGAGGTGTTCCTCTCACTCTGGATTGTCATCTTCGGTCTCTTAGGTGCTTATTTGGTAGGCTGGCTGAAATTTCAGGAAGATGAAGTGGGTGGAGAACTGCACAAACCCATGCCAGTGTTGTGCATCATGGGCGGCCTCATCTCTTTCGCCTTCGCTATCTATATGGTACCGGGGCTGTGGGGTGCACCCTGTAAGGCAGTGAGCGCTTTTGCACCACCGATGAACACTCAGGACTTCAATCTCAACACCAAGACGGTGGAGGCACGTTTTACCGACTACGAGCAGGGCATGGCCGCCGCACGTGCAGAGGGCAAACCCGTCTTTATCGACTTCACCGGTTTCGGATGTGTCAACTGTCGTAAGATGGAGGCCGCAGTGTGGACAGACCCGCGTGTGGCAGACAAACTGCGCAACGATTTCGTGCTTGTGTCACTGTTTGTCGATGACAAAACACCGCTCGCACAGCCCTTTGAGGTGACCGATGACCAAGGCAACACCAAGACGCTGCGCACGGTGGGTGCCAAGTGGAGTTATCTGCAAAGTCATAAGTTCGGTGCTAATGCGCAGCCTTTCTATGTCATCGTCGACACCGAAGGCAACCCGCTCACCGGCTCCTATTCTTATAAGGAGGATGTGCCGGCATTCTTGGAATACCTGAATAGTCCACGGAAATAAGACACCTCCTCTCCAACCTCTCATATCCATTTTGAGGAAACACACTCCCTTGACCCCCTCTAACGTAGAGAAAGTCAGGGGAGTGTGTAAGTTTTGCGATTTCATCTCTCTCATGTTTTCAGCAGATCCTCAACTTACGCAACAAGGTGCAAGGGGAGGCGAACGACGGCGGAGTGTGTTCGTGGTTCTTTCTTGTTTCTTCTTTCTGACACCAGAAAGAAGAAAATGACTAAAGAAAAGCTTTCATTCTCATATTATATGAAACGAGCAGAATAATAAGATAAGATGTGCCTCGGACATGAAAATAAAAAAAGTGTTTTTTATTTTGCATTTCTCTCGGCTTTCATTATCTTTGAATAAGATAAGCTGCAATTCGGCAAAAAAAAAGAATAAATTCTTTTTGTTCTGCACTCATTTTGCATTATCTTTGCAAAGCAAAGCCTTGAGCTTGGTATACCATGACATCAACTTGTAAATAATTGATAGAATATGAGACCCGTCAGATTTTTTGTTCTCTTGATGCTGCTGTCACTGATGAATGTGGCGATGGCACAGAATACAAATGTACGTGTAAAGCACAAAGTACAGAAGAGCGAGACCATCTTTGGTATCGCTAAAAAGTATGGTGTGACCATTGAGGAACTGATTGCCGTCAATCCAGAGATGAAGAAACAAGGATATGAGTTGAAGAAAGATGATACGATCAACATACCATATGGTAAGAACAGCACCAGCAAGCAAGATGGGCAACAGACGGCCACTCAGCCGACTGTGACCGTGCAGTCGGGCGCACAGCCTGTCACTGCCGAGGTCGCTGGCAAAAAGTCGGTGAAGGTGGGCGTGATGCTGCCTCTACACGACAAAGACGGTGACGGACGCCGCATGGTGGAATACTACCGCGGACTGCTGTTGGGCTGCGACCGTGTGAAGAAAGATGGCATCACCGTGGATATGAATGCCTGGAACGTGCCTATCGATGCCGACATCACGAAAACCTTGCAAGAGAAAGAGGCTGCTGAATGCGATATTATCATCGGTCCGCTTTATACCAAAATGGTGAAACCTTTGGCCGACTTCTGCGCCAAGCACCATATTATGATGGTGATCCCCTTCTCCATCAGTGGCAATGACGTGGAGGACTACTCCAACATCTTCCAGGTGTATCAGTCGCCCGAGGACTTCGATGCGATGACCATCAAAAACTTTATCCAGTGGTTTAACAAATACCATGTCATCATCATCGACTGTGAGGATGAAAAGAGTGGCAAGGGTGAGTTCACGAAAAAACTGCGCAACGAGATGGACAATTACGCCATCAAATACTCACTTACCAGTCTGAAAACCAGTGACAAAAACTTTGCCAAGGCATTTAGCCTCTCACAACAGAATGTGGTCATCATCAACACAGAACATTCGCCGTCGCTCAATGCCACACTGGCCAAACTCAACCAGTTGACAGAGAAAAACGCTGACCTCTCGGTGTCGCTCTTCGGCTACAAAGAATGGCTGATGTATACCAAGGTCTATCTCGACCATTATTTCAAATACGACACTTACATCCCCACCTATTTCTATTACAACGATTTGTCTAACGACACCAAATGGGTGGAACGCAACTATCATAAATGGTTTGAGAAAGACATGAATGCCGACAATCTGCCTCGCTTTGCACTGACGGGCTTCGACCATGCCTGCTTTTTTATAGGAGGATATAGCCAGTTTGGCGACAATTTCAATGGTGGAAAAGGGCAGATGACTTATAAACCCGTGCAGACACCGTTGAAGTTTAAGAGTGCTGGCAAGGGACATAAGAATGTGAATTTCATGTTCGTGCATTACAAGCCTGACCATACGATTGAGTCGGTGAATTATTGATGAGTTGACGAGTTGTTTGATGATGTAAAGACGTACAGCGTTAGTGCAGGCGTATAGTCGATGACGAAGGACAATTGATGAAGAGATTGAAGAAGACAATCATACTATTGCTGGCGGGGGTGCTATGGGCACCGCAGACCGTCTTGGCTCAGGTGGGTGAGCACCGCGACGACTTGTCGGTGGGTGTCAATGGTGGTTATGTGCTCAATAGTGTTGGGTTTTCACCCCGTGTGTCACAGGGTATGCATGGTGGACTGACGGGAGGTCTCTCGTTCCGCTATGTGTGTGAGAAATATTTTAGCACCATTTGCTCTGTGATGGCGGAGGTGAATTATGCCAGCTTGGGTTGGAAGGAAGATATACTCAATTCTACCGACCAACCTGTCATCAACCCTACGACGGGTCTGGCAGAGGAATATAGCCGCACCATCAACTATGTTCAGGTGCCTGTATTTGCCCACCTCGCATGGGGCAAAGAGCAGAAGGGATTTCAGTTTTTCATTCAGGCTGGTCCGCAGTTTGGTGTGTTTCTGAGTGAGTCCACCTCCAGCAATTTCGACCTTGCTTCGCCTTATCTTCCGGGCCGTTCCAACAAGACACATGAGCAGTATTCGATGCAAGTGGAGAGTAAATTCGACTACGGCATCGCAGGTGGCATGGGTATGGAGTACACGATGCCTCATGTAGGACATTTTCTTTTAGAAGGGCGCTATTATTATGGGCTGGGCAATATCTACGGCTCATCCAAGCGCGACTTTTTTGGCAAGTCCAACCATGGCAGTATCGTCATCAAACTGACTTATCTCACAGACCTTATCAAGACGAAATAATATTGCAAAATATCTTATGTTCAGAATCTTACTTTTTTCTTTGTTTTTGTCTTTGGCCTCCAACGTCAATGGACAAAACGCATCTGTACGCATCAATGTGGAGAACCGTTTTCAGCATATCACAGGCTTTGGCGGATTTGTGTGCAGCCCACAATTTGGTTACAACCACATGAGTCAGACGGATATTAAAAAAGTGTGGGGAAATGAAAGCACCGTCGGTTGCAATATCATGCGTCTCTATATCCCCATCGGCAGAAACGCGTGGTCGCAGTCGCTTCAGACCGCTAAGCAGGCCAAACAGCTGGGACTGGTTGTCTTCGCCTCACCCTGGGGACAGCCAGCCGAGTGGAAAACCAACGGTACCAGCAATGCCAAAAACAGTGATGGCACCACTGGTAAGCTGAAGAAAGAGAACTGGCCCGACTATGCCCAGTATCTGGAGGACTATGTGCAGTATCTCAGACAGAATGGTGTAGAGCTTGACGCCATCTCCATTCAGAACGAGCCCGACTGGCCGGCCGAATATGCCGGATGCCTGTGGTCAGACAGTGAGATTGCGGAGTTTGTGAAGACATACGGCAGTGAGATCAGCTGTAAGGTGATGGCACCTGAGACCCTCGGCGTGAGCGACTCATACGCCAACACACTCAATGATCCCAACGTATTGCCCCATTTCGATATCTATGGGGGGGCACCAGTATGGTGGTATACAGGACGGCTTTAAGAAACTGGGTCAAAAAGGCAAAGAACTGTGGATGACCGAATATCTCATCAACTGGAACGAGAATCAGTCCTCTAACCGCAATTTTGACTGGAACAAAGACGTCTTCAACTTCGCTCAGAGCATCAACACTTGTATGCTCAATGATTTCAACGCCTGGATACACTATGCAGCCAAACGGTATTATGGCATGTTGGGCGACGGCACTAATGGCACCTCGACAGGTGTGGTGACCAAAAGAGGCTACGTCATGGCACACTTCGCCCGCTATGTGACTGGCATGACACGCATCGATGCCAACTGGAGCGACGAGGCCTTGCAGCCCCTTGAAGGTTCCGCTTATCTCTCTGAGACAGGAGACACCGTAGCCGTGGTTATCTTCAACGCCTCTGAGTCAGACCGCGAACTGACCCTCGACCTACCTTTCTATACACAGAAAGGAAAGGTGGTGACAACCACTAAACTGAAAAACATGAGTGAGACGGTATTAGACCCCATCGACGAGACTTGCCGTCCCCATGTCAGTATCCCCGCCTCCAGTATTTCCACCGTGCTGTTTTTCCATTCCCGCGACCGTCAGTCCTCTCAGATGACCGCAACGACTGTACGCTTTGACAAGATAGAAGACCAGGTGCGTACTCAGAGTACCTATGGCAGCTACTACAAGCTCTCTGGCAAGACTGTGACGTTTGACCACTCTAACCCTCTGCTCTCCAAACGCACCACCACTGCGTTGGGGTATCTGCAGTTGAATGACCGTTTTAGCCGTCTGGTGATGCATGTGAGTAAGGTGACATCGTCACTCAACTACACTTCTTCCAAGACAACACTTTACTATGTCAACGGCTGTGGAGAGGTGTCAACACACGATTACGGGGAGCTGGACCTGAACCGGCGCGAGAATTTTAACATGGTCTTCGACCTTTCACCCGTCACATTGAAAGACGGGTGTCAGGGATTGCTCTCCATCACCAACGACAACTGGTCGTCTGTGCTCACCATCACATTTGGAGATGTATACCTTGCCAACGGGTCGCAGTATGCGGCGACACTGAGCGGCGCTTACGTGGCAGATGACAGTGGCGTGCTCGACTTCACCGCCGACGCCTCTTGTACCTCTCTTGATATGACAGGGGTGGAAAACCTGCCCGAGACATTCGACTGGTTGACAGGCAACCGCATGGTCTACCTGCCTGAGCAAAGCACCGTGGTTGGGGCAAACCTCGTGCGCGGCAATGTCTGTGCGGTGTTGTCGCTGTCAGCGGATGGTGGTGACTTCCGCCCCGCTGTTCCGTTCCGTGCAGACGAGGCCTCGCTGGTCTGTACGGTGGACGGCTGCAGGATGCTGATGCTTCCTTTCGACGCAGAGGTGCCGCAGGGGGCGAAGGCTTATACGCTCTCTGATGACTTGTCATTGCAAGAAGTGACCCAAATCACGGCCCATCAGCCGGTGCTGATTGATGGGTTGGGAGAGTTGACATTCCGTGGCACAGGAGAAGTGGCCTATGCCACCAGTCCGTTGACAGCGGTGGTGCGGGGTGTCTATACTCAGAGTCCACTGTATGAGGGTGACTATGTGTTGTCGCGTCAGGGTGACCAATGGGGACTGCAGCGCTTGGACGCCATGTCAACCCTTGCGCCTTTCGACGCTTATTTCACACTGAGCTCTACGGAGGCATTTATCCCGCTCGACATCACTCCTTCCGCTGTTTTGGAGATAGAGACGGCTGCCAGCACCCCTGTCCGCACCTACAACATCATGGGACAGCAGGTGAATGCACATCACAAGGGTATTGTCATCATCAACGGAAGAAAATATGTTACTAATTAGTAGATAGGAGTTCAGGAGTCGAGGAGTTCAGACAACACAACCACTAATTACGACCGTTATTAGTGGGGTCTCAATAAATGTAATGTCTGAACGGAACTCGTCTACTTTTCTACAATCGTAAGTGTTGACTTATAAAATGTACTTTCGATATCGAATTGGACAAAAACTATACGAAAAACTGAGGACGCAAATCAACTACATACAAACGGACCACACCCTGTCTCACGACAAAATGTGGTCTTCCTATATATAGGTTTCCTTTTTTAAAACTAACCTTTGATAATATAAATAATTCAATTTTTGGTAGTTGCCAGCATGCGTTGGATGTGTGGAGGCATGGGGATGCGGTTCAAGCGGCTGGTTTCATCCCTGCCATCGATTTTCATGACAGCATGGTCTTTTCCGTCCATGACGATGGTGGCTTTCATCAGTTTTGACTTTATCGTATCGTTATCTACCGTAATTACCGTGCTTATTCCTGCACCCGAATATCTGTAAATGGACGAGTTGGGGTCTGGAACATACTCTATGGCCATCATCAAATCGCCATTGACCAATAGGAATTCATTGGCCTTGCCTCCATTGTCGGACGGTTCCAGTTGCCAGACTCCATCGAAAGGCCGCTGCTTATTCTGGTCGGCATTACAAGCCAGATGGAATGCTTTCAGAATCTCTGCCGCTGGCGTTGCCCTTGACCACTGGTCGGTGATGACCTCCCCTTGTGCCAGCGAGTTGTCGGTGGATGACTTTTTCCAGTCGCACTGGAAAGTGTCGTCAGAAACGAATCGATAGACCAGAGCCTCACCGTGGGCATTCACTAACGAATCGCCACGCATCACCACCTCTTCACCCGAAAAGCCGAAATAGAAGTTCATCCCGTCACGGCTTGAAAGATGTGGTGAGAAGAAGGTGTCGTGGTTGTAGAACGCATATTGCTTGAATGGCGGATACTGTTCCATGTTGGTGCTGGCAGGGCGGGTGAAATCCATCGTCCAGCACCCTTCAAGCGGATGGTGGGGCAGGGTGAATGATATTTGTGCCCGCACCGCCATGGCGATGGTTAAGAAAACGGCCAGGCCCAGCATGCATGCCGCCAACCTGACACGGCTGGGAAATCTTTTTATCCTCTTGTTCATAAATATGATCCTTTGTTTTAATGATTTGGAGCCGAACGCCGACTGCACCATCAGCCATCGGCTGTTTTGTACACAAACTTGCAGCAGACTCATTTGATAATGGCGCCTGTCGATTCCTTCTGCCAGCACATCCATGTCAACTTCCAGTTCCTGCTGCATTTTTATTTCACTGAAAAACATCCACACGAAAGGGTTGAACCAATTGAGTGCAACCAGCAACAACATCAGGCACAATTTGTAAAAATGACGATGGCGGATGTGGTATTTTTCATGTATCAGGGCATACCGTCTGACTTCTTCGTCGAGACCTGAAGGCAAAAACACGCTGTTGACAAACGAGAAGGGGGTAACGCAAGGTGTGGTGAAGACTTCCACCCCTCCATCCTCTGTCTCCAGAGTGCTTTTCTTACGCATGCGCCAATACCACGACATTTGTACGATGAAACCTATCAACACCGCCACGACACCGAGGGCGTACAGTCCTAACATGAGGTCGTGACGTTGCAGCAAAGAAACGTTTTTGCTCGAGACATCTGGCGAGAATGGGATATCTTGTTGCATGGGGGCGACTGTAGTCTCACCCATTGCAGAGGGTTGTGGTTGCGTGACTTGCGTGGTAGCATGGTTGAGGTACGCTGGTTGGTCGGTCTCAATCATCACAGACAAAGTGGCGAAGGTGCAAAGAGTCGCAGCCAATACTGCAACAAATATGAATGCTTGCGCCATGCGGGCCCGGCACCGCAGCCGTATGACCCAGTAATAGAGCGCATACAAAAGTCCGGCAAATACGATTCCCTCCAAAGGGTGGAGGCACCAATTCACATCCACCATCTGACTATGATTTTTGATGGTTGATGATGTCGATGATGTCATTGATTTCCTTGTCACTCAAATTCTCCTCCTTGGCAAAGAAAGAAACGAGTGATGTCAGGGAACCACTGAAAAAGGTGTTTTTCACATCTTCCATGTAAAGGCGCATGTATTCCTCGCGTTTTACAATGGCGGTGAAAAGATGGGCCTTACCCTTTCTCACACTTGACACAAACCCCTTGTCCTTGAGTATTTTCAAGAAAGTAAGCAGTGTTGTGGGGGCTGGTTTGGGTTCTGGCAGGCTGGCCATGATCTCTGATGAATAACCCTGGCTTCCGGGAAGTTCCCACAGGGCTTTCATCACCTGAGTCTCTGATTTGGTGAGTTGTTTCTTGTCTTTCATATTCTAAACTTTTAGAATGATGACGCAAAGATATTCTAAAATTTTAGAATACGCAAGAAAACCTTCTAAAAACTTAGAAGGTTAACGTAAATTAACGGAAATACGGGTTCTGTATTTTCCTTTTCAAATTGAAAAAAAAGTGATATATAAGTCGGTTGAGATATAATTTTTTATTTCTTTAGAGGAATAACATGAAAAAAATGTATCTTTGCATAAGTTTTTGTCAGTTCTCTCCATGTCATGGTCCAAATATGTTCGGCTCTGCTCATTTGGCACAGCGAAAACATAGGAGATTGTCCAAACTCCGAATTTTTAAGCATATCAACTCACAAAGCCCAAAAATCATAAACTCAAAAATGACTCCATCAGAAGACCCAATAGAAGAGAAAAACATTCACAAACAACTGTGCCAAATGGTGGAGGAAGCCCTCCACCATCAGATGGCCAGTCCAAAAGATTTTGAGAGACTGAGTGAAGACATCTTCGCTCGCACCCGTACCATGGTGAGTGCCACCACGCTCAAGCGTATCTGGGGGTATATCCGCTACGACTATGAGCCGAATGTCAGCACACTCGACGCATTGGCCCAGTTTGTTGGATACTTAAACTATTCTACATTCTGCCAGCAGTTACCCCTAACAGATGGTGTGCCCAGCAATACGGTGCTCAGCCGCCATATCAATGTTCTCAAGGACCTCAGCGAGCACGACGAAATCACGCTCTACTGGGCACCCAACCGCCGTTGTCTCATCCATTACCTTGGCAATCAGAAATTTGTGGTGAAGGAGTCTGAATACACCCGCCTGCTCCCTGGTGACACTTTTATCTGCGGTCTTATCATTGAGGGTGAACCGCTCTATCTCAACCATTTGGTGCAAACGGGGTATCCTCCCACCAATTATGTCTGTGGCAAGAAAGGCGGCATACGTTTCGATGACCAAAAACACCGACCATGAGCAACTCCGACGAGAGCATCTCCGGCTATGTCACCTCCGACTATGAAGGCATCTGTTCCGACTTCACTGAGATGGAACTGTTATCGTCACGGGGTAACTGCAACCTGTACAAAGCCAAGCGATATGGGCGGTGGTACCTGTTGAAATGCCTGAAGACAGAATACCGCCACCTGTCTGTCTATCAACAGATGCTGCGTAAGGAGTTTGAGGTCTCCGTCATCCTTCAGCATCCCGCCGTCATGCAGGTGACAGGCATCGAAGAGGTGCGGTTGACAGACGGTAGCAACACCCTCTGTCTGATAGCGGAATACATCGATGGCTGCACACTCCGCGAATACCTTGAGCGTCAACCTCCCCTGAAGGAGCGACGACGGGTGGCAAAGGAATTGGCAGAGACCGTGGCGTATATCCACTCACAACAGGTGGTACACCGCGACCTAAAGCCCTCGAACGTCATGATTACCCACAATGGCAACTATGTGAAAATCATCGACTTTGGCCTTGCCGACACTAACAGCCATGCTATCCTTAAACAGCCGGCGGGCACGATGCGGTATATGGCGCCCGAGCAAATGCAGACGTCTGTGGCCGATGTGCGCAACGACATTTATTCTTTGGGCGTAATCTTCCAGGAGATGAAGCTCGGCGGCGGAAAGTACCGCAAGGTGGTGGATCGGTGCCTCAAACCCATCGCCCAACGCTATCAGCAGATGGACGACCTGCTCACCGACCTCAACAGTAAGCGAAGGCATTACATCATGTGGGCAGCAGGTATCGCTGCGGTGATGGCAGTCATTGCCGCATTGGTGTGGCAGATCACCAAACTTAACCGCCAGGCCGCTCTCATGCGAGAAGAGGCCAGGGTGCAAAACATCCAGTATAGAATCCTCAACCACGAGATTATCGGTTTCGCCGACCCCGAGGCAAAACGGCTCTGCATAGCACACTGGGACAGTGACGGCGATGGTGAACTGAGTTATGTGGAGGCAGCGGCAGTGGATAGCCTTGGAAATGTCTTCACAGGCAACAGCAAACTGCGTTCTTTCGACGAACTGGAGCATTTCACCAGTCTGACAGACATCGATGTCGGGGCTTTCCGCGACTGCGTGTCCTTAGAGTCTGTACGTCTCCCTGCCTCCGTGCGGTTCATCCGCAGCAATGCCTTCCGTCATACGGCCATCGAGCGTTTTACCTTCCCTGGCCCAGTGGCAGGTTTGGGTGACCACTTCATGGAGGACTGTCCAAACCTCGAAACTGTGGTCTTCGAGGCAAGGCTTCCTCAGAACAACATGACCGAGGAGAGCGTACCATTTGTCAATTGTCCGAGGCTCACAGCTATCTTTATACCTTTCTATGAGATGGAATATTTGCTACAAGGCAAAAGATGCTTGGAGAGTGGCATGAGCCTTGAAACAGTGTATAAGGATGTTTTTTATACCTATGTTTATCGGCTATGGCTGGAATGGGGCGCCGTCTTTCCTCTCATGACCGACCATATCCGCTTTGCCGACCCTGAGGTGGAACGAATCTGCGTGAAATGGTGGGACCGTGATGGTGACCACCAGTTGTCTATCGACGAGGCGACGAAGGTACAAACGCTCTCCTATGCTTTCACTAACAATCCCAAAGTTACCACTTTCGATGAACTGAGGTTTTTCACGGGAGTTGAGACCATCAATAACAGTGCCTTCGACCATTGCAGGAACCTCCGCTCGGTGTCGCTGCCCTCATCGTTGAGAATTATTGGCAGTTGGGCTTTCTTCCATTGCTATTCACTGCAGTCCATTCGGTTTCCCGACCATTTGGAAAAGTTGGAGGACCGTGCGTTTCACGGGTGCGACCTGGAGGAGATTTTCATTCCCGCCAGCGTCACCCACATATCCGAAAGTGCCTTCAATTACAACAGCCGGCTTCGCCGGGTGGTGGTCAGCAAGGACAACCCTGTCTATGACAGCCGCGACAACTGCAATGCCATCATTGAGACTGCTACCAACACGATGGTGAGCGGCAGCGTGACGGCATTCTTCCCCCGCAGTGTCGATAAGATGTCCGACGAACCGTTCACAGGCTACGACCGCCCCTCCCTTGTCATTCCCCGACAGGTGAGGCATATCGGCCGATGGGCTTTTTCCAGTATTATCGATACTATCTACTGCGAGTCGCCCGACCCCACGATATTCGACGACGCCGCCAATGCCGCCAACATGTTTGGCAGCAATCCCGTCATCTTAGTGCCACGTGGTTCACGCGATGCCTACGCCAAGGCCGACGGCTGGTCATTTTTTGCGGATAGCATCAGGGAAAACTAACTACGGATGCGGCTAATTGTTAATAAACTACGGATGAATCTGATTTAACTGATTCTTTCGAGTTGATGAGTAACGAGTTGAAAGTAAATCTCAGGAACCGTCTCAAATAAAACAATAAGATTTAATCTATTCTACGGACGTCAAGGACTTTGGGACTCTTTTGGCAACCTGCACGGCTGTTGTTTTTTAAACATGAATGACCATCAATTAACCAGGAATTATCAAAAAAAATAAATTCATGACAAATTCACATATTTATGGCAATTCATCCTGAAGCCAAAACATATAGAGGGTGTGTCAAAATGAAAAATTTGGCACCCCCTCCTTTTTATATCTTAGCGACATAAGGAAATCGGCCTATGCTGCCATTTTTTGTTCTGAGGCGAAGAAACAGGCCGCGACATGTCTGGAATGGCGCTTTTTGTGACCAGCGGTGCGAATAAGCGGGTCAATGACGGTCAATTTGCCTCCTTTTGCCATTTTTGCAGCCATTTTCCTGATGTTGAAGGCCATGGCGAAGAAGGCAAAGTCCATTGTGACCTTGTCCTTGCCGAAGTGTCGGAATCTCTTGTATTGCATGTTGTACTTTATTTGCCCGAAGACCGCCTCCGGTTCAATCGGACGTTTCGACCGGTGTTCGAGTCCTTTCTCCGAGGTGAGCCTCTCCCGTGCCTTGCGCCTGTACTCCATCAGGCGGTGGTTCACCTCTATCTCCCTGTCTCCATCCTTT
>JAEEGL012466238.1_pt1 | contig 33756 bp, 25 predicted proteins | sample 9134231 | NCBI WGS metagenome assembly JAEEGL01 (sample SAMN16246548, study PRJNA631951) | gut metagenome | biome: gut microbiome; feature: rumen; material: fiber-attached | host: Bos | place: Iran: Karaj | collected 2018-10 | reverse complement strand
GCGTCAATAAATGTGCCGGTGGCACATTTATAGCGGAGACTGTCACGGCTGTGCCGTGCAGGGGCGACTTTTGGAACGCGCAAAAAGAAAGGCTGGACCGAAAGCTTTTATTGTGAATCCCCCAAGTTTTCGTGAAGATCCTTTTTTATTGTGTTGCTTACGCACTCTGCGATACGGTGTAGAGAGAGTAGAAATAGCCCTTGCGCGCCATCAGCTCGCCGAAGCTGCCCTGCTCCGTGACCGCGCCGTTTTTCAAAGCGAACAGGCCGGTGCAGCGGCTGAGGACGTTTTCATCCAGATCGTGCGTGACGATCACCCGCGTAAAGCCCTCCAGCTTCAAAATCGCATCCAGCACCTCGAAGGAGGTCTGCGCGTCCAGCGAGGCCGTGGCCTCGTCCACAAACAGCACGGGGGTTTTGCGCAGCAACGCTCTGGCAATGGAGATGCGCTGCCGCTCGCCGCCGGAAAGCCCGCTTCCGTTTTCGCCGCAGAGGTAGTCCGCCCCTTTTTCGTCGATCAGCTTTTCGAGCCCCGAAAGCCGCACCGCGCGGTCGATCTCTTCCTCCGGAAATTCGGAGAACATGGTGATGTTATCGCGGATGGTACTGTTGAAAACGAATACGTTCTGCTGGATGATGGAAACCAGATCGTACAGCGAGGCCGGAGAAACCGTGCGCAGCTCTTTGCCGTCGTACGTGATCTCGCCCGCATAATCCCCGGACGACGCCATCAGCAGGTTCAGAAGCGTGGATTTGCCGCTGCCCGAACCGCCCACCAGCGCGTAGCAGCCCCCGGCTTTCAAGTCCATATTCACGTTTTCAAGCACGGGCTTGTTTTCTTCGTAGCTGAACGCCAGCTCCCGGACCGAGATGCCCTCTTCCAGACGCGGTTCGATGCTCTCGCCCTCGTCCGGGATATTCTTCTGCAGCGCCGCGGCGAGCTTATCCATCAGGCCGAAGGAGGCCTTCGTGCCCGCGTAAAACGTGGGGAAGGTCTGGATGGGCGCCAGAATGAAGTTCAGCAGCTGCACGAAAACGATGGCGGTACCGGCGGTAATGCCGCCCTTGCCGGAGAGCGCCAGCGCCGCGGCCACGAAAAACACGCCGATCTGCAGAATGCCGCCCGCCGTGTTGGAGGCGTAAAGGACGTCGATGGTCACCTTTGTGCGGTTTTTGACGGCCTCGGCAACGCTGCTGTTGCTCTGATCGTGGATGCGGGCGATGTTTTTTTCCGCCTTAAAGCTTTTGATGACGGCAAAGCCCGTGAGCACGTCCTTGAGCATGCCGGTGTAGGCCTCGTTCTGATCCGATACGCGCTTTTCCGCCCGCGCGACCTTATCGCCCAGCGCAACGGAGACGGCCAGCGGCAGCAGCGAAATGCCGACGGCGATCAGCGTGAGCAGCGGGCTGTACCACAGCATGAGCCCCAGCGCGCCGAGAAAGGTGACGGCCGTCTGCACAACGCTTTGCAGCTTCCCCAAAAAGTCCGCCCCGATGGAATTCACGTCGTTGGAAAGGGCGGAGAGATACAGCGCGCTGTTTTCGCCCGCGAAGGCCTGAATGCCCTTTTCCGTAAGCCGGGCAAACGCGTATTCCTTGTACTGCTGCGTGGCCTTTGCCCGGAATTCGGTAAGGAAAACCCGGTCCAGGACCCAGGCCAGCAGGTTCAGTCCGACGCCGCCCGCCGCCACGAGCAGGAGCGTGCCGATGCCGTATGCGCTGCTGCCGGAGATCTGGTCCGACACCGCCTTGAGCAGCCAGGAGATGACCAGCATCGCACAGGAATTCAGCAGCGCCGCCAGTACCGTCATGGCGAAGTTGAATTTGTTTTTGCGGAACAGTTCTTTTACAAAGGGGCGCCTGAGCGCCTTCCGTTCTTTTTTATCCATTCTGCGTGTTCTCCTTTTGTTCTCTGACGCCGTGCCAAAGCGCGGTGAACGCCCCGTTTTCAAATCCGCTGACGACGTTATCGATCACCTGCGCCGCCGTGGCGCCGATATCGTCGTAGGCGCCGGCGTCTTCAACGCCGCTGATAAAGCGGATATCGTTGACGTCATAACTGGGAGCCGCGTCAAACACCGCGGCAAGGCTTTGCGCCTGCTCCAAGGAGGCGCGCGCCTCCTGCGTTCGGCCGGAAAGGAACTGCGAACCGGCAATGGCCGCGTACATGCCGCTGCCGATCTTATCCAGATAATTCGGCTTGTTTCCGTCCCGCAGCCCGTCAAAGAAACCGATCGCCAAGCGCAGGATCGCCTCGGCGGAAGCGTGATCGTTGGCTTCGCCGTAGACGTTTATATAACCGGTGACCGTGTTGATCAGCGCGGCGGTGATGCCCGCCAATGCTTCGGACAAAAACGGCGGCGCCTCCTCCGTGCGCCCGCAAAGCGCCAGCGCGTGGCCGATCCGGTGGTTATACAGACCGCCCGCGTTGTTCGCCTTCATCAGTTCTATGGCCCGGTCCTCTTCATTCAGCCCCAGATAGGTGGTGGCCATCCGCCCGCAGATCGTCTGCGCGCTGATCCTGGGATCCGTGTTCTGCTCCAGCAGCAAAAGGGAACGCTCCAGCAGCGCCAGCGCCTTATGAAGCAGCGCCAGGTCGCCGTCTTCCAGACCGAAGCCCATAAACAGATCGGCGCACGCGTCCACGACCGCAAAGGAATGCGGGTACTTTTTGAGCGCCTTTTCCGCCTCCGCAAGCGCTGCCCGGTCCTTGTTGCTGAAGGCTTCCTGCAGGCGCTTCACCGTGGCGGCAAGGCGGTTGTCCTTGATCTCATAGCCGAGCAGAACGTCCACCGATACGTCGAAAAAGTCCGCCATCTCCACGATCAGGTCCAGCTCCGGCACGCTCAGCTTTGCCTCCCATTTATACACGGCCCCCGCCGTGACGCCCAGCACCTCCGAGAGCTGCTCCTGCGTGAGCCCCCGCTCTTTACGGAATCTGCGGATATTTTCCGCAAGCGTCATTTCCATAACCACGCCTCCTTTGCGTTTTCCGCTTTTGATTATACCGCGGAAAAACGCGAATGTAAACAGACCGTTCATACCAATCGGATATTTATTTCTCTACCGCCGGTAAGAGTTCAAAAAAGCGATACAAGATTTGACTTGTATCACTTTTATTTAACCGTATGAAAAATGTTTTGATCGGTTTTTAAGGAAACGGGCGTCAATATACCGCAATATCCCTAAGCGCCGGCGTGCCGACGGACCGCGTGATCTCCGGTTCCATAATCGTTACAGCAAACGGCTGCCGCCGTGGAGCTGCGGGAACAGACTGCCGCGCGCCTGCCGGGGCTCGGCTTCAAAGATCAGCTCCACCACGCCCACGTTGCACACGGGGTCGGGGCTCTTTTCGGGCAGGCCTCTGACGGTGATGCGGGCTGCGTCCTGCGTAAAGGGAAGGGCTTCGCCCGTGGGCAGCAGACGCGCCTCGCGGAGCTTGGTAAAGTAGCCGCCCACCGTAAATTCGCCGTTGTCCGGCCAGATCCAGTTCCACACATAAACGCGGTTCCGTTTGCGGGTGGTGGAGCGCACGCTGAATTCCCCCGCCGCGGGGTCCACGCGCCCGTAAACGGCGTCGCCGTGCGCGGCCAGCCACCGCCCCACCTGCGTTAAGGGCTCCACGGCCTCGGCGGGCACGCTGCCGTCCGGCGCGGGGCCGATGTTCAGCAGCAGGTTGCCGCAGCTGCCGGTGATGCGCCACAGCATGCGTAAAATACGCTGCGCGTTGTAGCTGTATGGCGCCGCCTGCGCGGAATCGATGTAGCCCCAGCTGAGATCGTTGAAGGTCATGCAGGCCTCCCAGTCCCGGTCCATCGGGCGGATCTCGCCCTCCGGGGTGCCGAAGTCCTCCTCCAGACGGGAACGGTTGTTGATGATGATATGCGGCTGCAGACTGCGCAGAAGCTGGTTGCGGCGCAGGGAATCCCAGCCCTCATAGCTGTCCAGCGGCCAGGGGACGTCGTACCACAGAATATCGATCTTACCGTAGTTGGTGAGCAGCTCGGTATTGAGCGCGGTAAGATACTCGTTGAAGCGGCGCCGGGCGTCCGGGTCCGTGGCGCAGTCGCGCCCGTCCGGATGATGCCAGTCCATGATGGAGGTGTAAAACCCGATCTTTAAATCGAATTCCCGGCAGGCGTCCACAAACTCGCGCACGATATCGCGGTGCGGGCCGTAATTGACGCTGTTGTAGGGGTTCACCTTGGAATCCCACAGCGAAAAGCCCTCGTGATGGCGGGTGGTGAGCACCATATATTTACAGCCCGCGGCCTTTGCCAGCTTCGCCCACTCCCGCGGGGCGCCCGGCTTGGGCAGAAAGCGGTCCGCGAGCTTCTCGTATTCCTTGACGTCGTAATTCTCGTTGACCATCACCCATTCCTGCCGCCCCGTAACGGCGTACAGGCCGTAATGCACGAACATGCCGAAGCGCGCCTCGCGCCACCAGGCCATACGCTCGTCCCGCGTGGCGGCGATGGCGGCCTCATATTCCGATTTTGAAAGAAACTGCATATGGAATCCTCCCGTATTTATTTTACCGTTTGCGTGCCGCCTCAGAACAGGCCGCGAAACCAATCCGTGATTTTGGAAAAGATGCCGCGGAACCAGTCGAGGATCCGCTGGAAAACGTTCCGTCCGTCGTCGTCCTTACCGTCTTCATCTCCGCCGGAGGGCTCCTGCGCCGCCTGCGGGTCGGGATCATCGATCGGGAAACGTTCCGCCCAGCCGAGCCGCCCGGCGATCAGGTTGGGAAGATCGCGGTTATCCATCTCCGCGCCCGCGGCAAACAGATCGGACGCGCCGTAGACGAACACGGGCACGTTTGCGCCGGTGTGGGAGGCGGAATGGAACGCGTATTCACCGGCTTCATCGTCGAAATACAGGTTGCCCGTCTCGTGGTCCGCCGTGACGATCACCAGCGTGCGAGCGTCCTCCCGGGCGAATTCGACCGCGGCCTGCACGGCCTGATCGAAGGCCGCCACGCACTCGGCGGTTTTGGCGCGTTTTTCGGGGTAATCCACTTCGCCGTCTTCCGTTTTATCATCGGCAAACTTATCGATGTGCGCGCCTTCCACCATCAGGAAGAAGCCCTCCGGCGCGTCTGCGCTCAGCAGCGTGATCGCCGTGCAGGTCATCTCCGCCAACGTGGGAGAACTTTTGGAGGGCGTAAGGGACCAGCAGTCGGAAGGCAGCTGGCCGAAGCTGCGCTCACCGGCCTTCAGAGCACGCAGTTCCGTAACGTTGGTAAAATAAGTGAATCCGTTCGCTTCTGCGGCGGAGGACGTAACGGAACTCGTGTTCGCGCCCCAGATCAGGTCGAAGCCCGAGGCCAGCTGCTGGTTGGAAATATCCGTGCCGTTATCGCGCGAGCCGGTGTGCGCCGAGAACCCTGCGGGTGTAGCGCCGTTGGTTTTATCGGTGGTGACGACGCCCACGCGCATGCCGTGCGCCAAAGCGTTTTCTGTGATGATGCGCGGACGCAGGCCGGGTTTATTCAAGGAATCCGGATAAAGGCACACCTGCCTGTTCGTAATACGCACCCCGCAGGAGAGGGCCGTGGCGCCCGCCGCGGAATCCGTAACGGAGTTGGACGCGGACCGGGTACGGGACCAGCCGGAAAGCTCGGCGTTTTGCTCCATGAACAGCGTATAGCCCTCCTGTTCGGCCAGACGGAGATGGTTGACGCCCATACCGTCGCCGATCATGAAGATCACGTTTTCGATCTGCGCGGCACCGGCGCCGACGGGAACGGCAAAACAGAACGCGCCGAACAACAGCACGGTGCAGAGCAGAACGGAAAGACTTTTTCTGAGCATAAAGAACCTCTCCTTTAATGATATTTACATTCAAATCTTACCATACAGGGCGTCCCTTTTCAAGAGCGGAAAAGAGAAAATATACCTGAGCGGGCTCAAGTATACTTTCTCAGAGACTCAAGTATATTTTCTTATATAATTAAATATATTTTCTTTGGTGATTAAGTATATTTTCTGTTGATTTTTTGTAAAAACCGGGGTATAATGAACGCAAAGGAGTTGAGCTTATGGGCTTTTCGGAAGAAAAAAAGGCGCAGATCCGGCACTATCTGCTGGAGAAGATCGCGGAGCAGCGGACTTCCGTTGTAAAACGCACGGCGGAGGCCTTCGGCATTACGCCCGCATCGGTATATAAATATCTGGAGGCGCTTGAAAAAGACGGCGTGATAAAAAAAATAAAGCGCGGCGAATACCGCCTGACCCAAATCAGATCCGCCGCCGTCCTGCGGCGCAGCGACGGTGAGCTGGAAAGCGAGACCCGCATCTGCGACAAATATATTGAGCCGTTTTTAACAGATCTTCCGCGCAGCGTACAGGGCATCTGGGAATACCTGTGCGGCGAGATGATCAACAACGTGATCGACCATTCCGAAGCCGAAACGCTGGAGATCGAGCTGACAAAGGACGCGCTGCGCACCGGGATCCGCCTGACGGACGACGGCGTGGGGATCTTTGAGAAGATTAAAACGTATTTTGCGCTTGAGAGCACGAACGAGGCCGTTGCGGAGCTGTTTAAGGGCAAGCTGACCACGGACGCGGCGCGGCACTCCGGCGAGGGCGTGTTTTTTTCCTCGCGCCTCGCGGATACGTTTATGATTGTTTCCTCCGGGCGGGTGTTCACGCATAACCGATTTGCCGAGGACGAGCTGCAAAAGATCGCCGCGCAGAACGGAGAAAAGCGCGGCACCACGGTGTATATGACGCTGGCGAACGATTCAAAAAAACGCGCAAAGGACGTATTCGACCTTTACGCGGACGTGGACGGCGGTTTTACGAAAACGCGCATCCCCCTGCGGAACTATTTTGAAAGCGCGCCGGTTTCACGCTCGCAGGCAAAACGGCTTGTGAGCCGGTTGGACCGTTTTCTGGAAGCGGAGCTGGATTTTGAGGGCGTGGAATGGATGGGACAGGGCTTTGCCCACGAGCTTTTCGTCGTTTTCGCGAACGCACACCCTGAAACCCGGCTGATCCCGCTCAATATGAACGAAGACGTGCGGAAAATGTACGTCCACGTAACGGCGAGCCGTTAATCGCAGTAAAACGCGATCGCGGCGGATACAAACGCCGCCGTGCCCGCCCCGCCCGCGCGGTCGATGTTTTCCGTGAGCTCGCCGCCCGCGGCGTAGAGCCCGCCGAGCCCGCGCAGGATCTCATCGGTGCAGGTATAATAATGCGCCGTGATATACGCCTGCAAAGCCTTTACCTGTGCCTGCACCTCCGGGTGTGACACGGGGTTTTCTTTGAGCGTTCCGAACACGCCGAAAAGCTTCATCAGCCCGTCGGCGGCGCTTTTCCGTTCTTCCGCGCTCTGCCCGGCCGATCTTTCCTCATATTCTTTATAGGCGTCGGTTTCGCCCCACCGGGCCTTTGCCCCGGCACGGTATTCTTCTTCGTTTTCCCAAAACTCCCGCAAAGGGATCAGCTCCTCTCTTGTACTGATTTGCGTAAGGATATCGGAGACCGACCTGCCGTTCCCGTCTTTATTCTTTATGATCCTGGAATAGACCTCTATTCCGTCGTCCTCGTCCGGGTAAACGGAAAAACAGTCCGCGTAATCCACCTCCACGGAAACGGTCTGCCCGAATACGTTTTGATACGGCTCGGTCAGCCCGTACGCCTCCACGTATTGTTCGGCCCGGTCGTAGGCTTCGTCAAAAGAATCCGCGCTGAACAGAAGAACGGATTCTTCAAAAAAGACCTCTCCGGTTTCAACGGTATATTTGAAAACCGCTTTTACGCTGTATAATACCGTTCCCTCTTCAAAACATGCGGAAAAGCCCTGCCCGTGGGCCGGGGGCGCCTGCGCGCCGGAGAACCCGTCCCGCACAAGCGTCTGCCCGTAAGAGATCAGCTGTTCCAGCCGCTCCTTTTTCCCGGCCAGACGGCGGATCTGCCCGGATAAATGCGCTTTCTGTTCCGCCTGCGGCAGGGACAGAAGCTCACGGATCTCCTTCAGCGGAAATTCCAGCTCACGGTACAGCAGGATCTGCCTGAGCTTTGCAATATCTTCGTCGCCGTACAGCCGGTAGCCCGCCGCCGTGCGCGCCGAGGGCCGCAGCAGACCGATCCTGTCGTAATACTGCAGCGCGCGGATGCTGACGCCGGTCAGCCTGCTCACTTCATGCACCGTTTTCATATCGCTTCCCTCCCTCAACTTTATGATACACTATGACGCGGCGTCAAAGTCAAGCGTTTTTTATAAAAAACAAAAAAACGCGTCCGAAAAATCCTCGGGATCTTCCTTTCGCGTTTTTTTGCGGCTGTAGGCCTTTTTGTTTCGGGCTTTGCGCGTGACGGGGCTCATGGCCCACGTCTGACGGCGCTTTAAGTCCAGCTCCCGTTTTTTCTTTTTTGAGAGCTTTTCGTAAGGAATGAATTTTCCCATACTGTTAAGAAAAAAAGAAAGAATACGGGAAAAACCGCTTTCCTGTTGCGGGAGTTTGTGATAAAATAATAGTGTAATAGTATTAATAAAGAGGCGAGTAATATGAAAACAAAAAAATGGCTTTCTATCTTTATTAGCGTTTTGATTTTGTTCAGTGGTGGTCCACTTGGAGTATTACGAACAAGCTTAATGTCCAGTGCATCTGATAAGCAATATCAGGCGGGGGACACTATTGCGTTCGGATGGTACCCTCAAAGCGAGGTTAAAGATGCTTCTTTAATAAACAAGTTGAACGCTCTTGAAGGAGATTGGATATCATATAATTATTACTCAGGCACTGGAGATCAATCTAACTATAATATGGTCTCAGGGGACTGGATGAAGTATAAGGATGTATTTTGGGAATCGCAAAAATACAGAGCGGTTTGTTTTACTCAATATAGACCATATCACACGGGGCAACCATTTACTGATTCGTGGAATACACAACAAAGGAATGGTTATTTCACAAATGAAGTATATTGGTTTATATTTGAGCCTATATATTGGAGAGTTCTTAATCCAAATACAGGAATGATAATAAGTGAAAACCTACTTGATTCCCAGGCATACAGGGATACTGTTTTTTATTATTCCCTTAACTATTATAGTAGTGCGGAAAAACTGTTTTATGCAAACAATTATGCGGAAAGCTCCATCAGAAAATGGCTAAATACAGATTTCTATAATACTGCTTTCTCTCATCTGCAACAAGAAATAATGGTTTATACCGAGAATGAGAATATGGCGTATAATGACTCCTTAGAAACTGTTCCTTCTTACAAATGCGAAAATACTAATGATAAAATCTATCTTTTGTCAACAATAGAAGTGTTTGATTCTTCATTAGGTTTCAGTTCTAACAGTTCGAGACAAGGAATCGGAACTGATTATGCAAGATGTAATGGCTTATCAGGAAACAATGGGCTATCAGATTGGTGGCTTAGATCTGCCGGTATTTCTTCTGGTTATGCCAGTAGAGTTTCCGGAAGCGGAGGTTACACACGCGATGATGTTGATGTTTGCATGACATCTCTGGGGGTTCGCCCCGTTCTAAACATCCGGTCGTTGTCAGAAATCATTCAGTGTCCCGTAACCGAAGTCGGTACAGACGACATACCGCCTACATCAATAACCAAAGAAATAACTTATTCATATCACAAAGACCAAAAAGATCCTTCAATGGATAAGACAACTACAATTGAGGTAACACTCAATAGCGATTGTTTCAACTTCACATCTCAAATTTATCAGCATTCGATATCACAGTTTTGCTCTCAGTTTGTAACCATCGGTTATGCCAGAGAATCGCAAGTAATTGATGCGCTGGAAGCACTCGGTTTTACGAATATTGACATCGATCTAGATGTGGGGAGAGATGGTGTAAACTATTTCATTGCTTCCAAAAGCATACTCGCCAACAATCAGGAGAAGGTTCTTATCTTCTGTGGTTTTATAGGCTCACATAAACTGCAGTGGAATTCTAATTTTGATCCATATGGAACGGAACGAAGCAAAATATCTGATCCCAACCTGTTTGGCACTTCAGAAAGAGGAACAATTCATCTGGGATTCGAAGATGCAAAAGAATATGTTATGAAAAAGATAGAGAACTATTATAAAAAAAATATAACCGAACAAGGAATTGATTCTTCTCTGGTAAAGTTCCTGGTTACGGGACACTCTCGCGGAGCAGCCACAGCTAATCTGGTAGCTGCAGATTTGATAAGAGGGGGGCTTGGCAAGTCTGGATACACACATTACTGTTCTGCAGATGATGTTTATACTTATACCTTCGCAACACCAAACAATGTTAAGAAGGCAGCAATTAAAGATTTTAATGAAAGCAATTTTGATCGCATTTTTAATATAGTTAACCCTCAGGATTTCGTTACATGGGTTTTACCAACGGCTTGGGGATTCTCAAAATATGGTACTACATATTTGCTTCCAACTCGAAACAATGTTGGAAAACAATTATATACAGAGTTTAATGAAAAAATGCGTTCATATTTTTCGTTAGTTCAACCTGGAATAGAATTTGATGATTACAATAAAGGTGAAGTTACGGTTTACAAAGTCGTCAATAAGTTTGCTAACAATGTTGGTGGGCTAGATGATTTTTATCAAAAAGAACTGTATGCATACTCCGAAAGACGTTCTTTTGGTGGAGGGATTCTGGCAACATATGAAGAATATTATTATTTTACAGCATTTGAATATTTTCAAAAGGTGTTATGCCCGTTTGTAAATAAAATGAATCAAGAAATTGGTGCCGCCCTTTTAGCAGCAAAGATTCTAAAATCTGATGCCACACAAACAGGAGTCTTGGCTAGGCTTACAGGATTCTTTTTAGCTAACGGAACCAATTTGCACCAAAACTTCGGTCATGCACACATGGCTGAAACCTACTGCTCATACATTATGACAATGGAATCGGACTGGATCACAACAAATAAAAGCAGCAAGTATTATACTGCTCACTGCCCGGTTGACATTGAAATCTATGACAAGGGAACTGGAGAAATGCTCGGAAGAACCGTGAGGGGGGTTGTTGATGAAGAAATAACAAATAACGATAACTCTGTTTTTATTGAAGTGGAAGGAGATGAAAAGAGTTTTATATTACCAAATATGTTCGATTATGAGATCAAATATATTGCATATGACACAGGGATTATGGATTTGACTGTAGCAACCATTGACAATGATTTGATAGAAACAGAGAGGATAAACTTTTTTGAGGTTCCGCTTGAACAAGATTTATTGTATGATAGTACTTCAGAATCAGGAATGGACCTTTTTGATTATGTACTTAACGCAGAAGACAATACTCAAATCGAACCAAATCAGTCTTTTGATGAAGATAATGCAGAGCAATATACCGTAACTGTCATAGATGGAAGCGATTTAACGGTAAATATATCCACGATAAATGTAGTGAGCGGAGATTATATTACAATCACACCTCATCCTTTATCATGTGAGATTTTTCGTGGCTGGTTCGTGAATGGGATTATTGTATCTGAAGAACAGGAATATCGATTCAGGCCAGCATCAGATATCACAATTTCCGCTGTTTTTACATCAAATCATGATGATGAAGATGGTGATGGGTATTGCGACATATGTGGAACATGTACACGCAACTGTATTTGTGGAAAATACCATTCAGGTCCTTTGTCGAGAATTATCATTTTTTTCCACAAGATTGCATATTACTTTAGAAATCTGTTTATGATGAACTGACAAACGATTCGTCTCTACAGCTCCCGGTTTGTTAATCATCTCATAACAGAAAGGCGTGAACAAATCAACATAGCCTGTCAAGCAAATTAAGTGAATACGCCTTTTTTAAGGCAAAAAAGCCCATCACAGACGGCACAAAAACCGTCCATGATGGGCATCTTTCATTTCACAGAGTTATTCTTCCGGCAGCTTCAGCTTCTGTCTGGTATACAATGCGCCTCCTTTCATTGAAGCAGATATCAAAAGGAGGCTTTATTATGAAAAAAGCAGTTTCTCTGTTTCTCGCGCTGCTGCTCGTGTGCCTGACGTGCCCCGTTGTTTTTGCGGAGGACGCGGGCGTGACGGCGTTCAGTGTGAACCCCTACGGCGGCGCTGAGGACGCCATCGATACCGTGCGCTGGTTCGTTTCCGGCGGCAACCGCTTCCTGTTTCTGCCGGCACACGCCGATAAAACATAAAACGGCTGCACCCCCTGTTTTTGCAGGGGGTGCTTTGTTATTGTGTTACCAAACCGACGGACGGTTACCAGTGGCGGGCGCCGCAGGCGCAGTACTGATTGATTTTGAACAGCTTGTTGAAGAAGTTCACGATCTTCCAGATCACCTGCATAAACCCGTTGGAGGAATGGCAGAGGTGCGTGCAGGTTTCCGGCGTCGGCCGGGGCTCGATCACGGGGTCGGTATACGGTTCCGTTGCGGGCTCGGTCACCGGCTCGGTGGAGGGTTCGGTGGAAGGCTCGGTGGAAGGCTCCGTGGAGGGTTCCTCGGGCACGGTATCGTAATCGTGGGTTTCCACCGCGCGCACAAGGCCGAGATAAGCCCACGAGCCCCTTGCCGCCGTATATTCGCCGGCGGTATAATCGCCCGCGTAACCCATGCGCACGTTGAACGCAACGTTATCGCGGTCGAAATCGTAGGTGCCGTTCAGGTTCTGCGCGAAGGTGTAGGGGTATTCGGTGTTGAACCGGTTCAGGTTGAAGCTGCCGGTAAAACGCTCCGTATCCGTGATGTCAACGAAGATGCGCTTTACAGGCGTGCCCGCGCACGGATCCTTTGTGTAGTACAGCCACGCGTTGTTGGACGAACCAAGGGTTGTCAGGCCCTCGCAGAAACGGATCTGCGCGTTCGTATCCGTGCGCAGCGTGCCCACGGTATAGTCCGCGTTCCAGTCGTAGTTTGCGTTGTAGAACGGCACGGAATCGTCCGTATCGTTCTCATAAGAGATATCGCCGCCGCTGTTCTGCGAATTGTTCCGGTAGGCCCAGATCTCCTGCTTGGTCCACTTGGCGGGCGGATCGTCAGTGCCGTCGCAAATACGGATATCCGTGATGGCCTGCGCCGGGTCGTTTGTGGTTTTATAACCGAGGCACACGGCCTTTGCGCCCGAATAGAAGTCCTGATATTTATAGCAGCCGAAGTTGAAATCCGCCGCCGTGCTGTAAGAGGCGTTCCCGGGGGAATTGCGGGTATAGCAGGTCTCCAGCGGGATAAAACCGGCGGCGATGCACTTGGCCTTCGCCTCCTCAAAATATCCCACGTAGGAATTGGGGTAATCCGGCATGCCGGAGGTATCGGCGGCAAACAGGCGCACCTCGCTGATATAGGCGTCCTCCGTGCTGAAGTCGGCGATATCGTAATCGCGCAGCAGGCCGTAATAGGAATACAGACGTTTGGTTTCCGCGTTCGTCTGCGCCGTGCGTCCGTCGCCCCGCAGGGTATAGGCGCTCACAAGCGGGTTATTGGCGTAATAGGTGCAGGGCGTGTAGCCGGCGGGATCCACCAGCAGGCCGCCGCCCCACCCGAGCGTGAGGCTCTTGCCGTCCACCGTGACGCGGCCGGTAAGCGTATCGTGATGGTCGTGCCCGAAGAAGATGCCCAGCACGTTGGGTTTATCCGCCAGCGCATTATATAACGCCCGAGTGGAGTCATAAGAGCAGCCGGAATATTCGTTGTATTTCCCGCTCAGGGTGGGGTTGGCCGGCGAGGCGGCGTATTTGCCGGAAATGCCGGAGCCCTCGCAGGTATTCGGCGCGCGCTGGCCGTCGTCGGAATTCACAAGCAGACGCGTTTCGTCCGAATCACCGTAATAGACCTCCTGCAGCGGGATGTGCTGGAACGCAATGCACTTGATACCGGGATCGGCGGTCCAGCGGTCCACGGCGGCAACCACTTTGGAATAATCGTCGTATTCGTCCGTGTAGCTCGCGGCGTTGACGCCGCTTCTGCCGTACTGCGCGGGGCTGCGTTTGGCGTCGTAGGTGCCGGAATTGATCAGGATCACGCGCTGCACCACGGTTTCGCCCGCCGCGTCGTAAATATCCACGTAGCCGGTGCCGTATTTCGCCGTGGCGTTTTCGCCCGTATCCCCGGGCACGATATCGGACTGCAGGGGCAGCGCGCCGTATTCGGCGTAGATCGCGTCCTGCTCGGCCTCCGAGAGGTGTTCCGTGCCCGCCGTATCGCGGCTGTTGTACTCCTCATCGTGGTTGCCGAAGGTGACGATGAAGGGGATATCGCCGAATAGCGCCGTCACCTTTTTCACGGTGTATTCAAATACGGTCATGCCGTCCCGGAGCGTGCCTTTTGCGCCGTGAATATTATCGCCGGTGAGCACGATCAGATCGGGCTGCATGCGCGCGATGGCCAGCAGGATGGTATTGATCTCGCGGAAATAGATATTCACCTCGCCCAGGCTCCCCTCCTTGGGGCAGTAGTGATCCTGCAGGTCGGCGATCTGCAGGATGCGGAACGTGCCGTCCGCGTGCACGCGCAGCTTGCCGTCCGCAGTTTCCGCCGCGGCGGGGGCGGCAAGACATACCGTACCCAGCAGCAGGACGCCGCAAAGCAGAATGGAAAGGCATTTTTTAAGCATCAGGAATCCCTCCGGTAAAACGAATGTCAATTTGATTTTACCATACCGTTTTTTTGTTTTCAAGTGCGCGGCGTGAAAAAACCGGCTGCAAGGGAGCAGCCGGTTTTGTGATTTTGTAAGCTTTTATTTACTGAGGATCAGGTTAAACAGCGCGCGCAGCCAGTGCAGCCACGTGGTGAGGGCCGTGACCGCCCATTGGATCGGGTTTTCGGTCGCCTTCGCGGGGTCCTCCGCCGTCCAGTTTTCCGTATCGCAGTTTTTATCCGTCATTGCCTCGATCTCGCCGTCCTTAGCATCGTCGGGATTCGTATAGGAATACACCACATAGCGGGAGGGCCAGCAGCCGGTCTCCACGGTGAGCTGCTCCTTGGCGCTGGCGATCTCGTACATCATGCGGGTCTCCCAGTCCGACCAGTTGGAGTGGCTGGAGCCCTTGATGAACCAGGTGCTCTCGGGGAAGAGGCAGGTGGAAGCGTCGATCTGCCCGTCCGGGGAGATATAATCGCCGTAACCCGCTTCGGTGCGCGCGGCGATATATTCGTCCGAAAGATCCTCGTAGATCGTGCCGGTGGTGGCGCCGAAGGAGGTGCGGGGAACGGAGCCGAACTGGTCCGCGATGGCGTAGTTCGTTTTGCAGATGGGCAGGAGCTGGAAGCCGTATTTGGAGATCACGCCGAAATGGATGCCGCTTTCCACGGCCCCGGTGAGGATCTCGTTTACGTGCTGCCGCACCACGGCGTCGTAATTTTCGAGCTTTTCGATCAGGCCCGCGTATTCGGCGCGCTTCTCGCTGCCCTCGGGGCCGAAAACGTATTCCATGGCCGTGGGGAAATCCTCGGCGGTGACGCACGCCCAGTAATTGGGCCAGGTATAAAAGGTGGACAGCGCCAGCGCGGACGTTGCGCCCTTCACGATTTTGGCATAAACAGCCTCGCGCGTGATGCTAAGCATATTTTCCAGCAGACCCGTTTTATCCAGCATATCCAGCGTGAGATTTACAAAATCGTTCACGTCGAAGATGCCCACGGCGCTGCAGTCGATCAGGGCGCGGTTGATGGCGGCGGCGTCCACGTTGAATTTGCCGCTGATGGCCTCGCTCATCATTTCCGCGCCGCCCACAACGCTGCCGTCGTAGGCAATGCCGCGCACGTGCGCCGCGGCGTGCTCCGGATACAGGGCAAGATACGCGGTAACGATATTGGTGCCGAGGCAGCTGGCCATAATGCCCACCTGGTTACAGCCGGTGGAGGCCATAATATCGTCAAAAAAGGATTTCAACTCGCCCGCCGTGTAAAGAGGATCCAGACGCCAGTCGTAATTGAACCAGTATCTGTCGTTGGGATAATATTTTACCCCGTTTTTCCGCCAGCTCTGGTCGTTGTGGCGGATGCGGTCCATTTTGGCGACCTTATCCGGCGCAAGGCCGGTGCCGTACTGCGGGTTGCCGTCCTTATCCAGCAGGGAGCGCTCAAACAGCTCGCCGACCTCCTTCTGCAGGTTCTCGTAATAGGGATCCCAGTCGCCGAACAGCATGCCGTTGATCAGGAACGGCTTCAGAACGTTTACGATGCTGCTCATTGTGGTATTGTCGCCGTCGTCTTCATCGTCGTTTCCGGCCAGCACGGTGGGGATATCCCTGTAATAGATCACCTTGTTGCCGTCTTCGTCATACAGCTTCTCGCCGTCGCCGGAGATACGGATCACGGGGATATCGCTCAGGCTCTGCGAGATCCACTCCGTGGGCTTTGCGAACGCCGGGGCGGAAACACCGCACAGCATAACGGCTGCCAGCAGCAGCGCGAGGGTTTTTTTGAACGTATTTTTCATAGTCGTTTTCTCCCGATATTATTTACTCTTTTTATAGTATCAAATTTACATGAATATTGCAAGTATTTTTTTATTGTAATCCGCGGCGCGGTATGATAAGATGAAAGAAGAAACCGAAAAACGACGGAGGGAAGCGTTGTGCAGCGTATTTTTCAAAGGATCACGGCGTTTTTTATGAGCATCGCCGCATTTTTCGCGGGTCTTTTCGGGCTGAACAAAAAGCCCGCGGACCCGCCCGCAGAGCCGACAAGCATGATTGAACCGGCAACGGAGCCGATCACGGAGCCGGCAACGGAACCGCCCTTCGTGCAGACCTCCGTATTTCAGAGGGACATGAACTGGGGGACGGCGGACCTGCGCTATTATCACGGCCTGCAGGCGGATTACAATACCGACGGATGTGAAGTCGATTTCAGTTACGTGCGCGGGTACCCGCAGCAGGGCGGCGACGTTTCCGAAGGCGGAAAGTTCATCGTGGACCCGGACGACGCGGCGGAGAGCATCGTTTTCATGGCCGAGGCCGGGAAAACTTATACCGTTTCCACAAGGGTCGGCACGTTCCGCCCCGGCTACCACGGCAAATACGGCCGGGTGGATACCGTGGACGTGGCGACCGGCACGAGATGGTACGGCGCCGTGGACATTCTGCAGGCGTGGAACGGCAAAGCGAGCGTCACCTTTACGCCGGATTTTACGGGCGTATGCTTTGTCTATCTGTATAACGAACGGCACGACGAGCTCATCGGGAACGTGAGCGTAAGGGAGAGCGCGTTTTTCAACAGGGACCTTTCCGCCGCGCGGACCTACGGCCTGTATGACGCGCTGGCCGCCGCGTACCCCGGGTATATCACGAAAACCGACCTGGGCGTGTGCTCCGACGGCGTGCAGCATCTGTACGAATACGATTTTATCCCCGCCGGGGCAAACGCGAGAACGCCCAAGCTCCTGATCATCAGCGGCCAGCACGGCTTTGAAAAGGGCGGCGGCTTCGGCGTGTATTTCTTCTTTAAGGATCTGTGCGAGAATTATACGCAAAACAGTACGCTGAGATATTTCAGAAACAACGTGATCTTCAAGATCATCCCCGTGGTGAACCCCTACGGCTGGGACAAATACATTTACCTGAATTACAACGGCGTCAACCTGAACCGGAATTACGACAACGGCGGTTTCAACCCGAACGGGACCGGCTCGAACGCCGGCGGGGCCGCGCCTTTCGACCAGCCCGAAACGGCCATTGTAAAGACCTTTGTTGAAAACAATACGGACGCCGTTCTGTTCATCGACAACCACACGCAGACCGGCGAGATCGCCGTGAACATGGAAAAGGTGAACTGGATCGACACCACGCCGGACCAGGACGCGTATTACAACAAGATCCTGACGGTGTGCCAAGTTCACCTGAACCGCGCGAAGGCGCATTTCAACGGGGATTACGATTTAGGGCTGACCGAGAGCGACAGGTTCGGCCTGTATACGAACGGTACGGGGCAGTATACCGCGGACTTCCCCAGCGCGGACGCGTGGGCCACGACGAAAATGGGGATCATCGGCCTGACGTTTGAGGGCTTCAACGGCTTTCCGGGGGAAACGGAGATGTACAGCGACGCCTGCCTGAAGGCGAACGCCGAGCTTTTCGGCAACTTTCTGGGCACGTTCGTTGAGGTATATTCCGCGGACGAATGACGCCGCCCGGTGAAGGGCCGTACCGAAAAAGGAGCGTGAACGGATGAAAACGCGGATCACGAAAAACAAAACCGTAGGCATATTGCTGCTGACGGTCGCCCTGTTCGGCTTTGCCGTATTTGTTTACCGGCTGACCTGCTACGTTTACGAGTACGACGCCGGGTTTTACCCCGTGGACTACGGCAGGTTCAACATCCTTTCGTATTTTACCGTACAGTCCAACTTTTTCGCCTACGTCTATTTTCTGTTCGCGGGGCTGGCGATTCTGGGCGTGAAGAAGGCGGAAAAAATCGGCTTCCATTCCGGCGTGGGCACGCTTACGACGCTGTACGTGCTCGTGGCGGGCGCCGTGTACTGCGGCGGGCTCCCCTTCAGCTTTGCCCCGCCGTTTACCTTTGATACGGCATACCACCGCATGACCGTGGTGATCCAGATCTTTTACCATATGTTTATTCCGCTGGCGGCGCTGCTTTTGTATCTGTTCCCCTTCCGGAACGAAAAGCTGGGCCGGCGCACGGCGCTGCTGGCCGGGATCTACCCCATCGTATATTCCGCGGTATCCATGGCGCGCGGGGCGCTGGTCTCCCCTTCCTATTACCCCTACCCCTTTTACGATCCCGCGTTCGTATGGCGCGCGCTGTTCGGGGAACGACCTTTGAACAAACCCGCCGCTTACGCGATCATCTGCGCGGCGGTGCTGCTGCTGGGCGGCGGCCTCTTCGCCGCGCTGGCGGGGATACTGATCAAACTACACAACAGACGGATAAAAGAGGAATGAACGTCGCAGCTGCACCCGGTACAGGAACGTCAGACGGCGCATAGGATTCTTAGATCAACGCATCCCGGCGTCGGAGCGATCCGGTCCCGCGGCTCTGTGTTTTGAGGAGGTATTATATGACGAAAGGCAGATTTGACTCGCAGGAAGCATTTCAAAGCCCGGAAACGGTCGCTTTGTTCGGCTATCTTGTAAAGTGCAACCATCAGATGCACGACTTTCAGAACAAGGTCATTCAGGAATTTCTTGCAAGAAAAGAGATTCCCTACGCATACGTAAGGGACGTTATCTTCTGCAAAGAACAAGCCGTACCGGAGGAAACGGCTTTGCACTGTCTTTCCCGGGAAAGCGACAGGATCAAAAAAGAGTTCCTGTTTTATCTGTACGTCGTTTCGGAAATCGACGGTCTGACCGATTTTGAGGAAGCCGCGTTCTTTCAAAACTTAGAAAAGCGGATCGGCCTTCCCGATTGCGACACCGTGCGGACCGTGGCGAAGAAAAAGGCGGAGACCGAACGAAAAAGGCTGAAATCCAGAAACGCCTCGAAGCATACCGGAAAACGGGCAAACCCCAACAGTACGGACAATCTGTTCAGGATCACGCAAAGAGAATATCTCGCCGCAATCGAGGATTGCAGACGGGTTGCCCGGGATGATTTTGAAACCGTAAAACCCATCGTGGACAGCGTCGTTGAAAAAGGACGTGCCTTTTATTCAAATCTCGATTATAAGCTGAAGAATTCCGTTCATTTTCATCCCGAAGTCACGGAGGCGCTGACGACGTTTTCCAAGGCGATCGAAGAAGAGATCTTTGCGCAGGCCGTAGACTACCGGCGGGAATTCGCAAAAAAAGAGTCGGCGGCCGAAGATTTTACGATCTCGCTCATCGGACGGACAAAAGCGGGCAAATCCACATTGCGCGCCGTTCTGACCGGCGAGGGAAGGGAGAATATAGGCACCGGCGCCCAAAGGACGACCCGGATCAACGATATTTACGAATGGAACCACCTGCGGATCATAGATACTCCCGGCATTGACGCGGGATCCGACGACACGCGGGAAGATCAGGCCATCGCGGAGAAGGTTATCGGCGAATCCGACGTGATATGCTACATCGCGGCGTCCGACGGGCTCCCTAAAAACGCAAGAGAATTTGCGGTAAACATCGCAAAAAGAAACAAGCCGGTCATCGTACTTCTGAACTACAAAAACAATATCGGCACCGAATCCCGCATGCAGCGCTTCCTCAGAGATCCGGACGCCTGGAGGCAGAACGAAAACGCAAACTCGATCGAGGGGTATTTCGGCCCCATCAAGCGGTTGGCCAAGGAAGAAGGCGTTGAAGCGCTGATCAGTTATCAGACAGTTTTCCTTTTCGCGGATCTGCTGAGCAAAGATGAAGCCTTTGCGCCGTATTCAAAAACATTAAGCGAGCACTCGGGCGTCAACGCTTTTCTGGCAAAACTGAAAGACGCCGTTGTAAACAAAGGAAAACTGCTGCGGTCAAAAACGATCATTGACGACACGATCGTGGAATGCCGTACCTGGCTGCAAAAAACGGACGCGCTGATCTCACCGATCGACGGGATTCGCGTTTCCATGGAGGAGGAAAGAAGCTCCACCGAAAAAAAACTGCGCAGAGCACAGAAACGGTTATCGGAATCAACGGAGCATGCGCTGCGGGACGCTTTCAATAACCTGGCCACCATCGAGGCAAACAACTTTGCGGAGATCCATTACCTTGACAGATCAAAACTATCCGCCGCATGGAATGATTACTGCAATGAAATAGGTTTTTCGGACAGGATTCAAAAAATCATCGAAGACAACTACGGCGCCTTCGCCGAAGAGATCGCGTCGATCATGAACGACGTGTTTGAAGATATTCAGTTTGTTTTCTCAATGAAACCCGTATCGGGATTAAAAACCAAACTGAGTTTTAACGTACCGTTCAGAGAATTGTTCAGATTCCTCGGCGCAGGAACCGGCGTGGCCGGGGCTATCGTATTGATTATTATGGAATCCAATCCCATCGGTTGGGCTTTGACCATCGGCGGAATCGTGATCAGCTTTATCGCCTCTTTCTTCAAGAAAAAAGCCGACCGGCAGAAAGAGGCAAAAAAGAAACTTTACGGAAAAATCAATTCTACGATAACAGAGGCCGCGGACAAACAGATACCGGACCTGCTCAAAAAGATCGAAGAATACAGCGAAGCCGCCGTGAAAAAAGTGCTCGACCAGTACGACAATCTGATCAAAGGCCTCAGATTTACTTCCGACTACAGCGAAGACCTTATTTCGAACATGGAACTGGATATCAACGAGCTGAACATAAAATTCGCCCAACGGATCCTTGAATTTGTCTACGGCAGGCACATCGACGTGCAGGCGGTTGAACGGGACTTCGGAAAAACGATGACGGTGTATATCGGCGAACCTCTGAACGAACCGAAGGCCGCGCTGAAAAAAGTGAACGGCCTGCTGAACGAACGGATCCGGATCATAGAACCGATAGAATAAAAAATAATAAGGAGAAAAATCACATGAAAAACGACTTTAACGCGGGCATAATCAACAGTGAACTGCTTGAGATCTGCGGCAGCCTGAGGGATCTGCTTCAGGCGAACGGCATGGACCGGAACGCAGCCGAAATAGAACGGATGCTGTCGGATTACGACCGGGAGGATCCCATCAGGATCGCCTTTGTGGGGCAGTATTCCACAGGAAAATCAAGCATCATTTCCGCGCTGACCGGAAACAGAGAGATCCGGATCGGCGCAGACGCGACGACGGACGAAAGCAAAACCTACGTCTGGGGTAATTTTCTGCTGACCGACACGCCCGGGAAACAGAACAACGAAACGCACGACAACATTGCAGACGCCGTTATGAAACAGTCCGACCTGTTGGTTTTCTGCATCACTTCGGAGCTTTTCAGCGAAGATACCCTTGCCGAGTTCAGATCGCTCGCCTTTGAAAAAGGGTATCTTGATAAGATCATTCTGCTCGTAAACAAAATCAACCGCGAGTATACGCCGGACGTCAACGCCCTGATCGCAACCTATAAAACCCAGCTGAACAAGGATCTGACGCCGCACTCGCTGGATGAGATCGCACATTGTTTTATTGACGCCAAGGATTATCTTAACGGCCTTACGGATAACGACCCCGAGTTGATCGCAGACAGCCGGTTTGACAGCTTTATCACCCTTCTGAACGACTTTCTTTCGGAAAAAGGCCTTTTGTGCAAGCTTTCAACGCCGATCCTGTTTGCGAAACAGGTCATTGACGATTCCGTGACCGACGCCAGCGAGGACGACGCGGAGAAGAACAAACTCATTGCGTTGGCAAGGCTGGGAAAGGTCATAGACAAACAGCGGATCCGGGCGTCGAAAGAGTGGGACCGCATCATAAACGAAGAATTTTATGCCTTTGTTCATCACGGGTATGAGCTTGCCGACACCATCGGATGGGAGGACGCTGATATTGAATTACAGCTGCAGGAACTGGCGACCGATACGACCCAAAGGATCACGGACCGGCTGGAACAGGCGGTGAGCGAGTTTGAGCAGTCGTTGGATGAGGAACTGGACGAGGTATTATCCAGCAAGATCGGACAGTTTCTGATCAAAAGCGTTTCCGCGGATATCGGGGAGTTTGATCTGTCAAAAAAAGAGAATCATGTGGGCGCCGCAAGAGAATGTCTTCAGAAATTGGGAAACGTGGGAGGACAGGCCGCCGCCAAGGTGAAACCGGATCAATTGTATAAAATGGTTCAGGCGATCGGCAAAAAGGTATTAAAAATCAAATTCAAACCCTGGGGGATCCTCAAAGCGGCAAACAAGTTAGGCAAAGCGCTTAAATTTCTCGGCCCCGCCGCGGAAGTCATCGGCATCGGTCTGGACGTTTACGAAGAGATCAAAGAGAGCAAAGAGGCAAAGAAACTGTTTGAATTAAGAAAAGCCGTCCGTTCCGAGATCCTTAAATCTGCAAAAGAGATCAGGAGCGGCTTCTCGGAACAAAAAGACGGGTTTCTTTCCGACTTTTACGGTCCCGTTTACAGTGCCGTTGACGCAATGAAAGCCGAGATCCTCGGCTCTGCAGAGCACATGAATCAGTTTAACGCCGAATTGGCATCCCTGAGGAACAGACTGGACGCACTTCTGAAGAAAGTACTGGCCTGACTCCCCGCGGGACGCCGCGCAAAAAAACAAAACCGACGGAGCTTTCGCTTTCCGTCGGTTTTTCCGTTACGTGAAGACGCGGGGCGTTATTTCCACGCGTAATGGCGCACGAAGACGCCGATGCGCTTGTTGTAATCCAGAAAATGGAACAGGCTGCCGTCCGGGGCGGGATATACCGTCATGCCCTCCGTTTCGCAGCGGGTCACGTCCCCGATCTCGCGCACGGCGCACACCTCGGCAATACCCGTTTCAGGATCGAAACGGAGCACCTGTTTCACGTCGCCCGCGTCCTTTACGTCCCGCGAGAGATAGAGCGCTCCTTCGTAAAACTCGCCGCCCTGAATGCGGTCCAGCTCGCCGAGGCCCGCCACCGGGATCGCCCGCACGAAGCGCATGCCGTCGTTCACGTCGAACACGTACACGTTTGCCGCGTGGGACCAGGGCGAGGCGTAAAGCAGGCCCGTTGCGCCGTCCACGGCAAGCCACGGCACGCCGTCCGGGAACAGCTCGGCAGGCAGGTCGTACACCTCCCCGGCAAAGGAGAGATCCGCGCAGCGGAACGTTACAACGCAGGCACCGCAAACGTCGCCGCCCTCCACCGAGGCGTAGATCCTGCCGCCGTAGCAGCTGATCCCGCCGATGTGGTTATTGCCGCGCTTTGCGCAGACCTCCGGCAGAGGGTTGATCTTATGCGTGACCGGCGTCATATCCGGAAAGGTGAATTTGGCCAGCGCCGTCATATCCAGCGCCGTGATCGCGCCGGAGGTGTAATAATACTCGCCGTCCGTGGTGATGCCCTGCCCCATAACGAAGGCCTGATCGAACACGAACGCCTTCTGCCCCGTGAGCCGCAGCGCGTCGCTCTCCCCCGCTCTGGGAGAAAAAGCCAGCGTGAGCGCCAGCAGCGGCAGCACGAACAAATAGCGGATCGCCCGCAGAATACGCATATTTTCCCGCCTCCCTTTTTTTATTCTACGCGCAACCGGCACCGTTTGTCAACGGTGCGCGGTTTTCGGGGCATTTCGCGGGTCCCGGGGTATTGCGCGGAAGACCGGGCTGTGTTATAATATTCCAAAACGAAACACAACGGAAAAGATTTGGGGGGGATCCTTTCATGAAACGCAAGCTGTTTACAAAAACCTTTTCGCTGCTGCTGGCGGCCGTAATGCTGCTTACGGTCGTCTGGGTATCCGCGCCCGCCGCGGCTGCGGCGGATAACACCGTGCGCTTTGCCGTAGCGGCGGACGTGCATCTGCGCCTGCCGGACGCGGAGCTGCCGGTGCATTACCCGGAGAGCGAGCTCTACTTTTCCTGCTGGGGCTCCGGCAACCAGACGCACGAATCCACGGGGCTGCTGCTGCAGACCCTTTCGCGCGCGAAGGAAAACGGCGCCCGATTCGTACTGCTGTGCGGCGATCTGACGCACTACGGCAACGAGACGCAGCACCGGTACTTCGCCTCGCTGCTGCGCGGGTTTGAAGAAGAGAGCGGGATCCCCGTTTACGTGGTTCCCGGCAATCACGACTATTACGAGACCACGCCCGCACAGTTCAAAGACTATTACGCAGATTTCGGCTACGCCGAAGCGCTGGCCGCGGACGACGCGACCGCCTCCTACACGGCGGATCTGCCCGGCGGTTACCGGCTGATCGCCATCGATTCCAACGATCCGGGCAAAGACGGGGACGGTCTGGACGAGCGGCTGTTCAACTGGATCGACGCGCAGGCAGCGCAGGCCGCCGCGGACGGCAGGACGCCGATCGCCATGATGCACCATCCGCTGCTGGAGCCGATCCCCTACGCAAGCCTGCTGATGAAGGACTTTATCGTGCGGGACCACGAAGCGGTGGCCGAGCGGTTCGCGGGCTGGGGCGTTTCCTACGTGTTTACCGGCCACGAGCACGGCAACAATATCACCGCCTATACCGCCGCGGACGGCAGCGAGGTATACGATATCCTTACCACCTCGCTGAATTCCTACCCCATGGAATTCCGCATGGCGGACCTTTGCGCCGACGGCATGACCCTTTCGACGGAACGGCTGGAATCCCTCGACCCGGCGTATATGCCACCCGTCTACAACGAGGCGCAGCGCAGAGCGATCGAAGAGGATTACACCGCGTACTCGCTGGGCTTTTTCAAGTTTTCCGTTGCCAAAAAGATAGAACGGGTGATCGCGCCCGCGTTCATCAAGGACGCGCTTGGGCAGGATTCCGGCCCGCTGGCGGACGCGGTGGATATCGTGATGCCGCTGGTCACCGAAGCGCTGAACATGCCGTTTTACAACGGGGACGGCGATACCGTAGCAGCCCTTGCCGCAAAAACCGGCGCGGCGCTGCCGCCCTCGGATTACGAAAACCTGATGGATCTGATCACGAGCCTTGTGGCGGTGATCTACGAAGGCGGCGAGAACCTGCCGGTGCAGTCGGCCCCGGAGGGAAAGATCTTTATGGTGGCGCTGAACACCCTGCTGAAATACGTGCTGGCGCAGTCCGAAAACCGGGTGACGCAGGACAGCCTGAACCGCATTTTCGGCGTTCTGGGTTTTGACGCGATCGACCGGATCGACCTGTACCGCTGGAACCGCGCATATATTCCCGGCGCGGATTACAGCTACGCCGCGGCGCAGACCGCCCTCGCTCCCCTGCTGAATAAATTCCTTGTGGACGACGACGTGCCGGACCGCGACGCCGTGCTGACCCCCGCCAAGGCCGCGGCACCGGCCGGAAGCGGCTTTGCCGCGTTTCTGCGGAAGCTGCAGGCCTTTTTCGCCCGCGTTGCCGAATTCATGAAAAAGCTGACGGCCTTCGGCGGATAACGCGCCCGGCGGGATCCGTGCGGAAGAATAACTGCGGGAGGGAAATACCATGAAAACGTTCTCACTGAAAAATTATACCGCCGAGATCGTAACGTTTTACGTTCTCGCGGCCGCGGCGCTGGGCGTGGCGGCGGCATACGACCTGAAGCTCGATATCGCGCTCAACAACACCTCCAGCTTCGTTGCCAACTGGTTTGCCGATACGGGAGAGATCCCGGGGTACCTGCTGATGCTTTCCGCCGGAGGGATCCTCGCGAAATGCCTCAGCAACAAGTGGCTCAAGGCGCTGTTTTTCATCGGTACCCTCGGCGCGGGCGTGTATCTGGGGGACTACGTCGCCCGCAGGCTGCTTGCGGATACCGCATTCCGCACCGGGTACGGCGTCCTTTACGGGCTGGGCACGGCGCTGCTGTTCCTGCTTGCGCTGCATTTCATCCCCGTGCCGGAACGGCTCCGGAAGCCCCTCGTTCTGATCGCGCTGATCGGCCTGTGCGGCTACGGGGTGAGCTCCGGCATCATCAACCTGATGAAAATGCTCTGGGGCCGCGTGCGCTTCCGCGATCTGACCGACGGGTACGGGGCGTTTACCGCCTGGTACGTGATCAACGGCAACACCGGCGCGCACTCCTTCCCCAGCGGGCACACCGGCAGCGCGGGCACGACCTATTTTCTGATGTTCCTGCCCTACGTAAGCGAAAAATGGCGGAAGCGCTCCGCCCTCTGCTTCGGCGCCGCCTTTACCTATACCACGCTGGTAGCCGCAACGCGCCTCATCATGGGCGCGCACTACCTCAGCGACGTGGCCGTGGGCGGAACGGTCATATTCACCTGCGTGCTCGTATGCCTCTGCGTTTACCGGAAGCTGCTGCCGCGGTTTTCGGAAAAGAATATATAAAAAACACGCCGTGCTTTTCCGGAGCCTGTTCCGCGCACGGCGGTTTCCTTTTATTCAGGATAACGACTTTACCGGCGGACAAAACGCCGCAGAAAGAAGGATGCTGTTTATGAAGATCAGGAAAGCGCTCGCCGTTTTCAGCCTGTTTCCGTTTATGCTCATTCCCGGCAGCGTTTCCGCCGGCGCGATGACCGGCGCGGTATGCGTTACGGACTTTGTGCCCGCCGACACCGGCGAGGACGTGGCGGACGCGCTGCAGGCGGTCATCGACGCGAACCCCAACCGCACGATCTGGTTCCCGGACGGGGAATATCTGGTATCGCATCCCCTGCGCACCCCCGCCGATCCCGCCAAAAGCGTGGATCTGCGGCTTGCCAACTTCGCGGTGATCCGGGCGGCCGAAGGCTTTTCGGGCGGCGCCGTAATCGCGCTGGGCGGCAAGGATCCCTACAACACCACGGCAACGGCGGGCAGCAACTATGCGCTGACCGGCGGCGTGATCGACGGGAACGGGATCGCGGACGGCGTGAGCATCGATTCCGGCAGGGAGACCAAAATACAGAACACCGCGATCAAGAACACCGTGGTGGGGCTGCACATCAAATACGGCGCCAATTCCGGCTCCTCCGACGCGGATATCAGCGACGTCAACATCACGGGAAACAGCGCGGAAAACTCCGTGGGCATCCTGATCGAGGGCTACGACAACACCCTGACCAACATCCGCATCGGCTACGTGCGCACCGGCGTGATCGTGCGCTCGTGCGGCAACTGCCTCACGAACATCCATCCGCTGTACCAGATCGACTGGGCGCTGTACGAGGGCTCCTGCGGCTTCGTGGAGGAGGCCTCGAACAACCTGTACGATTATTGCTATTCCGACCAGTTCCGGACCGGCTTCAAAATCACGGGCAAGGGGCGCAGCGTGTACGACGACTGCTACTGCTACTGGTGGAGCGGCACGGGCGGCAGCTGCACGGGCTTGCGCGTGGAAAGCGACAGCTTTGAAGCCACGGTGACGGATCTGCGCATCGATTTCAGGGACGACACGGACAATACGGTATATGCCGGCCCCGCGAAAGGCAGCGGGGTGTTCCGCCGCCTTCTGGTGAACGAGGACAGACTGAACGCCGACCGCACCTACCGCGTCTTTACCGAAAACAGCCCCGTGTTCCGCACCCGTGCGCCGGCACAGCGGATCGGCGCGTTTTTCTCTTACCTGAAAGCGCTGTTCCAAGGCCTGCGGAAATAACGGGCAGCGGGTAATAATAAAAAGCTGTAAAAGCAAAAGGAGAATACCCATGAAACTCTGCGTTCCGATCCCCTGTTTTTTTCCGGAGCTGCCCTTTGAAACGGCGGTGGAAAAAATCGCCGCGCTGGGCTATACCCGCGCGGAAATCTACGGCTGGCAGCAGCTGGAGCTCGCCTCCGCCGCCGAAGCGCTCCGGCGCACGGGCGTAACGCTGCTGAGCATGTGCACCACCGAATTCTGCCTGACGGATCCCGCCCGCCGCGGTCTTTGGCTCGAGGGCATCCGGGAGAGCTGCGAGGCGGCGGCAGCGCTGGGCGTAAAAAAGCTGATCACGCAGGTGGGGCCCGATACCGGCGCCCCGAGAGAGGCGCAGCACCGCTCCGTGGCGGACGGACTGAAGGCGGGCGCGGCGCTGCTGGAGCGCGCGGGCGTGACCGTGATGATCGAGCCCCTCAACGTGAAGGTGGACCACCCGGGCTACTACCTGACCTCCTCCGCGGAGGCCTTTGAGATCGTTCGGGAGGTGGGCAGCCCCAACGTGAAGGTGGTGTTCGATATCTACCATCAGCAGATCTCCGAAGGCAATATTATACCGAATATTACGGAAAACCTCGATCTGATCGCGCATCTGCACGCCGCCGGGCACCCCGGCAGAAACGAGCTGCAGTTCGGCGAGAACGATTACAGAAACATTTTCGCAGCGGTAGACAGGGCCGGGTACACCGGCGCGTGCGGGCTGGAATACCGTCCGCTGATGGCGCCGGAGGAGAGCCTTGCCGAGGCAAAAAGGCTCTACGGCTGACGGCTATTTCGATTTGGGCTTTGTAAAGAACGACGCCACGAGCCCGGCCAGCACGGCCGCCATGATGCCCGCCGCGCCGGCGGTGAGAGGGCCGGTGAACGCGCCGAGCAGCCCTTTTTCGGCCACAGCCTCCCGCGTGCCAACGGCCAGCAGATTGCCGAAGCCCGGCAGAGGCACCCGTGCCCCGCTGCCCGCAAAGTCCACCAGCTTATCGTAGATCCCGAAGGCCCCCAGCGCCACGCCCCCGACCACGTAGCCCACGAGGATTTTCGCGGGGGAAAGCTTTGTTTTATCAATGAGCACCTGCCCGACGACGCAGATCAGTCCTCCGACGAGAAACGCCCACAAAAACCGCATATCTTCTTCTCCGTTCCGATTGGATTTGCGTTTTTATTATCCGCAGCCCGGAGGAAAATATGTATTTCCCGCCCGCGCCTTCCGGCAAATGCAAAATTTTAATATTTTTTGAAAATTACACTTGATTATTTTCAATTCTTATAGTATAATGCATTTTCGTAAGCGCTGGTGTGGCTCAATGGCAGAGCAGCTCATTCGTAATGAGCAGGTTGTCAGTTCGATTCTGACCACCAGCTCCATCCCGAAAACCCTTGTGTATCAAGGGTTTTCGGCTTTTTTATGAACATCTATGTCGATCAGGTGTTCCGCTGCAACGCCGAATATCTTTGCCATCGCTTCAAGCATTTTGCGGTCAGGACGCCTTTTCCCTGTTTCCCGTTTGGAAACGAGATCCCGTGAAACATACAGCGCATCCGCAAGTTGGGTTTGTGATAACCCTGCCTGCATTCGCAGCTTTGCAATTATTTGACCGGTCTGCATTTAATAATCACCCCTGTCTGCAACCGTATTGTATCCTGAATGTCCGGAATGCACAAGGGACAGAACGTAACATCAAAAAAGCGGGCCCCGTGAAGGGTCCGCTGGAATGGATGTGTATCTGATTATTCCCTGACAGTATCGCCGGAATTTTGTTGTGCAAGCGAATAATACCATTCGGCATTATCGGGCGCTGTCAGACCCGCAAAACGGTCTGCCGAAACAAAGAGCAGAACCCCGTGACCGGAAACCGTACAGGATATGTCTTTCGCGGAAAATGCGGAAGCTGCAACGGCAGCGGTTTGTGAATAAAACGCCGAAACCGCTTCATCGTAGGCATTCTGCGCAGCCGTAGCATTTTGTGCGAGCGCGAGATCCGCAGCGACCTGATCCGCAAGGAAATTACCGTTCACGATATACTTGGACAGCAGCTCCGTACCGTAGTAGGCTATTTTGCTTTCATACAAATCTCTGGCCCAGATCTCTCCGTCCGGCGTACCGGTCGTGTACAGAGCTTCCCCGTATTTTAATACTTCGCCTTCTTTCAGAAGCTGCTGCAGTTTATCGGGAAGCACTCTCCGTTCATCATATGCCTCGGCTTCGTAATCCGCAATCGTTTTTCCGTTGTATACAAATTGGTCGTTGATCATTGGTGAAGCAACGATTGCGATCGTTCTGCCCGAGGTATCCTTTTGTAATACTTCCCACAGTTCGTAACCGATTTGTTTCCCGTTCCACGTTTCGATGCTGCTGACGGACGTACCGGAGCCGTCTCCCCAAATCACGGAATCATCGGGTGAGGCATGCGGTTGTGTCGCCGGAGGTTCCGTCGCTTTCGTGGAGGGTTCAACGTTGCCGACAGACGGCGTTTGAGCCGTTGGAGTGGGCTGTTCCTGCGATACTGACGGCGTTTCATGTGGACTCTGGGTTGTTGCGGACGAAAGGCTCTCGGTCTCCTGCGGGATAACGCCGGGTTGGGTCACGGGAGGCTGCGTTTCATTCGGTTCAGTCGGCAGATGATCCGCTGTTGTGGTATCATTTGAAATGACCGCCGGCGTTTTGCCGAACCATTTTTGTGAACCGAATCCAATGGCAACCACCGCGATGACAATACAACAGCACAGTACGCTTATCATCTTATTCCTGCGTGATCTGTGCTGACGGAATACTTTCCGGACGGCTACGTCGTCGGATGCCGAACGGATCAGATCGTCGGGAATATCGGCAAACGCCATAATATATTCATTACTGTTCATTGGCTGCTCCTTTCAGGTATTTTTTCAGTTTCTTTCTTGTTCTCGTCAAAATGACGCGGACGTTGTTTTCCTTGATATCGAACGCCGTACTAATCGTGCTGACGTCCTCCAATCCGTAATAACGTCGGATAAAAACACTGCGTTCCCGCTCGGATAACGTGCGAAGGAACGGATCAAGCAGAGCGCTGAATTCTTCCGGGGACATTCTCCCTTCGTCAGGGAAACAGTCGGCGAGTTCTTCCCACAGATCATTCGTATCGATCAGATCGTCAACACGAACGCGGAACAGCTTTGCCATTTCCCGTAATTCACGGATATTGGGTTTGCGCTGACCCAATTCCCATTTTGATACCAATTCTCTTGACACAAACAGCTTATCAGCCAATTGCTCCTGTGTCAGTTCCGCATTTATCCGCAGCTTTTGAATTATTTGACCGGTCTGCAAGATTATCATCACCTCCAGCTGCAACTTTATTATACCTGAGTGATTTCGAATACTCAAGGTACTGATCATTACAAAAAGCGGACCCCGCGAGGAGTCCGCTGTGATGGGAATGCAGATTGAATCAGATTTCAAGTGAAATGATCAAATCCATAATGTCGTTTACATTTGTGTTACTACCGAAAAAAGCCTGATAAGCAATGCCGCTGTTGCCTGTCGGAAAATACTTTACACGAATTTGGTCTCCGTTAAATTCAGGCGTATGAATATAAAACGTACGTCCATTATACGAATACGAATTCCCCGTAGGATAAACCTCTCCTGTCATGTCCTGATCGCTCAGGGTAACCGAACCGTTTGTGAACAAATACGTCAAAGATAAACAGCTCGTTCCGCTTTCGTTTATGTTACCGTTTGGACTGACAAGAAGGACACTGTAACCGTTAAAATCGTTTCTGTAGCATGGAGCAATCGAATGATTAAAATACGTTTTTGCCATCTCATAATCAACGATGAGGTCTTGATATACACTCTGCGGTTCTTCCTGATTCACAATGGTCGTTGCAACTACCGAGGAAGCTTCGACGGAAGGCTCAGTGGGAATTTCAGCATTAATCGTTGTGGAAGGAGCTTCTGTCTGCGGCATCTGCCCGCTCGGTTCCTGACAATCCACTGTGCTTGTCGGCTCTGTTCGTATAGAATGCTCCGTACTTGTATCAGGGTACTCATTTCCGTTTCCTGTTGTTGAAATCTGATCATCGGAGGACGCCGACCCAACGTCTTCCTCCGTTGTATTTCCCGGGATTATTACCGCGGGGGTCACAGTTGTTTCATTCGGATCATCCCATTTCGGCGTTTGAATGGTTGTGATATCAGATGTTCTAAACACATTAAATAACTGCGGCATAGATTTCACCGCGCCAAAAACCGCAATACTCAATACTGCGGCAATACCGATCGCGGTAAATCGTTGCCGTATTCTTTTTCGATCAGCCTTTATGCTTGATTCAACCGCGGAAAACTGTCCCGACGCCAACACAATACTTTCGTCGATCCCTGCAATTGCGCATAACATATCCCTGCCGGTCATGATAACGCTCCTTTCAAATATTTTTTCAGTTTCTTTCTGGTTCGCATCAATATCGTACGGACATGCTCTTCGTTTACTCCGTACTCTGTGCTGATTTCAGAAGCATCCTCAAAGAAATAATACCTTCGGACAAAAATATATCTGTCCCGCTCCGATAAGGAATACAAAAAGGTGTTTACCGCCTCTTTCAACACGTCAGGGTCAACGTGAACCTCCATCGGGATACATGTCGAAAGTTCATCCGTAAGGATCTGATCTTTGTCGAATAACGAATCAACCCCGACAGAAAACAGTTCTGCCAGTTTCAGAATCATTCTATAGTTCGGAGGACTTTTGCCTGTTTCCCATTTAGAAACAAGATCACGAGAGACAAATAATCTCGCAGCCAATTGTTCCTGCGTCATATTTGCTTTTGTCCGAAGTGCTGCAATTGTTTGACCGGTCTTCAACATGCGACACCTCCTGTTGCAAGTATATTATAATGTAGGTTTTTTTTGCGTTCAAGGGAAAGAACGTAACCACATTTGAGGGATCGGGGTTGACGACTTGACTTTCGGAGTAGAGCAACTGATGTTTTTTGGAGAAAATAAAAATGACAGCCTCCAAAAATTTTGCACCCCTTTGCACCCCTTTCATCTAAAAGAGCCCGTTCTCCATGAGAAAACGAGCTCTTTTTTAATGATTAACCGAATAGATTTATTGAGATGTTTTTTCCCCTAACACAAGGTCTATCATATCACTTGCATGCTCATCAGCGGACTTGATTTGATGTGTATAAATGTTCTGTGACAAGGCAACGAAACATTTCAATGCATTGTGAGCGATATGACCGCTTTTTATGTAAAGGGCATTTAATAATCCCCCCTGTCTGCAATCATATTGTATCCCGAATCCCCGAAATGCACAAGGGACAGAATGCTACAGCCAAAACAACAGAAAAACCTCCGGCGCGGAGGTTTACAGGCCTGCCTGTAACGGCGGCAGCCCCGGTATTGCGCCGGGGCTGCCGTTTCTTGGCGATTGCGTTTTGTTGTGTGATCTGTTTTTTTACGCTTTCTCTGATCCGGCCTCACGCTGAACCGATCATCCCGTTGATGCCCCCGTAGGTCGCGCGCTCGATCAGACGCGCGATCTCACCGGGGGTGTTTTTCATATCGTTGGCCGCCCATTTTTTGATCAGCGCGATGCTTCCGTTAATGATAAAGGCAAAAAACATATTCATCTGATCCTCCGGCAGCGCAACGCCGGCTTTTTGCCAGCCCTGAATAATTACGTTTTTGCCAAGCGTGATCACGCCCTCCAAAAACGCGGCGTCGC
>JAEEGL017306684.1_pt1 | contig 33759 bp, 56 predicted proteins | sample 9134231 | NCBI WGS metagenome assembly JAEEGL01 (sample SAMN16246548, study PRJNA631951) | gut metagenome | biome: gut microbiome; feature: rumen; material: fiber-attached | host: Bos | place: Iran: Karaj | collected 2018-10 | reverse complement strand
CATTGGAATATTGTTGTATAGGGGCCCACGACAACCGGGCTTGTCACAGCTTATATGGACGCATATGAGCCAGGAACAAGACGGAACGTGCAGTGCCCCGTTTCTTTTTTTTCGCAGCATAGACTAGCCTTATAAAGGAGAGGATCGTTTATGGGAGTGTATAAACCCGCCGGAGGGCCAGACATTGAATAGGTGTTAAAATTCGTGGAATGTTTGACAGAAGTAATTCAGGCCACTCAGGAAGCGATGCTGGTTTTACTAGCCGGCTTAATCGTCTAACGGTAGGATACCACGTGAGTGGAGACACGGGTTCGAAGCCCGTAGATCCTTTTCTTTTTTTTTCTAGGGTCGCAAATTTTGCAACGCTCTTAGTAGGAGAGTGAATTGAGACTCTTTATATTTTTCTGAATGGAGGAATTGGATTATGACTATTACTGAAAGTATTATTATGGCAGCTATTATTGGTGTTATTGCACTGTTGGTTGGAATGGGGCTGATCACAAAAGTCTTTGATGAGATTCGAAAGGATCGTACAGCAAGGATGGAGCAGAGAGCCAAGCTGATTGACGGTTTTACTAAAGTTGCCACCGGAGCTTTGGATAGTCTGAAGGATAAATTTCCTGATGCGAATCTGAAAAAGGAAGATAAGAAGGAGTAAACTCTTATGGTCTGAGTAATGTATATTTTACATTGCTCAGGCTTTTTGCTTTCAAAAGGAGAAATGTGTATGGTAGATCTTTCTGAAATGTTTGAAAGCTTAAAGAAAAGCATATTTCCAAGTGACATCGAAGAGATTCAAGATGATACTAAAGAAGAAACGGAAGCAGAGCATACATACTATCAGCCTAAATCTGATGATATTTATGGGACCTGTACTTTACAGATTCGGTTTCAGAATCATGGCGAGTATCTAAAATGGAAAAAATACAATGGTGGTAGGCAGTGGGAATTTGTTACTACATATCCTGCCATTATGAGAGCTGAGTATGATTTTCATACAATTCAAGACATAGATATTTTGGTTCGAAAGATTGTTCAGTTGCTTCAAATAGGATTTAATGTACGAGCATCAAACTGGGTTATAAAACCTACTAAATCTCAAATTGATTTAGAAAAGGAGAAACATATATGACGAATAGACCTGAACATGCAAGCATGATTGTAAAACCGAATAAATATCGTATGATTCTGATTCGCAAATGAAGCAACTCTTTAAATAGCGGAGTGTAAAGAAAATCCGACTATATTTTAGGAGTTGATTAAATGAACTGGAATTTAGTCTTATGGTTTGCTGGAATTATGGCAACATTCGTAGGACTCAAGTTCGTATTCGTAGTGTTTCATACACTATTTTCGAAAGAGTCTATGAAAGGATGCTTAAACAGCATTGGCGATAAGATTGAAAATGCCAATGAAAGGGTTGTCAACAAAGTAAAAGAAAAAGCGGAACAGAGAAAAGCACGAAAGCAAGAGATGGAAAAACCTACGGTATCGAGAGTACCGTATTAAAAGCATTGAGGAGCTTAGATCGAAAAGATCAAGGCTCCTCGACTTTTTTGAAAGGATATTTTAACATGGGACTTTATACTGGTGAAATCGAATGGCATGATTTGCGCATTGATCCCGATGATCTTCCAGGCGAGGAAGAACCAATTATTACAACGCTCGAATGCGCAAATGGAGAAGATCGTAAAGTATGGCTTGATGCATATTTAAAGTATGACGATAATGGGGATCCGATATTTTGTACAAAGACACCAAGCGTTCATACAAACTTTTTGGAAGAATCTGCAATCTGGTATCCAGTTATTGCATGGGCATATCCGCCAAGTCCATTTAATGCATTTTAAGAAAGGAGCATTATATTTCCAATGGACATGCGAGGTCTAATTGATTATCTGCTTGATACAAACACTAACACTCAAACATATGTACGAATTATAACTCCGAATGGCGAACTATTGGATATTGATTGGCTTGAGAATGATCATCTGCGAGACACAATCAAAATTCATACAGTTTCAAGGGATAATTCAGGTGGTGATACAAAAGATGGCAATGAAATGTGTGAACTGTAAAAGCCCCGATCTTATTGTAATTGACACAAGAGACGTGGATAAAAATAATGCTGTTCGCAGGCGGAGAGTCTGTAAATCATGCGGTATACGATTCTCAACCTATGAGATCTCTGACGATATTTATATAGAACTTTTGCGACGCAGTGTTGTTTATGAGGACTTTGTTAAATGGAAAGAGAAGGTGCCTGATACTTTATGAAAGAGAAAGCTGATTATTCATTAACTATTTGGAATTCTTTAATGAAAGCGATCTGTAATCCCTACGGCGTGGCAGCATTAATGGGTAACTTATTTGCAGAATCAAGTCTAAATCCAGAATGCAAAACAGGATCTAAGTATAAGGAAATCTCAAGTTCGGAGTATATTTCCAATGTTGATAACGGAACTATTAATGAAGACACCTTTATTCATGATGATGTAGCATTCGGTTTAGCTCAATGGCGTTATTGGTCTCGAAAGAAAGCCCTTTACGAATTGGCCAAGGAACAGCATAAATCAATCGGCGATATTAATCTCCAAATCGATTTTCTCATAAAAGAAATCAAAACATATAAAATGGTTTGGAATGCAATGATTGATGCTGCATTTATTAAAGATGCTTCTGATATTATTCTAACTAAATATGAGCGTCCTGCAAATGTAGGCGACGCTGTTAAGGAAAAACGTGCATCTTATGGCGAAAAGTACTATGACAAGTTTTCAAACATGTCATCAGAACCAATAGCTGAACCTGTAATAGATCATGACGTTTTTGTAATTACATCTACAAATAACGTTAATCTCAGATCCGGTAATGGCAGGGAATATTCTATTGTCAAGCAGATTGCCAAAAAAGATACTTATTTTTCATGGGTAGCAACCGCTGATAATGGTTGGCATGCAATTCGAACCACAATTGACGGTAAACCTAGAGTTCTCTGGATTTCCGGTGACTTCAGTGAAGTAAAGGAGTGTTAAAGCCAATGGGTGATACTAAAAAGCATATTTACATTGCTTATCTGTATGATGATGCAACTGAGGACGATTATCTCATAGGCATTTACGATAATCCAACCGATGCTCAGAAAGCAGCAGAACGCGGTGAACAGAACGCTAAAGATAATTATCGTGGTGAATGGCTTGGTGAACTTCCTTATACCGGTTATGTTCGTGAAAAGGAACTTAACAAATTTAATCTTGAAGGCTGGTTATTTTTGAAGGACAAGGAGGACAAAACGTAATGCGAGTCATGATGCCTGTCGAAGTTATGTCCGAAGCATGCATGAATTGTCCAAAGCTTGACGTCGATACACACACAACCGAGTTATATTCTATAGACGTTAGTATCTTCGAAAATGATCTTAAATGCGCACATTATCCTGAGTGTAAGATCATTTTTAATTACCTGAACAACGCCAGTTCGGTGAAACCACCCACAGAAAAAACCGAAGTACAACAGGATACCCCATCAGAAAGAAAGGAACAATGCGATGAAAGAGATTAACGCTGGCTGTGTTATTTTGACCCCGTTAACATCGGATATTTATAAAAGAATTGAGTATGCCGGTCGTACATGTTATAAGAGTGAATCGAATATTACAGATGAGTCTGCCGAGAAATTTGTCAGGAACTTAGTTAAAAATGGTCATGAGGCAATGCTTGAGCATTCTTCAATGACCGTTATATTTACTGTGGATCGTGGAGTATCTCATGAATTGGTGCGTCATCGTATTGCCAGTTTTGCACAGGAATCTACACGATATTGCAATTATAGTAAAGATAGGTTTGGTAATGAGCTTACTTTCATTAAACCTTGTTTTTGGGAAGAAGGCTCCGATCATTATAATGAGTGGCTTACAGCAATGCAGATAGCTGAAACTGCATATTTGAACATGATCAAAGAAGGCGTTCCTCCTGAGCAGGCTCGTACAGTTCTACCCAATAGTCTTAAAACTGAAATCGTAGTAACTGCAAACATGCGTGAATGGAGAAACATATTTAAACTTCGTGCGGCAGGCATCACCGGAAAACCTCATCCTCAAATGCTTGAAGTAATGGTTCCTTTGCTTAAGTTAGTTAAGGAGAAACTGCCTGCATTATTTGAGGATATTGAGCCAATGGAAGTTACTATCTGATAATAGATAAGGTATCTAATTAGAAAATAGGAAGGGTAATGCTATATTTACTGCAAAGAAGAGTTTGCAGGTAGCGATAGAAGATCTTCCTCAAAATATTAAAAGGAGAATTATATTTATGGCTATGGATTATAACGTGAAAATTAGTGGTAATATTGGTAGTATTGGTAGTATTGGTAGTATTAGTTATAGTAATATTAGTAGTAGCATATCTAACATTGGTGCATCAGATTGTTGTGGATATAAAATAAAGTCGGTTACATATGATGAATGGCCTATTCCTAATGCAATAAAAAAATATATTTGCGATATTAAAACAAAACTTTACAAAAAAGGTGAACCGGAATTTATAACACTGGATGTGGATAGGATTGTGTTTAATGATCCTGCCACGATTGTTTTCTGGGCTGATGGCACAAAGACGATTGTTAAGCGTTCTCCTAAGGAAAAACCTAATAAGTATAATGCCTTCTGTGCTGCTGTAACCAAACGAATATTTGAAAATAATAGTCAGATTCGAAAAATTGTTGAATCTGGATTTGATCAGGTTGCTCATGACAAGGCTAATAAGGTTAAAAAGGGTACCAAAAAATGAGTAAAGCATTCCGATGTGACAGATGCAAAGTCTGTTTCAGTCCGTATGATATTCCAGAGTATGATCAATTCATATCCATTCGGCGAGTAACATGTCAAACCAGTAAAAGTTATAGGAATCAGGAATTTGATTACTGTGATGAATACATAAATTTCTGTCCTAAATGTTCACGTATATTTTCAGCGTTTTTATCCGGTAAACAAATTAATGCGGAGGAAGTTAAAAATGTTAACAATACGGAAAATGCCCGTGATCATACTGTGCATGTTTCTGCTACTAATATTTCTGACACAATCAGCAATCTCGGAAAGTCTACCAGCGGATTCAGAGGCGATAAACTCGGATATTCCCCAACACTCCGAGTTAATGGTAACAGCAGATCTTCTGAACGGAAGAGCATTACCAACGAAAAAAGCGCATATTGAAGCACGCTTCGATTTCGGAAACTATATTCAGCCAACCGGATCCTGGTCTAAAGATCGCAAATGGGTTGAAGTAAAAGGCGGAGAAACCGGAACTGTCTGGGTTCGTGCCGATTATGTCACTGAAGTATACGGTATATTTGAGTATCGCAATACTGCAGATGGACGAATCAAGATTAGGAAGAAACCTGTTGATGGCAAACTTGCTGGATATTTAGGTAAAGGCAAGAAAGTAATCATTACTCAGATTGTTCTTGGCTGGGGACGCTGTAAAAGAGGCTGGATTAACATGGAATATTTGGAGCGTATCAATGATGATGAATAAGTTAAAAACTAAATTGATCCATTTTCTTGGTGGATACACGGGTGAGGAGATTGATCGATGGCGATTAGATATTGATCATAGACAAACTGCCATTCAGGAAAAGTATCAACCAGTTCATTTAAAAACAAGTATGTTAGAACGTAAAGATTATATTTTTAGCGATTCGAAATTTACTGATTTTATAAAGCAAAAACTTACTGCTGAATTATTTAGTAGTCCTCAGATTAAAGATTTGATTACATTTTCATGTGGAAAATCTAATAGCAGTCCTGAATGTGTTTATATTTCAGCAGAGATTGATGCAGCATTTAAGAAACCTGTAAACAAATCTAGAATTGGGTTTGGTGAAAAAGTGATGATCGTTAAGGACGGCCCACTGAATGGAATGCAGGGGACTGTTCTATATTCTGAGGTATTTCACGGTGATCTAGTCAATGCGATTCGATACTATGTAATTATTCCGGAATTAAATGAAGACACTGCTCCATACAATGTTCGTGAGTTATTTTCTACAGAGATCAGAAAGATAAAGGAGGAACCTTATAATGCCAGACATGGTTAATCATCCACCTCATTATACGGATGGGAAGTATGAGGTAATTGATTTTATTGAATCAAGTGGAATATGGAGAAATTTCTACATTGCCAATGCTATCAAGTATATTTGCAGAGCAGGTAAGAAAGATCCTACAAAGAAGAAAGAAGACCTCGATAAAGCAGCCTGGTATCTTAAACGATATTTGACTTTTATGCATAGTGATGAAGCGCTTGATGATATTTCAATTGATGAGTTTATTGCTGATAAAAAGCTTGATAATGATGCTCGTGGAAAAATAATCAGGTGCATTATGTCTGGACATGTTGAAACGGCTGTACATTTTTTAAACCAGGAGGTTAAACAGAATGACAATGACAGAATGGGCAAAACAGGAAGTAGAACTAGCGTGCAAGAAAGAAAACCTCAGCCAGTCCAGCAAAAACGTGTCTGATTATGTGAGTATGTGTTATGAAAGTGCTCTAAAAGCATATTTATCATTGATGGAAGATGGTCATAGTGGTATGTCATTTGGTGTTACTGTTGGTATTTTGAAAAGGTTACTTGATGGTAAACCACTTACTGCAATCGAGGATATTTCTGAGAATTGGAATAAAAATGGTGTAGGACATCATAATGATTTTTCTATGCAATGCATTCGATGCCCAAGTTTGTTTAAGATTGAGCATTATAATGATGGATCAGTAACATATTCTGACAATGATCGTGTTAGATGTTATTTAAAAGAAGGTTCATCTGAATCTAACTTTCTATCCGGACTTGCTCAAAAAATTGTTGATGAAAGGTTTCCAATTACTATGCCATATTTTCCGGATACTATTCCATATAAGGTTGAAGTTGAAGAATTTTTAACTGACCGAATGAATGGTGATTTTGATACAGTAGCCATTTATAACATCAGAAAGCCAAGTGGTGAAATTGTACCTGTGAACCGATATTTTAAAGAAGATCGTGATTCTGAAGATCCGTTTGTAGAGATTGGCCTTGATGAATTTGAGCTTCGTAAAAATCTTCATCAATGCCGCATTGAAATAGAAGAACTTAACTCTGCTGAGGATGATATTTAAAAGCTAAGGAGTTGCCAGGTGCTGACATGTGGCGCAAAGGAATGGAGAAGCCTAGTAAAGCGAAGCATAGCAAAGGAACAGCATGGAAGCTCAAGGAACGGAAATGGAAGAGCTTTGACCAGTGCCGTGGTGCAAAGGATTTGCGAAGCCCGACATAGAGTTGCGAAGGAGGAGCATAGATCAGCAAAGGAATGGAATGGAAGGACAAGGCCAAGAATTGCAAAGGAATGGATAAGCAACGCGATACCAAGAAACGCAAAGGAATGGCGGTGAAACGTATGGAGCTGCGAAGGAGAAGCCGGGATTTGTAACGCGAGGGAAGAGAATTGATTGGATATGAGCTGCTAAGGAACGGAATGGTAACGAATGGCTAAGCAAATGAATGGCGGTGAAATGCAGTGAAATGGCGTTGAACAGCAGGGCCTGGAAAATCGATGGACAGCAAAGGAAAAGCGGAGAAGTGAGTAACGTTGATATGCGAAGGAAGAGAATAGAAGGACGGTGCGATGGAAATGCACGGAGACGAGAGTAATTGCTATGGATGAGCAGCGCGGCGATTGGTAGCGCGATGCAGTGGAATAGCATGGATCTGATATGGTAAAGCTATGTTAAGCGGAGGAATCGAAGCGCTTTACGAGGAGTCGAAATGCAAAGGAAGTGCTTGGCGAAGTGAGGCATCGCGGCGGAATAGCGTGGATTTGATATGGTAAAGCTATGTTAAGCGGAGGAGTCGAAATGCTATGGAAATGAATTATGAAGGTCCGCAACGAAATGAAAAAGCGTAGAGCAGATGAGTAAAGGAAGCGCTCAGCGAAACGACGCAATGGAGTAGACACGCGTAGGAGAGACGGCGAAGGAAAAGCGTAGAGTTGATTAGCGATGGATATGATCGGCGAAGGGACGCAATGGAATGGAGGAGCTTAGTACGAAATGGTGCAGCACAGTAATGGAATGGAATGGAAGGGCAACGCAAAGAACAGAAATGCTAGGATGAGCTAAGGGAATAGCTTAGATAGGAACAGCGTGGAAGACTTTTAACAAAAACTAAACAACATTTTTAAGGAGGATTTTATTATGGTTACTTTGAAAATTAAGGTCACTTTTGATGAAGAAGTTCTGGGAACTGCTAGCTGTAATCCGGACATTCATGAGGAGTATATTGCTTCGAAGGCTTCTGATGCGGTCACACGTCAGGAGGAAGTTGATGCTATTGGTCCGGAAGAAGTGTTTGAAAAGAGCATGACCATTTTTCCGAAGGATCCCGATGGTAACCCCTTTGTTTGGGACTATCAGTGGAAAGGCTTTTTTAAGGATGCTTTCGGTAGTTTGAGGAAGATTCCTAGCACTGCTTGTAGTAAAGTTAAGGCTTTTAAGAAGGAGATCGATGGGCTTATTTTCCCGTTCCCGCGTAGGATTCCGATTAAGGTTAATGGCGAAATTGGTGTCTGCCAAAGACCTCTTAGAGCATCTACCGCTCAGGGGGAACGGGTTGCTCTTGCATCGAGTGAAAGCGTTCCTGCTGGAAGTTCGATGATTTTTGAGATCCGGATGCTGATCGATTCTTATGAGAAACCCATTATGGAAGCTCTGAACTATGGTAAACTTCGGGGATTTGGTCAGTGGCGCAATTCCTCGAAGGGACGTTTCCATTTCGAAGTCCTTGATCGGAAGGTCGAGGACTATGCTTAACTGATATTTTAAAAGATGGTTTGAAGCGACGAGGAGGTCAGCTTCTGTAATAGGCTCCGTATGCATCCTCCCATCTTTTTAAGAACTATATATGAGGTGTGAATCATGCTAAAGATTATGAAAGATTTTTGGGCAGAAAATGAAAAGAATCTTAAAGCACGCATTTCCAAACTAACAAATGATGAAGTGCATAGTCTCACTTACAGAGATCTTTTGGCAATGGCGCTTGATGAAATATATAATAAGCATTTTGGTGAATTGAGCAGTTATGATGCTTTGAATCTTGATAAAATTACTGTTATTGATGATGGCGAGTATCAGGGTACATTTATATTTATGATTCCGTTTAATACCTATCAGCCTTGTGCGAGTGAGTACTTGATGACTTATATTTGGTACGGATCATGTTCTGGTTGTGACACTATGCAAGGTATTCAATCATTATGCGGATATGATAATACAACTAATAGGCCTGATACAGTTGATAATGGTTTACTCGCATTGTGTAGGGATATGATTGTTAGAATGATTCGGCCATATAATGATATTTTCCATGAGGACGAAGCCTTTAAACAGGTTAGTGAGGAGCGTGAATAATGGATCTTGGTGCATATGCAAAAATTAGTGATCTTCAGAATATTATTAATTCCAATAATATTTATGTGCCACGTTTACGAGGCCTTCGACTTATGCGTGATGAGAAACCTTTATCTGAAGAACAGATTTCTGAACAGGCTAAACAAATTGGATTAATCAACTGCGAATTTCTTATCGAAGGCCATTTTAAAGAAAATCCAGATTTTTATGAAATTTCAGATGAGATGATCAAACGAGTTGACAAGTATATTTTGAAAGATGAAAAAGGAAATCGAACGGATATTAATTGGGATGCAGTTCCGGCTATAAAACGCAGAATGTTTAGATTAGAAATGAATAAAGCAAATAACGCTGTACGAGAACAATATCGTATTTTTAATAAATATTGTGGTCATGATGATGTTCTATACATCCATGCACGAATCGGTGGTATGAACTGGCGTAATTATGATGGTCAGGAACTTATGAGTAAACCCTGGTTTTTAGAAAAAGTTGACGATGCTTTTGATCCAACCTACTGCGATATTTATGCCAGAATTAAACCAATTGTTGGCTATGGAATAGAGGACTAAGTGATATTTGTGCCGTTGTGTTGGAATGGTATACAAAGAAGACTTAAAATCTTCCGCCTGGTGGGGATTGCGGGTTCGAATCCCGCCAACGGCACTATTTCTTTATGAAGGAGCATATTTTATGAAAATTACAAGGTGGACTTATTGGAGTAATCAGAATTTTAAAACTGTTGACTCAATGGATAAAGCTCAGTTTGATGAAGCAACGGAAACGGTTATTCAGGAACTGAAAAACAAAGGGTATGCTTTCACCGGAAAGTATCATCAGGAAGGACTTTATGGATGTCCTGTGATTGATAACACATATCTATACAATGTATCACAAAGATCCTGGGGTGATATTATGTGCAAAGCTTATACCATTTCTGATAGAGATGGTATGGGCTACACATATTGGGCCTGGGATGCACCTAAAGGCGCGTTACAGCGTTATCCCGATGGAACTATGATGATGGTGAGGTGATATTTTATGGGAAGAGAAGAACTTTTACCCAAGTGCCGTAGATGTTTTATGCAGGGCATTGAAGAAACCGCTACACATCTTATTCGAAATCTCAATAGTAAAATTGAACCTGTTTGCAGTGAACATTATACTCAGTTCTGTATTGGATTCGGTAATCTGCTTATTATGAGGGAATTGAATAGGGGGTTTAAAGATGGGAACGGTGAGTTTTACAGATTTATTGCAAGGCGTTATTAATATTATTGATCCTAAACCTGAAGAACATAATGACAAACCGATTATTTTAACAGCTGCAAAGCTTAAGGAGCTTCGTTGGATGACTGCTCAGCAAATTGGTGCTATTTATAAATATGGCAAAGTTAAAGTAAGAGTTGCTGATGATGCAAATGCTTATAAGGAACTTCGTTGGATGTCTCAGAATCAGCTTGAAGCATTATTTGGAAAGGAAAATAATGCATGATGCTTGACAGGGAGAAAACAAAATGAGGACTAAAATTCCCAAAAAGAAACAATTTGACGACTCAATTGAAGATATGAAGAGGGTCAAATTTTATCCTGAAAGAGCAATCTCCGGCCTTGAAAAGAATAGAAAAGACTATGTTATGCTAGCTTTAGAACGGATTAATTGGTGTGTTAGTCATGGAAATTATGAAATGGCTTCAAATTATATTGTTGCCGCAGCTGATAATTTAAAAGAGTTAAATGGATCTTTGAATTATTTGCATGCACTTACAAAGTCAGAAAACGAAGATGATTATCCGGAATTTAAAACAATATTTGATTAATTTTGAAGTTATAAAGAAGCAATATTTTATGGACAAAAGAAATTTAAAAATGTTTGAAAGGAGAAAAAAAACAATGGCAAGGACCGCTAAAACTGCAAAAATTAAGGAAAACATGAGCTTGATGGAACTTCAGGGAATTCTTGGTGATCGGATTCAATTGACACTGAAAGAAAACAAGACTCCCGAAGAAAGACAGATGGATAATGAGGAGTCCTATCTGATCATGAACGTGGCCAAACAGATGATCAACAATGGTCGTCTGGTTGTGGATATCGAGAAACTTGCTGCCCAGAATCGAAATCTGGAGGAAATCCAGAGCCTTAAACTGATCAATGGGCCGTTCTAATACTTATCATAATGACTGGATTTGGGCTCATTATAGTCCGAATGTTCGCTGGTCAAATCTTTTGAAAGAGTACAATGAAACTTTTCGGACTAGTGTTTCTTATCCGACTTTTGTCAGTTATATGAATCGAAGTTTAAAGCTTCAGCAGGAATTTAAGTATACGAAAGATCAGGATAATTTTCTAAAAGAAACCTATCCAATCTATGGTGCTGAGAAAACTACTGAATTATTTAATGAGCGATTCGGGACCAACAGAACAAAAAGTGCGATTGGACATCATTGTAAAGATATTTTGCAAGTATCGGTCAGTGATAAAAGAAAAGATGACCTGAAAAAAGAGATCGGAAAAAGAAACTACAGGGCTAGATCTATCGGCTCAGTATCTTCCGGATTATTTGGTACACCGGCTGTTAAAACGGAAAATGGCTGGGTTCGTCTTGACAGGATTTCAGTTGATGAGTACCAGGATGGTAAATACGTGATCCATCTTGACAGGGATAAGGAAAATAACAATCCTGAAAACCTGATGGCGATCAGTCGTTATGTGCATGTGCTGATGACGAAATACGGATTCTGGTCGGCCGATCCAGTATCAAACAAAACAGCACTTTTGTGGTGCCAACTGGATGAGGCACTGAAAAATGATGGCTTTACAAAGACCGAGCGGGAAAAATGGAAAAGAAGAAATTTAAAAAACGTTGTGCTTATAAAAAATTCGGAAGGTCGGTGAAAGTGAAAATGCCTGACATGGAGAAATATATTGAAATTTTAAGCAAGACAGTAAAAACAGTGAAAGAATCCAACAAAGCTGCTCCAATACAAATCAGTTTGGAATGCATTGAAGATATTCTGGAACTGCTGAAAGAGCAGGAACACAAGGACAGGATGTTCCATGCGCTTGAGGACGATTGGAAACGGTTAAAAGCCTTGCTGAAAGAGCAAGAAAAAGCACTCTACGAATTAGGACAACTGCTGAAAGAGCGAGCAGAGGAAATAGAGCGGCTAAAAATGCCAACAGCTGGGGACAATCATATTCCATTAAGGTGGCGAACGTGAATGAGATGGTTCTTTTGTAAGAAGTGCGGTAGGTGGCACAGGACATATCCTGCAACCGTTATGTACTGCCCGTTCTGCGGTGCTGATATTACAGAGCAGGAAGGTCGGTGAAGTGAATGAAAGAATCGCTGAAATCAAAACTGATTCGACTAATCAGACAAAAACGTATTAAAGCAGTAAAGTGGATAATCCGCAAATGCGTTAGGAAGCTTGATGTTTTGCAATACGAAGCATTCCTTGCATATTCATGGGGTTACAATGACGAAATCGACTACCATGTTACAAAGGAACGCAGTACAAATGAATTTCATCAGTTCGGTACGAAGGTGACATATTACGGGCAGGAGGGTCGGTGAAGGAAAATGAAATGTTTCCCTTTGGATTGTACGCCAGAATGTCCACATTTGCACACATGGGATATGTCAGTAGAGTTATCAAAACGCATTGCAGAAAGGGGCGGTGAAGTGAATGAGCGATTGGGATAGGATTGGTTTTATACCGCAGGGTTGGCAATGCCCTGTTTGTAAACGAGTGTATTCTCCAATGACACCTATGTGTTATCACTGTGGAGATTCTAAAACAGTTACTATTGGAACCACAACTACTACTCAGAGCGCAAGTACATCTGCGAGTGATATTTCGAAAGATGGGCTATATAACTTTTGGAAAAAGTTAGAAGCGAATGAAGAATTAAGTGAATTTTTAAGACAAATGAAAGCAATTGATAAAGATTTGTGGTGCACAAAATAAGAAAGGATATTTAATATGGGACAGCGTCTTGTTATACAGATTAAAGATGGCGATACAAAGCTTGCTAATGCATATTATCATTGGAGTGGTTACACAAGTTCTGCTTCTGGGTTGGTTAATCGTGTATTGTTAAGTTTGTATGTTGATGTTAATCCTGCTTTCACCGATATTCAAAAAGCAGTTTGGGCACTATATAAAACTGGCGCACGAATGAATGATATTGAGAAAGCAGCAGCTGAAAAAGAAAATTATGACTTTGAACCTATTAGCTTTATTTTTGATGGCGCTGATGTGAATCGCAATGATGGTCTCTTGGCAGTGAGTCAGGAAGGTCAGATCGATAATGTTAATGCTGAGGAAATGCATGTTGACATCGACATTCAGTCCAGGGAAGTATATTTTGGTGTAATCGACATGATTCCAATTGAAGATTACATTAAAGAATGTGAGTATCAGACAAAGAATCAAACTGAAACATATTTTCCATCAATTGATAAACTTCCTATATTAAAGTGCAGTGATCTTCCGTATATTAGTCTGAATGATGGTGAATGGACAGATTTTTATAACCAAATATGGTGGCTCATTAAGCATAAAGATTACGTTGCACTTATGCCAAGTAAAGATTATGTTGTCTCATTTGTTGAATAATTGAGGTGATATTTATGCAGAATAAAATGCCGATTCGAAACATTAAACATAATGATCATGCTGAACCCGGCAGCAGTGGTAAACGTAGACATACTGATAATTTTAAGCTTGCATTAGGCATTGGAGTTAATTGGATTGATATGGATACGGGCATTATGTATCATATTCAGGACTATGCTGATGCATTGCATGATAGAACAATTCCTGAAGATAAAAAACCTACTAAAATAAGAACCACTAGAGTTTCCGATGGAGCAGAGCTTGGATGGGTTGATGCATATTTGGTCGAGGAAAGAATGAAAGATCCAGAACCTGATCCGAGGTATTAAAATATGAAAATTCTGACTAAAAAGAAACAAAAAGATCTTCTTAATGAATTAGCAGCAACACGCTATATTCTTAACAAGATGATTTATGAGGATGATCAGAAAATTTTACTTAGCTATGTTAATCAGGCAATCGGAAACATCTGTGATATTTCTGTAAAGGTTTGCGGTATGAAAGATGCAAGCATCAGTATGGCTTTATTGATGACAGAGCTTATGGAACATGAAGCAAACAAAAAATCAGAATCCGCAAACTAAACAAGGCCTATAATAGGAGATGGTGTGGCCCATATTCTGATTTAAAATTGGACAGTGATCCGTTAATCAGAGCGAACGCAACCGTCTCCTTATTTTTCTCTGCCAAACTTTTGAAAGGAGCGGATGTATTTATGGCTGAGAATAATCCCTATTTTGTTGATGGACTCAAGGTAATCGGTGACCGTACGAAGGCGTTTTATATTAATAATAGGGCGCATATTTTTACGGGGCTAAGCATGTGTGGAACTGTGTTAACTGGTATTTTGTCCGCGAAGAATGGTATGAAATCTGCTCGTAAAATTGATCGAAAAGAGTATGAATTGGGAAGGCGACTAACAACGAAAGAGAAGATCCAGTTATGTTGGAAGGATCATATTGACTCGGTGCTTGTTGGTGGTCTTTCGTGTTTTTCCTCATTCAGGAGTGATCAGATTAATACGCGAACAATCGCTGACAGGACTGCATTGTTAATTGCCAGCGAGAAGGCATATGAAAAATTATCTGAGAAGACAAAGGAAGTCCTCGGAGAAAAGAAAGCAAAACAGGTTCAGGATGAAATTGCTCGTGAGGAAGTTCAGAAAGTAGTAACCGAAAAAGGTCTGGATAATGCTCCTAGAGTCGGGAATGGTGATTTGTATCCATTCCTGGATCGATATTCTGGAATTCTGTTCTATAGCAACATCGATTATATTAAGCTCTGTGTTATGAAACTTCAAAAAATGATGGATGATTTGGCTCCGAGAGGTGGAGAGTTTGATTATTACAATCGTCCGGTAGGTGTACGATATTCTGAATGGTTGTCATTTATTGGTGTTGATGAAAAAGAGTGGAATACACCTGAACGAAAGGATAATGGCTGGAATAAGGGCTTCGCTAAGGATGGTAGCGATGATGATGAGATTGATTTTACGACATCTACGATCGAATATAAGCCCGGTTTTGCAGTCACAGTTATTAATTGGAACAAGAATCCTACTGATATGTCCCTTGGAAGAATGATCAAATCCAGTGGTGTTTAAAGGATATTTCGGTACCTAAATCAATCGCAAATTTTGCAACGGATTAAGTGGAGCTAGTAAGCTCCCCGAATTATTTTAAGAAAGGATGTTTGAGTATGGAAAAGAAAGATACTGTAAATCCTCAGGATGTCGAAAATGAGGAAAAAAAGGAGGTTACTGTGATGGGAGAAGCCAAGAAAGCAACCGCCGAGGAAACCAAGAAGGAGAAGAAGCCTGGAAAGGTACGTTCGTGGATTAAGCGCCATAAAAGGGAGCTTATCACGGGGGCCGCAAGCTTCGCTGCCGGAGCTGGTGGAGCGATCGGTATTTCTGAACTTGGGCGGAGGCATCAGATGAAAAAAGCCGCCCGGACTTATATTCCTGCGGAACAGGTAAATCCACTTGATCCCAATCTGTGATAATATTTTCGGAAAGGAGCAGGAGAAGTGCTGTGTGAAAACATGGCACTCCTCCTTTTTCTTATTATGTTTGAGAAATTATCGAAACGTTTTGCAAGTAAGGCAACTGATGGAGCTGTTGAAGGTGTCAAAGAAACGCTAAACGATAAGATTGATCAATACGGCGATATTATCAAGATCGGATTGGTATTAGGCGTGATCATATTAGGGACAAAGCATTTGACCAGACAGAGACCTACTACATATAGTATGCCTTATGGATATTTACCACTAAATACAAGTTATCCTAGCTATTCACCGTACGATGTTCATAGACATGTAAGCACACATAGAGAGTACGATAAACCGATTGTTATTAACAATTATTATCAGGAAATGGAGAGGAGAAAGCTTTATGAGCAACAACAGTATTTCCAAAAACAGCAGCTCCAGCAGAGATCGCAGGGCAAACCGAATCAAAAACGTTAAGACCGGTGGCGATCTTATTATGTATATTGGTAGCGCTGGTTTGATGACCCCTCTTATTGCTCGTTCCAGGCAGAATCAGAATCATATTCTTGGCACTTGTGCATTAGGCGCAGGTGCTATTCTTTCTATCGGAATGGGCAAAGTAGCATCAAAACTTTGGCACAACATTGTTGATAAGGTTGTGGATTTTTGGGATGATGTAAAACCTGAAGGCGACGATAAGGAGGAGGCAAAGGACAATGGCTGAGCATCCGGTTATTATGCCAGAAAAGCAAATCCGGGTTGTCGTTCAGAAACCTGGAATGTCTCCGCCTGCGGTTCCCGCCAAAACAAAAGATCCAGTTGTGGAAAATGCTCCGAAAGTCTCTGATGGTAAAAAATCCCTTGCACAGAGACTTTCAAAATATTCCTTTGGTGAAGAAATGGAGAAGCCTGGTAAGTATATTTTTGATTCCTATCTTGAGCCAACAGGAAAGCGCGTAGCGAATGATATTGTCGAATATTTTCTGACATTGATCAAGCATACATTTCAGCGTTGGATATGGAATGGAAAGATTCTTGACAATGGTAAATGGATGGATCGTACGTCATATTCTGAAATTTCCAGACAGCAACAGCAACCGGTTAAAGCAATGGTGCTGGGATCTCCTGTGAAAGAGCTTACATTTCAGACACGCATTGATGCACAACGTGTATTGAATGAGCTTAAAGATACAATCAAACAGGAAGGTCATGTAACGGTTAGACAATATTATGAAGCATCCAGTTGTCCTGAGCTTTGTGAGAGCAGCGGAACAGCCAGCTCGAATGGATGGACAAATTTGGAGAAAGCCGAAGTTAAGGATAGCCCCGGAGGAGAGGGTTTCTGTATTAGTTTGCCTAGACCTGTAAGCCTGGTTAAGTAAAGTTATATTTTCTAAACAAAAGAAAGGAGCAACGTTTATGCCAAAAATTGAGGATTGGGATGCATGGATGCAACAGCACCATGTAAAGCTTGGAGGCAAGGATGAAGATGACGGTAGAACGGATGAGAGAACAGATAGCGGCGGCATATTCGGGGCCCGTTTGGAGAATGAGAGTCAACGACATGCCGGACAATCAGGTAATAGCCATATTTAAGTCAATGGTTGAAGAAGGACGACTCGATAAAAAGAAACCTCATATTCCTGTGGTTAAAAAGATGCATACACCTGAGCATTTTGAACAGATTTCAATGTGGGATATTTTAGAAGAAGGAAAGGATAACTCAAATGTCTGAAAACATGATCACAGTTCGTTCAGTTAAACATTATTTTAATGAATTTATTGCACAGCCCGTACAAGAACATGGTGTAGAGTATATTTCTAAAAATCGAAACATGATTCGGAATCAGCTTACCGATGCTTTCAGGAAAGAAATGTTTGAACAGATCATTTTTAAGCTTGGCCCAGAAGCTGCTACAATGTCTTTGGATGATTTGGCCAATCAGCCTAACATTGGGAATATTCTGGAGCAGACCTTCCGTAAATGGCGGAGGTTATGTGTATTGTGCGCTGAACATGGCGTGTCGTTTATTTCTATTGACGACCTACAGGATGCATTATCTGTAGAGGAGATTGAGAAATCAAATGTCAGAGAAGAAGTCAAATCAAATACCGATGAAAAAGTGTGATATTTGTCATAAAGAGATTCCTCTGTATGAACCCTGGTATTCACTGAAAATTAATGGCCATTTTATGGGACTTCCGAAGAAATCAGAGATTCACATATTTTGTCCAAACTGTTTTAAGGGTTATGAAAATTTCCTGATCGAAAGGGAAGTTCAGGAAAATCACAAACAAAATTACTTAAAAATGAAAGGAGAAATTTAAAATGAACGTTACTGTTGATGGAAACACGCTGGCCAAGGGGATCGAAACTGTTGCAAATCTGAGCAAGATTGCTTCTAATCTGACTGAGAATCATAAGCCTCAGCCGCCGAAGCCTGCTCTGCCTGAGCGTAAGCCTGATACTACCAATCAGCCGCATACTCAGACAGTTGAGGTTAAAATTGGTGATCCCGGTAATCAGAACCAGCAGAAGCCCCCGCGTGAAAAGCCTCAGCCGGTTATTCCTCCGACCAAGATGTTCCCCGATGGACGTGAACTCAGCGAACGTGAGTGTGACGTTGCGAAAATTCAGATCGCCAATGATCAGGAGTATCGTATGGCTGAAATGAAATATCGCATGGCTGCTGAAGAGCGCAACCGTGAGGAACGGAGGGAGCGTGAGGAATATGAGCGCAAAGAGCGTGAACGGAAGCGCGAAGAAGAGAAGCGGCGTAATAAGAGAAGGTTCATTTTGGGAGGTTTTATGGCAGCAGCTTTCGTGGGCCTTACTGGTTATGCTTGCTATACCGACTATCGGAATTCTCAGAATGCTAAACTTTCTCTTCCAGCATCGAAAAATGTAAAGAGTAAGCCTATCAAAGTGGAGGGTTCTGTAAAATGATAAGGTTGATGAGTAGGGATACATGCAAGACCTGTTATATTCCTGAGGAATTCATCACTAAGATGGAGGAACTTGAGGAAGAAACAGAGGCTCGTGTGTATCCCTACACACGCCTTACCATAGAAGATTCAAAGAATAAACATTTTTATACGATCGATGTGGTTGAGAGCGTGTGGAAAATTAAAAAAGTTATTCAGGAAGCGAATGAAGAAAAATCTAAACCGAAGGAGCAGATCGAAGAATGAATCGAAATATTCGACAAACACAACCCAGCATGATTGATAACTATCGTTATTTATTTCGTTCGGCTAAGCTGAAATGGAATAAATATGGTGGTAAGATTTGCACGATTGCTGGAACTACCGGTTTGATTTTAACAGGTGCACATGCATGCAGAAAGACGTATCGTATTCACGATCAGCTTAAAGAAAATGGTAGACGGATGTCTGAAGCAAGGAAGAAAATTGATGGTGAAAAGAAGTCCAGTCGTATATTCCGTGTAGCTAAAGAGGGTACTAAATGTGCACTGAAAACCGCAAAACATTATATTCCTGATATTGTTGCAGGTGCTGCGAGTGGATATTTGAATGCTAAAGGATGGCAGCATGAACACCATAACTATCAGCGGGCAGCAACTGTTGTAGGCGTTCTAGCGGCAGATTTCCTGAACTATCGAAAGAATGTTATTGCTGAACATGGTAAGGAAGCAGACAGGCGATATTTGACTAATAAGCGTGTCAATGAACATATTCTGAATGGTGAACAGGGCGATGGGGAAATTCAGGAGAATCCAAATGCATATTCTGAAGAAGGCATCATGGTTAAAGCTGATGATAATCTTCTGAAGATCTGGTATTCTCGTGAAACTACTCCGAATGTTTGGCATGACAGCTATGTTTTAAGAGAACAACAGCTTAGTAGTATTACAGAAGAATTAAATCGTGCGCTTATTTATGGCGGCATGATCACTGTGAATGATATTCGTCGGTGTTTTTATGGAAGAAAAGGTGACCGCCCTGAAGGAGCTATATTTGGACGTATCTGGGATCCTGGAAATCCTGAACACCCTGAACGCGGTCGTATGGTAAATCTGCACTATGAAGATGATAAGGATTTTATGAGCGGCAGAACTGATTCATGCTGGATCATAATTGAGATTGATGATGAACCGTTAATCGAATCACTTAAAAAGAGAGCCCCGAATATTTAATAGTGTTCTGTGAGGTTATTTATGAGTTTTGGTGGTTTTACATTATGTATCATTGGCTTTGCGGTCGGAGCATTTTTAGGTCTGATCGCAGGCCTTTGTTTAGGAGATTCATATTGGCGTAAAAAGATTAAGAATATTGAGATGGATGCATTTAAAAAGGGTATTCGTCGTGGATGGGAAGAAAAGGAGCACCCATTCAATGAGACATATTCTAACATGCGCGATAAAGAATCTGTTGAGTGATATTTTAGACGGAGGTACATTATGCAGTTAACATTGCTATTAACTGATAATCCTGTGTATGTTAATCCAGAATATGTGGCATTTATTACAGAAGAGGATACAGAAGAAAGTAAGAAGAAACTTCATTTTTCAAGAATTTATTTGAAAAATTTTGGACTTCCTGAGAATGTTCCTAACTGGATTGATGTAAAGGAGACTGTTCAGGTTATTGTCAGGAAATTGAATGCTGCTAAACGACAGACAAAGAATATTTAAAAAGGAGATTAAACAATTATGAGCATGAATGCTAACAAGAAGAATCTCTGGATTGGCATTGGAATTGGAGCCGGTGTCGGAGGAGCAATCGGCACTGGTTTGGCGTGTTATTTTACAAGAAAGAGCATGTATAAAAAGTATAATCGCGAGCTTCCTTCAATCAGACGTAAGGAATATTCTCGTGGTTATAATGACTGCTTTGAAGACGAGAAGAATAAAGATGATACAGTTATCAGCGATGCATTTTCTGAAGGGTTTGATGCTGGATTCAGAAATGCAGATGAAATGAACAAAAAGTGGATTGAAGAAAATATGATAATCATTGAAAACCCGGAAGATCCAGAGTCAACTCAGAAGGCGATTAATGATCATATTAAAGCCAAAGAAGTTACTGAAGATATTTCAAAAGCGGCATCTGAAGCAGTAATTCAGGGTATTGAAAATTCCGTTTCTGAGCAATTTTCCAATGATGATCCTTCAAAAACTCCAAATCGCGATTTTCTAGGCGATTTCAGGGGAAAAATTGTAAAGGACATGGTACAGTTAGAATTGCCAGATGGAGAGACAGTTCTATATCCTAGATACCTGTTCTTTGACAAGTATGGTGAAGCATATCCTGAAGTAACAATCAGAAGTAAACTTCGTGATTTTGAACAGGATATTAAGAGACTTAAGAAACTCTGGATTGCACTCGGTTATGGGGAGTATAATTATGTAGATTCTGATGAGGATATTAACAATTGGGATCTAAGCATATCTGAAGATGCTGATTTATCTGAGCTTGGGGATGAACCGGAGATTAAGTCTAAAGAAAGAGAGGAGTACATGGAACAGATTAAACGGTACCGAGATAATCCTGAGATCGGTCCGGAAATTGTTTCACGAAAAGTTTATGAAGATGATAATTACTTAGATCATATTACCGTGGATTATTACGATGTTGATAATGTTTTTGTTGATAATCAGGAAATCACAAAGCCTATTGATGCTGTGACATTATTTGGCGTAGCTAACGGTCAGGAACTTTTTGGTGAAAATAAAAAGATATTTCCGGAAGACGAGGATGACAATGATCCGGAGATTGTGTATATCCGGAATATTAAGATGCATACGATAGCCGAAATAACAAGATCCCATATGTCTTATGCGAGTATTAAGGATGGGAGTGCTTATTTAGATGGCAGTACAGATCAATACGAAAGAGCTGAAGGGATGTAAGAGTTATTTTTCATGGCTCTGTTCCAAAGTTCTAAATGAGAACAGTAGTGATATTTCAACAGAACTGATGAGGATCTTGTTTGAAACTGAGTTTATTTTTGAACTTAAGGATGATGAGATTCGAGCAACTGATGCACTTGATTTGCGAAAAGCTTATGCTGAAGAAATTGGTTCTGGCGTCGGGAAATCTGAACGGGATATTGACCGTATTTGGAAAAGTATTCATGAAAAATGCAGTGTTTTGGAAATGCTGGTAAGCCTTTGTAAGCACCTTGATTTGATGGTTAATGAAGGTGAAGAAGGTTCCATGATGCCGTTATTTTTCAAGATTATGATCGAAAATCTAGGGTTAAATGAACGTGATGATGAGGACTTCGACGTTAATTCTGATGGTGCTAAAGCATTTTGGAAGAACAGAATTGACCGATTTTTGAACAGAAAGTATAAGTATGATGGCAGTGATGGAGGGTTATTTCCTCTGAAAAAGTGGTCTAAAAAGACCGAAAAAGATCAAAGACTTGTGTCTGTTTGGTATCAAATGAACGCCTGGCTGGAAGAGAATTTAGATGAAAATGGGTATTTTATTGGACAAAATTCAAGTGATTGGCATGAAAAATGAGGGCATTTTGGCTCAAAAAGGCCAATTTTTACTGACACGTTTTTTGTTACGTTTTTGCATTTTGACACGTTTTTTTCTGAGATTTTGGGCATTTTGACCAATTTATTTTTCATGAAAAAAGCTAAAAATACCAAAAAATTGCATTTTGACACGTTTTTTCGTGTCAGTGTAACAAAAACGTGTCAGCCTCTAAGCCTTATAAATCAACGCTTCCAGCGATTTTTGACACGTTTTTTAAAAAAAATACAAAAAGTTCTATATAGAAAAAAAAATTATATATAAAGAATAAGAAAAAATTAAAAAACGTGTCATTAATGCTTTTTATTACAAAATTTTGTTTCATACAGAAAATACTGACAGAAAGGAGGCGATGCTGATTGCCAATGGATTTTTATACGATAGAATCTAAGCAAGTTAAATCTAAAGTTGAAGTTTATCCAGAGTTTATCGTTGACCAATCAAAAGATCTTATGGTTCGAGGAAATGAATTTTATGCATATTGGGATGAAGATCTTGGTTTATGGAATACCAATCGATTATCTATAAGAAAAGCAATCGATAATGACATTCGTATAAAAGTTAGTGAACTTAGAAAAAAAGAAGCTGAAGATTTTCAAAATAATCGAATCTCAAATCTTAGATCTATAGAAGGTTCTTATATTAGGACATTCTCTTCGAAACATTGGTTAATTTTTGATAAATTTGTAAAAAGTATTAGAGACAATTATAAACAACTTGATACTAAACTAACATTTCAAAATACACAAGTAAAACGAACAGATTATGTTTCACGACGATTGCCATATTCTCCGGCTCCAGGAGATTATACAGCATGGGAAACTCTTATATCTACATTGTATGATCCCGAAGAACGAGAAAAGATTGAATGGTCAATAGGTGCAATTTTATCAGGGGACTCAAGAACTATTCAGAAGTTTTTAGTATTTTATGGACCACAGGGTAGTGGTAAAAGTACTATTCTGAATATTATTATGAAATTGTTTGAAGGATATTATACGACATTCAAAGCGGAAAATCTTGTAAAAGGAACTGATCAGTTTAATCTGGATTTTCTTGCCACAAATCCGCTTCTTGTTATCGATGCTGATTCAAATTTAAGCAAAATTGAATCGAATGCAACTTTAAACAAGTTAGTAAGTCATGAGCAGCTTCAAGTTAATGAAAAGTATAAAAATAGATATCCTGTAAAGCCTCTTTGTATGATCATGCTTGGCACAAATAAACCGGTTCGTATAACAGACGCGAAGAGCGGCATTATTCGAAGACTGATTGATATTGAACCAAGTGGTCGCATAATAAAGCCGGAATCAAAATATGAGAAGCTTGTTGCTCAAACAGATTTTGAATTAGGAGCCATTGCTGAACATTGTCTGGAAGTTTATAAAGCATTAGGCAAAACATATTACAGTGATTATGTTCCTGAACGAATGATGTATAGAACAGATCCATTTTTCAATTTTATGGAAGAAAAATCTGAAATATTTTTGCAAAATGATGGTGTAAGTGGAAATGATTTGTGGGCAATGTGGAAAGATTACTGTCAGCAAAGCGGCGTTGAGTTTACTAGAAAACGTTTTGAAATCATGGACGAAGCTAAGAACTATTTTGAAAACTTTGATAAGTTTAAACGCATTGATGGTGTATTAATGCGAAGTTGGTTCAGCGGTTTAAAACTTGATAAATTTAAGCATGAAGACCAGAGTGTAAAGAGAGCTCGAAAGAAAGCTGAAAAAATGAAAGAAGCAGAAGAGCTCAAGAAGGAAGAAGCGACGGTCGAAGAATCATATTCTTACGGATGGCTGAAACTTGACCAGACTAAGTCTTTATTGGACAAAGAACTTGCAAATTATCCTGCACAGTATGAGATAACAGATGATGAAGGAAACAACCGGCCTGAGTTTAGTTGGAAGAATGTTAAAACTAAGCTGAAAGATATTGACACAAGCAAAACACATTTTGTCAAAGGTCCTGGAAAGTTGATATTTGCAGATTTTGACAAACATGCGCCAGATGGAAGTAAAAGTTTAAGCGCAAATCTGAAAGCGGCAGGCAGTGATATTTGGAAACCGACGTATGCTGAACTTAGTAACAGTGGCGGAGGGATTCATCTGTTATATTGGTATGATGGGGATGTCAATGAACTTAGCAGCTTATTTGATGATGAGATTGAGATCAAGGTATTTCCTGAAGATCAGTTAAGATCCATGAGGCGAAGAGTAACAAGGTGCAATAGTCTTCCAATTGCACATATTTCCAGCGGCCTTCCTCTAAAGGAGAAGAAAGTGATTAATTGGGAAGGTGTCAAAGATGACCGACATTTACGTAACATGATATTACAGGCAATCAAGAAAGAGTGTCGGCCATATGGAGAGGAGCCTAAAACCTTAACATGTGTAAAGTATATTAGTGATGTTCTGAAGGATGCACAGGAACGGAACATGGCCTATGATATTCGCGATCTTGGAGAGGCAATCTATGCATTCGCTGCACATAGTCATAATAATAGTCAAAAGTGTATTGATCTATATTATGACATGAAGCTTATGTGGCCGATTCAGGAAGAAGTGAAACCGGTAGGTAATATTGTTGATGGTAAATTTACAGAAGATATGCCTATCATCATATTGGACTGTGAAGTTGTGCAGAATCTGACATTAGTAGTATATAAAGAACTTGGTCCTGATAAGAAGTGTATACGGTTATTTAATCCAAAGCCTAAAGATATTGAAAAGCTAATTAATAATACGCGAATAGTAGGTCATAATGTTACAGGTTATGACAACTTTATTTTATGGGCACTTTGGTTAGGGTATACACCAGGTCAGATATTTGAGATCAGTCAGGACATTATTGTCAGAGGAAATCGCTTGCCTTGGCGTGAAGCCAAAAATATCAGTTACACAGATACATATGATGTTTCTAGCGAGAAGAAGGGTTTGAAGAAGATCGAGATTGAGATGCATTTCCCGCACAAGGAAATGGAAATTGATTGGAGCAAACCTCTTCCTGAAAGTGAATGGAATCGGTTAGCTGATTATTGTGAAAACGATGTTCTTGCAACAGAGGCATATTTCATGAGCAAAAAGTGGCAAGCTGATTTTAAGGCAAGAAAGATTCAGGCAGCATTGACAGGGATGACAGTTAATGATTCAACCAATAATCTGTCTGCTCAGTTGATATTTGGGGATGTCCGAGAGCCGTGGCATGAGTTTAACTATCCAGATCTTAAGAAGGAATTTCCTGAGTATCGGTTTGAGCATGGCAAGAGTTATTATGGTGATGAGTTAATCGGTGAAGGCGGTCGTGTATATGCTGAACCAGGAATGTATTATGATGTGATAACATTTGACGTTGCCGGTATGCATCCGACAAGCATAATTACAGAGAAAGGTTTTGGTCCATATACAAAAGCATATCAGGATTTGTATGAGGCAAGAATTGCAATTAAACATAAGGATTATGATAAAGCAAGACAAATGTTTAATGGTAGACTTGCACCATATTTGAAGAATGATGAAGATGCAGATGACTTAAGCTATGCATTGAAGATAGCTTTAAATTCTGTGTATGGTATGACTGCTGCACATTTTCAGAATCGTTTCAAAGATCCAAGGAATGTTGATAACTGGGTAGCAAAGCGCGGAGCGTTATTTATGGAGAAGTTACGCAGAGCTGTTCAGGAAAAACATGGGCATGTGATTCATATTAAGACAGATTCTATTAAACTTGTTAATCCGAGTCAGGAGCTACAGGATTTTGTAATACAGTTTGGTAAGGATCATGGATATACGTTTGAGATTGAAAGCAAGTATGAACGTATTTGTCTGGTGAATCATGCAGTTTATATTGCTTACAGACAAAAGGACGATCCGAGTTGGTTGAAGGAATGTTCCAAAGCTAAGAAAAATGCTGACAAAAATGGAACAGAATATAAAGAGCCAACAAGGTGGACGGCAACCGGAGCGCAGTTTGCACATCCGTTTGTATTTAAGCGACTATTCAGCAAAGAAGCTTTGGACTTCTGGGATTTTTGTGAAACGAAGACTGTCAAGACATCCTTATATCTGGATCTGAATGAAAAATTGCCTGATGTTAAACAATTTGAAAAAGACAGAGACAAAATTAAGACGAGAATCAAAAACCTTCAAAAAGATATTCCGGTTGTAAGTAATGAAGATCGAGAAAAGATTGAAGAAGAGATTAAAAATTTACAAAAGGATATTTCTGTTCTTGAAGAAGAGATTGCAAAAGGCCATCAGTACATATTTGTCGGGAAAGCAGGAGAATTCATGCCTATTAAATCTGGGTATGGCGGAGGACGGTTGATGCGAAAAGAAGCTGATGGCACATTTGGTTATGCGACAGGTGCAAAAGGATATCGTTGGTTAGAAAGTGAATCATTGAGAAAGATTAATGATTGGAAACGGTATATTGATCTGCGATATTTCAAAGGACTTGTTGACGATGCTATCAAGGTTATTGGACAGTACGGTGATTTTGAAATGTTTGTACAAGGTGAAGATCATATTTTACTTCCGGAAGATAAGATTTTGGACTATGATCTGGATCCTTGGATGCTCCCATGCAAATCTGAGGAGTATGCATATTGTTCCGACTGTCCGGAATTCGACAACACAAAAGATGGTTATTGCTGTAAGAAAGGCTATGACATCTCGAATCAAATTTTAGGAGAAAGTAAGGAGATTATTTTATGAATTACGTAGATACGATCAATCATGCAAACACTAATAGCAAATTTGAAGTGCTGGTTAATGGTAATCTGAATGTTGAAAATGCTGTGATGATTTACAAGAATTTTTCCGGAAAGCCAACGCGGGTAAATCCTGCTGGTGGTAAACGGACTTTCAGTCTTGTTTTAAGTAACGACGTTGCAGAACGGCTTAACGACATGGGCTGGAATATTAAGGTGAAAGAAGTTCGAGACCAGGTGCCCGAAGGTGAAACTACCCGTACGGTTGGCTGGATCGATTTTAAGAATATGTATCAGGGCGAATTTGATCATGCTCTGGTGTATACGGAGATCGTTATTAATGAGAATAGCGAGTATCCTCCGCGTATTTATAAAGTCAGCGAATTCAATGGCGAAAAGACCATGGCGATTATTCCTCCGGATCAGTGGTATCGTCTTGATGAATCTGAATTGGTCAATGTTGATATTGTTGTGCATCCGTATACGCATGGACGCAGCATTGCAAATCCCGATGCCAAGAAGGGTTATTTGAAGTCCATGTATGCCATGGCGGTTCCGATTAATGATTTTAATGGCAAGTATGCTGCTTACAATATTGTTGGAGAAGAGTAAGGATATTTCACCGGATGTGAAGAAAGGTGAGAGTAGATTTATTTAACTATCAAAGGGATGCTGTTAATCGATTGAAGAACGGAAGCATATTATGTGCAGATGTTGGAATCGGTAAGAGTATTACAGCCCTCGCATATTTCCTGGAGAAGGAGTGCGGGGGCTCCCTTTATATTTCAGAGAATCTGAGATCGCGATCATTCAAGAAGAAAGACCTTTATATTATCACTACGGCTAAGAAGCGTGATGATCATGACTGGCATAAAGAAGCTGCTCGATTTTCCATCTATGAGAATGGAAAGGGTTTAGGTATTAAATTAACAGTTGACAGTTGGAATAATATTTCCAAGTATGCAACTGTTCAAGGAGCCTTCTTCATTTTTGATGAACAGCGGGTTGTAGGTCATGGAAAGTGGGTCAAGTCGTTTTTGAAGATTGCAAAACTGAATCATTGGATATTACTCACAGCAACTCCTGGTGATACATGGATTGAATATTGTCCGGTATTTATTGCAAATGGATTTTATGCAAGTCGTACCGATTTTACAAACCAGCATGCCATCTGGAAACGCTGGAGTAAGTATCCTATGATTCAGGGATATTACAATACCGGTTTATTAATCAAACATCGTAATGAAGTATTAGTCCACATGATTAAACAGAAAGAAACACGACCGCATCATGAAACCATATATTTAGACTATGATATTGAAAAGAGTAAAGACGTTATCAAGAGACGATGGAATCCATATTCCAATACTCCGATTGCCGATGCTGGAGAATTGTGTCGAGTACTACGGAGAATATGTAATGAAGATCCCAGTCGTTTTAAAGAAGTCTGTTTGCTGATGCGTGCAAATCCTAAGGTAATCATTTTCTACAACTTTGACTATGAGTTGGAACAGCTTCGAAAGCTTCCAACGCATATTGCAGAGTGGAATGGGCATAAGCATGAGCCATTGCCTACAGGAACTCAGTGGGCATATTTGGTTCAGTACAATGCTGGTGCTGAAGGATGGAACTGTATTACAACAGACACAATCATTTTCTATTCACAGAACTATAGTTATAAACTGATGACACAAGCGGCCGGGCGAACTGATAGAATCAATACTCCTTATACGGATCTATATTACTATCACCTGTCCAGCCGATCGAAAATTGACACGGCAATTACTAGAGCCCTTAATCGAAAGAAGAATTTTAATGAAAAGGATTTTGCCGGATTTTAAGAAAGGGAGATTAGTAATGCGATGAGCCCTACCAAGAGAGTATATATTTGTGATCCAGAAAAGAACAAGCGATGTAAGAAGACCGGATGTTATTTGTATGGAGGTCCTTGTTGTTCAACGAGTCATGTTCAGTATGCAAAGGTTGATGAGTCTGATAAAGTTCTTGTTATTCATTCGTGCATAGATGAAGAAGAGTATCATGAACTATATCCAGAACCACAGCCATGCGATGAATGTCCACCGCGAGTTTGATTTTTGAGACTTTTGCTACTCGCAAAAAAAACAAGGCCTATAATAGAGGAGAAGGAGAGAATGTCTCTCCTGCAAAGATTTATATTTTTGCAGGTAAGGCAAACTACTCCTTTGACTTTTACTCATCCATTTTAAGGGGAGTTTCTGATGAAGAATGAGAATCGTTTTCAGGCAAGCTTAGTCAAGGAGATTTCTGAAAAATTACCTGGAAGCTTTGTTTTGAAAAATGATGGATCCAATGTTCCTCAGGGATTCCCCGATCTTCTTATTTTGTATAAAGACAAATGGGGATCGCTTGAGTGTAAGAAAGACAAATCTGCAAAGAAGCAGCCTAATCAGGAATATTATGTGGATGCTTTAGATGCTATGTCATTTTCGAGGTTCATCAGTCCTGAGAACAAAGAAGAGGTGCTGAATGAACTTTATTCGACATTTGGACTTAGTGGGTCAGCACGCATTTCTGGGAGCAAGTAAGTATCATTGGATCAATTATGATGATGACAAATTGATTCAGGCATATATGAACAGTCTTGCTGTGCAACGTGGAACTGAGTTGCATGACCTTGCTTGCAATTGTATTCGGTTACAAGTTAAATTACCGAGAATTCAAAAGACACTAAACATGTACGTTAATGATGCCATTCATTATGAGTTAACACCGGAACAGCCGCTATATTTTTCAGCCAATTGTTTTGGAACCGCTGACTCGATTGGGTTTGATGAAGCGCGAAATACATTGCGTATTCATGATCTAAAGACGGGAACTATACCAGCGCACATGGAGCAGTTGCAAATTTATGCGGCGTTATTTTGCCTGGAGTATCACAAGAAACCTGAACAGTTCAATACAGAGTTGCGCATTTATCAGAATGACGCAATTCAGGTCTGCGTGCCAGATAGCGATGATATTGCTAAAATCATGAGCACGATCATTCGCTTTGACGAAAAGATCGAAAAAATGAAATTGGAGGAATGACCCAATGAAACGCCAGGTGAAAAAATCTGAACAACCACGGAAGCAACTGCTAGGCATATCTGAAGAGACCCTAGCCAATGTGCAGCACATGTTGCAGGAATCTCCGGATGACATTTCCGGAACATTTTCTAATGAGACAGAGGACAAACAGAATCTGTATCATTACGGAACGCCGAGACACTCAGGTCGATATCCTTGGGGGTCAGGTGAGAATCCATATCAGAGCGACATGGATTTTAAAGCACATGTGAATCATTTAAAAAGCAAAGGCTGGACTCAGAAAGAAATTGCAAAGAGTATGAACATGAATACTTCGCAGCTAAGAGCGAAGATCGATATTTCTAGCGAGAACATTACTCGTGGTAGGAATGCGATGATATTCAAACTCCGTGAGAAGAATTATTCTAAGATGGCCATTGCAAGGCAACTTCAAATTCCGGAATCTACAGTTCGGAATGTTTTGAAAAATGCTGACAAAGTAAAAGAGAATTCAACTCGTGCTGTCGCTGAAGAGTTGAAGAAGGCAGTTAAGGAACAGAAGTATATTGATATTGGTCATGGCTGTGAAAGCCAGATGAATATTTCTAAGGACAAGCTTCGGCATGCTGTTGCCTTATTGGAAGAGGAAGGGTTCAAGATCTCATATCATGAACAGCCTCAGATGGGGACAACCAAATCTACAACCATGAAGGTTCTTGCAAGTAAAGAAACTCCATGGGCGGATATTGAGAAAGCTAGAAAGAATGCCGAGATTGATTTTCCTGGTTTTCATTACGAGCATGGCGACTATGACAATCCTCATAAATTAGAAACACCAACCTCAGTTGATTCCAAACGTATTTTGATTGCATATCCAAAAGATAATGGCGATAAGAAGGATGGACTAATTGAGATTCGTCGTGGATGTGAGGATTTAAATTTAGGTCGTAACTCATATGCTCAGGTGCGTATTGCAGTTGATGGTACGCATTTTGCAAAGGGTGTTGCCGTATATTCGGATGATCTCCCTGACGGAATCGATATTCGAGTAAACACCAGTAAACCTGATGGAACCCCAATGAAAGGTGAGAAAGGCGGAGAGTCGGTATTAAAGCCGATGAAAAATGATCCGATTACTAACAATCCTTTTGGTGCTTCTATAAATCAGGATGATACTGGTGAATCTAAGCATCCGCTTCGTTATTTCCAGGCACACTATATTGGCAAGGATGGCAAGCAGCATTTATCTGCTTTGAATATTGTCAATGAGCAGGGAACCTGGGATGAATGGAATCGAAATTTGTCCAGCCAATTTTTGGCAAAGCAGACAATTCCTCTGGCTAAGCGTCAGTTATCTTTGGATGCTCGTATGCGTAAGGATGAGCTTGAGGAAATTAAATCTATTGATAATTCTGTAGTCAAGAAAAATTTGCTTGAGAGCTTTGCGGATAATTGTGATTCAGCCGCTGTGCATTTAAAGGCAGCTGCTTTACCACGTCAGGCAATGCAGTTACTTATTCCATTTCCTAACATGAAAGAGAATGAGATATACGCTCCTAATTTTAAGGATGGCGAACGCGTATGCCTTATTCGTTTTCCTCATACAGGACGTTTTGAAATTCCCGAGCTTATTGTTAATAATCGTTTTGCTGAAGGCAAGCGCGTTATTGGTGGAGCAGATCCTACAATCAAACGGGATGCTGTTGGTATAAATCCTAAAGTAGCTCAACAGTTATCTGGTGCGGATTTCGATGGCGATACTGTATTGGTTATTCCAAACAATAATGGATATGTTAGAACAAGCAGGATGCTTCCTAAGATGGAAGGGTTCAATGAGATATTTCATGAGCGTTATAAACGGCCTGCTGATTCTCCATATCGTCAGATGACACCTCATGAGAAGGGTATGCAGATGGGTTTGGTATCAAATCTTATTACTGACATGACCCTGAAAGGTGCAACTGAAGACGAGCTGACGCGTGCAGTTAAACATTCGATGGTTGTTATTGATGCAGAGAAGCATGACTTAGACTGGCGACAATCTGCAGAGGACAACAATATTCGTCAGCTATATTTGAAGTATCAGAACCGAGCATCAGGTGGTGCATCAACTCTTATTTCTAAAGCATCTAGTGAGCATGATATTCCAGATCGTAAAGCTGGAGAGAAGAGGATCGATCCCGTGACTGGAAAGTCCCGGGTTTTTTATATTGATCCAAAAACTGGAGCCAAATTGTGGACCGATACTGGGAAGATGACCGGGCGACGCATATTAAAGGACGTTATTGATCCTGAAACCGGTAAAGCTATAATTGATCCGAAGACTAAGCAAAAAATCAAAGAGCCGGTGCTCGATGAGAATGGTAAGGTTATTTGGAAAAAGGTTCCCAAGATGGTTAAATCTCAGTGGATGTATGATAAAGATGATGCTATGGAGTTATCTTCTGGCACAAAAATGGAAGCCGTCTATGGTGAGTATGCAAATGAGATGAAAGCACTTGCGAATCAGGCGAGACTTGAATCTGCGCATATTCGTCCATATTCTCAGGATGCTTCAGCCAAGCAGGTTTATTTTAAGGAGATTCAAGAATTAAATTCTGCACTTGCTGAAGCTAAGAAAAATGCGCCGCTTGAAAGAAAAGCGCAGATGTTAGCAAACAAATTCTTCAACATGAAAAAAGAAGATAATCCAGAACTTGCATATGATAAAGACAAGATTAAAAAGATAAAGGGGCAGTGCCTTGAAGAAGCGCGATATCGTGTTGGAGCTAAGAAAACTCTTATTGATCCAACCGATCGTCAATGGGAAGCAATTCAAGCAAGAGCCATTGGTTCGAATAAGCTTGATGAGATTCTAAAGAATTGTGACATCGATAAGATCAAACAAAGAGCAACACCTAGAACACCTAAAGGCATTCCTCCTGCCAAGATTGCGACTGCTAAGCTTCGTCTTGAGCGTGGTTACTCACCAAATGAAGTTGCTGACAGTCTTGGAGTTTCGGTTTCAACACTTTATAGAGCATTGGATCTCGATGACAAGTCATAAGGAGGTGATGATCGCGTATGGCAAAAGCGCTTAAAGAGACTGACATCTTGCTGACAACAAAGGACAATCCTTTCAATCCCTTTACAGACTATGACGATTGGAAGTACTTTGATGAAACTTCAAGACACTACAATACAGAAGCGTATGTAGCTCGTGAAGTTGGCATGCTTGATCCTGACATCAGCGATGAAGAGCTTGCTCATGAACGTGTGAATGCGTTCAACGAGATCATCAAACTTAACAATGAGATCGGGTTCGATGTTTACACATTGATCTCCCGGGGAGGTAAGAAGCTAGACGATACCCCCTCTACCTATCTAGAGCAATATGATATGGTAGACACCCCGGGGGAGGGTCTCGCAAACACCCCCACCCCCTAAAAT
>JAEEGL015282680.1_pt1 | contig 33760 bp, 33 predicted proteins | sample 9134231 | NCBI WGS metagenome assembly JAEEGL01 (sample SAMN16246548, study PRJNA631951) | gut metagenome | biome: gut microbiome; feature: rumen; material: fiber-attached | host: Bos | place: Iran: Karaj | collected 2018-10 | reverse complement strand
GGCGGCCCACAGCTCGGGCTTCTGGGCGGCGTGGATGTGGTCGGGACCGCGGAAGATCTTCAGCCGGGTCAGGGAGTCCTTGGTGATGATGTTCCGGGGCAGCATACCGCGGACGGCCAGGCGCATGGCCAGCTCAGGACGCTCCGCCATCAGCTTGCGGTACTTGGTCTCCTTCAGACCGCCCACATAGCCGGAGTGGGTGCGCTAATACTTCTGGTCCAGCTTCTTGCCGGTCAGAACGGCCTTGGAAGCGTTGATGATGATTACATAGTCTCCGGTATCCATGTTCGGGGTATAAATCGGCTTATTCTTACCGCGCAGGATGTTCGCAACCTGGCTCGCCAGACGTCCCAGAACCATCCCGTCCGCGTCGACAACGTACCATTTGCGGTCGATGTCAGCAGCCTTAGGAATAAATGTCTTCAAAGTACTTCCTCCTTGGGTTGATGGTTGAAGTGTTTTGTTTTCCGTCCATGATGGTCGCATGTCCGGATATCTGTCAATGGCTACCGGGGCTAGCGGAGCTATTGATTGCCAACCGCTATTTTACGTCAAACTGCAAATGAAGTCAAGCATTTTCTTTATTTTAAAAGGCTGTCAGCTCAATATGCTGACAGCCGGGAAAAAAAGGTTTTCAGGTCATCTTACATCCAGTTTCCCGGTGGAAATCAGGCGCCCGTTTACACGGGAGAAAAGTGTCGCTCCGTCTCCGGTGAAACGCAGCCGGATTTTCTCACCGATCCGGTAAGTAATTCCGCCGAAGATTACGCTGGTCAGCAGGAAGTTCCCTACCCGGATCCGAACCGTTGTTTCCATACCGGTAGGCATGGCGGAAAAAACTTCTCCTTCAATCGGCCCGTCTTCGCAGATACTGACAAATTCAGGGCGTACGCCGACCACCCAGTCTTCCCTGTCGGGTGTCCGGTCATCCGGCGTATCGTTCACCATGGCAATCGGATAATTGAACGGCACATCCTTGTTTGTCTTCTCTGCCGGACGTTCCTTCGCCTCAAAGGCCGCAATCTCCTTCTCCGCTTCCCGGTACCATTCATCTGCCTGTACGGGCTCGCCCGGCGTGAACACTGCCTTGTAATCATTCAGCAGCGTCAGTTCAAAGCTGCCGTCTTCCTGCTGGGTGCCCCGTGCATTCATGAAGTTGATGGCCGGGTTTCCGACGAAGTCGGCAACAAACGTGTTGTTCGGTTTGTTGTAGACTGTCAGGGGCGCGTCATACTGTTGAAGCACGCCGTTGGAAATCAGGCAGATCCGGGTAGCCAGCGTCATGGCCTCCATCTGGTCATGGGTAACGTACACAAATGTACTTCCTGTGGAAAGATGCAGCCGCTGCAGCTCGGAACGCATCTCCAGCCGCAGTTTGGCATCCAGGTTGGAAAGCGGTTCATCCATGAACAGGACCTTCGGTCCGGGAGCGAGCGTACGCGCGATGGCAACGCGCTGCTGCTGTCCGCCTGACAGCTCACCGGGATAACGGTCCATAAACGGCTGGATCTTCACGATGGCGCTCACCCGCGCAACAATCCGCTTAATCTCATCCTTGGTCAGTTTGCGCGGCGTACCGCCTGCTTCCGGATTCCGGATAATCTCTCCCTCCGGGGATACGGAAAGGCCAGCTTCCTTAATATTGCTCAGGCCGAATGCAATATTCTGGAACACAGTCATGTTTGGCCACAGCGCGTAGTTCTGGAACAGGAAACCGACCCTGCGCTTATTGGCGGGTATGTTAATACCCGCGTCGCTGTCAAACACAACTGTGTCATCAATGGTAATCCGTCCGGTCGTCGGGGTTTCCAGTCCGGCGATCATACGCAGCGTCGTGGTTTTACCGCAGCCGGAAGGTCCAAGCAGCGTAACAAAAGCGTTGTCTTCAATCAGCAGATCCAGGTCATCCACCGCGTAGAATCCGCCCCAGCGCTTGGTCACATGCGTTAACTCTATTCTTGCCATATTCACTCATCCTCTCTGTTATTTGGCGTCTCCGCCGATTCCGCTGTCAATTCTCGCGCCGGTCAGTTTGTTTACCAGGGCGTTGAATGCGAGGATTACCAGGACCAGGATCAGGTTGATACCGCTGGAGAATGCGTACAGTCCCATTTCATCGAAATAGTCCAGCAGTGTGGTAATGATCTTGGCCTGGCTGCACAGCAGCATGAACAGCGTCAGTTCCCGCAGGCAGGTCATGAACGGCAGCAGGTAGCCGCTGATAATACTGGATTTCTGGATCGGGATGATAATCTTTGTCATCCGTTTCCACCAGGGAACATCCTGGATGACGGCTGCCTCCTCGATCTCACCGGACAGCTGCATCATTGAGTTCAGCGCGCTTCGGCTGGCAAACGGAATATACTTGATGGTACCTGCCAGGATCAGCAGCAGGAAGGTGTTGTAAATGCCAACGGAGGAACCGAATTTGGCAAACGCGACGCCGACGGCAAGCGCAGGCATCAGGTAAGGCAGGAATGCCATATTGTTGACGTAGGCTGCCCACTTGCTCCGGCGGTTTTTGCTCACACAGTAGCCGACAAGTGTGCCGATCGTGCCTGCGATCAGTGCGCACACAACAGCAACAAGGAGTGTTCCGCCAAATGCGTTCCAGATCGTTTCATTGAACAGCATGCCCTTCTGTCCGTACATGCCGTTCTCCGAGACGTTCTCCGCGGTGGCCCACCATTTGGTCGTCATATGTCCCGCAATACCGCCGGTGATGAATGAATAGTCACCTGGATTCGGAAGGAAGGTTTCAACAGCGAAAAGCAGGATCGGGATGATGCCGGTAAACAGCGTGGTCAGGATATAAATAAAGGACAGGATGTATTTTCCGATACCAAGATTGACAACACTGCTCTGTCCCGATTTGCCGGTAACAGTCGTGAAGTTTTTCCGTCCGGAAGTGGTCCGCTGGTTCACAATCAGGATCATAATGCCGAACAGCATCATAATCACCGCAAGGATACTCGCTTCACCGGTCCGCTGCACGTTCATCTCCACGTATTTCGTGGACAGGGTGGACAGCTTCAGGTAGTGAGGAATGGGATAGGAACCCATTGCGCTGGAGAATACCAGCAGGATGGTGGACAGGATCGCCGGTTTCACCAGCGGCAGGGTAACACGCAGGAATGTTTTCCATTTGGGAGTGTTCAGGATTGTGGCGGCTTCCTCAAGGTTGGCGTCCATATTCCGGAAGATACCGCCGATCAGGATATAGGCAAACGGTGCGTAATGCAGTGCAAGTACCACCGCGCTCGGGAACATGCCCTGGCACCACCATGCCGGCATGTTGATTCCCAGCACCGATGCAAACAATCCGTCCGCGCCTTTTGTAACTGCATGGCTGTTGAACAGGTTCCGCCAGATCACAGCCAGCGTCCACTGCGGCATAATGTACGGAAAGATAAAAATCGAACTCAGGTATTTTTTGAATTTCAGGTTGGTCCGCGTGACCAGGTAAGCAAATACACCGCCGTAAAAAATGGATCCGATGCAGGCAAAAATACTCAGCAGGACCGAATTGAGAAGCGGTGTCCAAAGGTTGATTACTGCCAGCTTCTTGGCAGTTTTGGTTGCCGGGGCAAAGAGGTCAGTCCAGTTGAAAGTCGTATAGACCTGTCCCGCTTCAGCACCGCGTGTGTCGACTGTTCCCTGGTGAATCGTAACGGTATCACGGACGATGGTGAATGCCGGCCAGATTGTCGTGACGGTAAGGATGATTCCCAGGGCTAGCAGAATCGCGTTTTGCGGCTTTGACAGGTAAGTGATGATTCTGTTCAGCCGCCTCTTCCACGGGGATGCTTTGATGGCAAGCGAAGTCATTATCCCGTCCCCTTTCGGTTTAATCCGGCGGATCAGTCATGATGCCGGAAAAAGTGTCTTTTACAGGGACAGGCGGCGTATCGGCCTGTCCGATGCGCCGCCTGCCGTAAGGTGATATATTCGAATTACTTCATACCGATCTGAAGGTCAATCCAGTCGCCCATGACATCGGCAACGGAAGCGCAGTAAGCCGGATCTTCAACAACCAGCTTGCCGGTGTTCAGCCACCAGTCATAGCCGCGGTCGTTCTTGGCCGGGAACTCATCGCCGCCGTCATTGCTGTGGTCCTGCATGCAGGCCGGCACGGGAGCATAGCCGCCCATGTCCTTGCCCCAGGCCTGGAAGCCTTCCTTGGTGGTGGTAATGTAAGCGATGAATGCGCAGGCGGTCCAGGGATACTGGGTGCCCTTCGGGATCATCATGTAGTGCTTGTAGGCATATCCGCCGAAGCCTTCATATCCGTCCTGGTAGGCAGCAACGGTCACGTTGTTCACGGAAACGGATTCACTTTCCTCAACACTGCGGAGCTTGGAGTAAACCAGCAGGCCGCTCTGGCCGGCAGCGCTCTTGTCAACCAGCGTGTTGCAGATCGGGCCGTCGTCGGTCTCTTCCTGGTACTGGGTGCACCAGAGCTTGATCCAGGCCAGCGCGTACTTGGCGTTCTCGCCGGTCAGTCCCAGGTCGGCGGCTTCCGCTTCCATCTCTTCGATGGTCGGGGCAAACGCGGCCTGCTTGTCAGCGTCCAGCTTGTCATAGGCTTCCTTCACGACGGTGGCATAATCGTCACGCGTCAGCATGTACAGGAAGTTCTTTCCGACAGGTTCGGAGTTGACGCCCATGAACAGCGGATGCACATCTTCAGCAACGAAGTCCCAGCAGTTCATATAGGTCTTGTCACCCTGGTTGTTGAACTCAAACACCTTGTTCAGGGTCTGCAGGGCCAGTGGGGTTTCGTTGTTTTCCTTTGCAACGCCTTCCGCGTTGGTCCAGTCGAGCGGCACGAAGTTCAGCAGCTCGCCGGTGTTGATCATTTTGCTCTGGATCTGGTTGCCGTCCTGGATCAGCGTGACAAAGTATTCACTGGATCCGGTCAGCGCTTCGAAAATGGAGTTGTTCTTCGGCTGGGTCCATTCAATGGTCGTGTCATAGGCAGGATCAATGGACTTCAGCAGCTCGATGAAGGTTTCCTTTGCGGTCTTGCCGCGGCTGGAGTTGCCGATACCGAGCAGGGTCTTGCCGTTGGATTCTTCGATGGCTTTTTTGTACAGTTCCTCGTTGGTCATGGTCTGTGCCTGTGCGATGATCTCTTCCAGGGTTTCCGCGGATGCGAGCGGAACAATGGTCAGAAGCATCGCAAGAATAAGAAATACGGATAACAGTTTCTTCATAAATATTTCTCCTTTTTTATTGTACGGCTTTCTGCCGTCATTTACTTAAACCTATTATAGCCAAATGCGGAGAAAAATCAACGGGAAAATGTAATTATTTGTTTGTTTTTCAACCATTGTGAACAGGTGAAATCGCTGGAAACGTTACCGTTCAAGCGGTTCAGCCAACGAAACTGATTCCTTTTTCTGTCATTTTCCTTCTCAGTTCGTCAGCGTCTCCGTGGAACACAATCCCCTGCCAGCCGCAGGCTATCGCGGCTGCCACATTCGCGGTGGCATCGTCAACAAACAGGCATTCTTCCGGATTCAGGCCAAACTTATCCGTAAACAGTTCATAGATCCGGGGGCACGGTTTCACGGTTTTGACATCGCAGGAAATCAGTTTTCCGTCAAAATAGCTGCTGACCGGGATCCGGGGCCAGTAATCATGCTGCGCGACGCTGGCGTTGCTCAGCAGGTAAATCCCGTATCCGGCTTCCTTCAGCTGCTTCACGGTTTCTTCCATTCCAGGAACAAGCTCCCGGGGATAAGCCCAGTTGTACAGCAAATGCCTTACTTTTTCATGCAGTCTTTCCGGAAACCGCTGCAGGATCAACGGTTCAGCCGTTGTTTCCGTCAGCGTGCCCGCATCCATCTGGGCCCATTCCACGGAAAGGAACAGCTCGTTGATGATCAGCTTCCGGTCATCCGCATCGGTGATTCCTTCCCGGTCAATAAAGTATTTGGGATCAAATTTGACGATTACCTGGCCCATGTCAAACACAATGTTCTTGATCATTCTCAGTGCATTTTCCTTCCGGAGATTTTTCTTTTGTCCGGCATCCGCCGGCATGGCTGGATGTTATACAAAACTGACCTTTCCCTTGCTGGCCCGGAAAACGATGATCAGCAGCACGCCGCTGGTCAGGGTCAGAATGGAGGCAAGGGCTGCACCTGTGCCGACAGAATTGCGGACGATATTGGTATACGCCGCAATCGTGATGGTCATTGTCTTGCCTGTGTACAGCATAATGGAGGTTGACAGCTCGTTGATACAGGTAACCCAGCTGATGATCGCGCCGGAAAGAACGCCGGGCAGCATCAGGCGGGCTGTAACCCGGATAAAGGTTTTCATCGGCGATACGCCCAGGTTGATGGAAGCCTCTTCAACACTCGGATCCATCTGCATCAGGTATGCGCTGCCGGAACGGACAGTATACGGCATCTTCCGGATAATCATCGAGATGATAATGATCGCCGCTGTGCCGGTCAGCTTGATGACCGTGCCGTCCGCGGTCGTTCCCAGGTTGTTGAACGCGACGATGTAGCACAGGCCAAGCACGGAACCGGGAATTACATACGGAGCCATCATCAGCATGTCCAGCGCGCCGCCGGTCTTCCCTCTTCTGCGGACAATCACATAGCTCATCAGGATGCCCAGGATCAGGATGATCAGGATCGCGATTGTGGAGAAAACAAAGGTGTTCCTGATCTGCGTGGTCAGGCTGCGGCTGAGTTCCGCGTAATGTTCCAGTGTGAATCCTTCTTCAAATACGAAGTTCGAATAATTGGTCTTCACAAAGGAACAGAATACCACGACCATCTGCGGGATGAACGCGATCAGGCTGACGATTGCCACAGGCAGTGTCACCAGGAAACGCCTGAATCCCGTGTATTCCATCACCTGCGGAGGGCGCAGCGCCGACATGGTATAGTTTTTCCTTGCGACCCATGCCTTCTGGATAAACAGGATCAGCAGGGAGATGATCACGATGATCATGGAAATCGCGCTGGCCAGGTTGGCATTGCCGCCCGTCTCAGACAGGTATTCGTTGTAGATCAGGGTCGGCAGCGTACGGAAATCCCCGCCTGCCAGGATGCCCGGCGTACCGTAATCCGCCAGGGCGGTCATGAAGACCATCAGTGCGCCTGCGGCGATGGACGGCATCACCACCGGAACGGTCACCGTCAGCAGTCTGCGCAGCTTGCCGGAACCAAGGTTTTCCGCGCATTCTTCCACGCTGCGGTCAATCGATCCCATCGCGCCGGAAACATACAGGTATACATACGGGAACAGTTTCAGTGTAAAGACCGCGCAGATTCCGCCCTGGCCGTAAATGGTCGGCATCTGGAATCCGAACAGGTTGCTGAGGAACTGTGTGACAATACCGGCGTTGCCGAACAGGATAATCCAGCTGTACGCACCGAGGAACGGCGGGCACATCAGGCTCAGGATGATCAGCACATGCCAGAAAGTTTTACCCGCAATGTTGTACCTTGTCTGCAGGTATGCCATCGGTACGCCGATAATCACGGAAAGCAGCGTCGGGATCAGGCTGATCTTCAGGCTGTTTCCCAGTGCCTGGTAATAATATTTCTTCTGGAAGAACCGCTGGAAATTGTACAGCGTCACACCGTCTGCCTTTGAGGAGAAGAAGCTGTTCACCACCAGCGTATAGAACGGAAATACCAGGAACAGCAGGAATACGACAAAGATCAGGATCTTGACCCAGAACCAGAAATCCTTGTAGAACGGCTGGCCCTTCTTGCTTTTCAGCATGAGAGCACCTCCTTGGATTCCTTCTCATACAGGCTGACCTGCGCCGGGTTCATGCTGATAAAGACTTCGTCTCCGTCATGCCGGATTTCACTGACGTCCTTGGTATATTCATTCAGTTCAATCGTCTGTCCCGTAACCAGTTCCACTTCATACTGGATAAAGTCGCCCAGGAACACAGACATGCTGATCTTTCCGGGAATGCCCTTTTCGTCAAAGAACAGCTGCTCCGGACGGGCCGAAAGAATCGCTTCTCCGTCATACTCCTTTGATACCGGAATGGAGATCGTATAGTTGCCGGGCAGGTTAATTTCGGCTTTTCCCTGCGAAGTCTTCGTTGTGCAGTCAATGAAGTTGCTTACACCGATGAAATTGGCAACAAAGGGATTGGCCGGCTTTCTGTATATCTCATCCGGCGTGCCGATCTGCATGATATTGCCCTGGTTCATGACGGCGATCCTGTCGGAAATCGCCAGTGCTTCTTCCTGGTCATGGGTCACGTAGACCGTCGTGATGCCGAGCCTTCTCTGCAGCTTTTTGATTGTGGTTCTCATCTGTACGCGCAGTTTCGCGTCCAGGTTGGAAAGCGGTTCGTCCATCAGCAGCACGCTGGGCTCGATAACAAACGCGCGTGCCAGTGCCACACGCTGCTGCTGTCCGCCGGAAAGCTCGTTCGGCTTCCGGGTCTTAAGCTGTTCAATCTGCACCATTTTCAGCGCTTCTTCAACCCGCGGCGCGATCTGTTCCCTGGGCACATGGCGTGCCTTCAGGCCATAGGCAACGTTGTCAGCCACGTTCAGATGCGGGAAAATGGCATAGTTCTGGAATACCATGCCAATGTCCCGCTTGTGCGCGGGCACATTATTGATCACTTTATCATCAAAGCGGATCTCGCCGCCGTCCACTGTATTGAAACCGGCAATCATCCGGAGCAGCGTTGTTTTCCCGCAGCCGGAAGGCCCAAGCAGCGTGAAAAACTCTCCCGGATTGATTGTAAGGCTGATTCCGTTTACAGCGGTGAAATCACCGTATGTTTTTACAGCATGGTCAACAATAACGGCATGGCTCATGAAATAATCCTCCCGAAAGAATTAGGAAAAGGGTGCTCCGGTCGCGGAACCGGAGCACACCTTCCCTTCATTTCATCATAACTTTTTGATCAGGTCAGTCACCGACGACGGCATCCTGCCACTTTTCAACGATATCGCCCTTGTTGGCGCCGGCATAATCAAAGTTGTAGTTCATCAGTGTGATGCTGGTCAGGGGCTCCAGGCCGACGGGCGTCACGTCGCTGCGGATCGGGCGGCGGCCGTAGTCCTTGTTCTGCGCAGCCTGGCACTCAGCGCTCAGGGCATATTCAACAAACAGCTGGGCCAGTTCCAGGTTCTTGCAGTCCTTCACAATCGCGATGCCGTCCGGCACAGCGGATGTTCCGTCTGTCGGATAAATCATCTTCAGGTGACCGCTCTCCAGGTTATACTGCACAGCAGCTTTTTCCAGCGTGATGCCGATCGGGTATTCACCGGAGTCAACATTCTTATGGGCTCCGGAAGAACCGGACTGGATCACCAGGTTGTTCATCAGGCTCTTCACGAACTCCCAGCCGGCAGCATAATCGTCGTCAACCTGGCCGTAGATCATGAGCATGGTATTCAGCTGGGTATAGGCGGAACCGGAGGAAGCGGGATCCGCGATTGCAATTTTCTTCTCCCACTTGGGATCAGCCAGGTCTTTCCAGCTGGTGGGAATATCGGCTTCGGCAACCAGGTCGGTATTCACAAGGAATACCATCGGCAGCGGGGATTCACCGATCCACAGGCATTCCGGATCATACAGGCTCGGATCGATCAGATCGATGCAGCTGGGCTTGTAGCTCTGGAAATAGTCCTTGTAAGCGGCCAGGGAGTCAGCACCGCCGCCCCACAGGATGTCAGCTTCGGGAGCAGCCGCTTCTGCCTTGATTCTGTTCAGCAGGTTGCCGGTGCCGTCAGCGACGACTTCAACCTTGACGTTCGGATACTTGGCTTCAAATCCGGCAACGCCGGCGCCCAGCGGGTCTGCGTCATGGGGGGAATAGATCGTCAGGGTTCCGGTATATTCTTCAGGTGCTTTCTCGGCATGGACAGCCGTAAACGCGAACACCATCAGAATTGCCAAAAATAGTGAAATAAACTTCCTCATGAGAGTGCCTCCTTATAGTTGTTTTGGATGCTGTCTGCATCTCTTTTTGCTTACAGACAGTATACTACACATCGGTAACGTTTTCAATCTGTTTGGAAGGCACTTTTACATTGTATACCGTATACTTCTGAGTCCCTTTGGATAATGGTTTTTGATGGTTCCCTGGCTTCCCTTTCCCCATCCGATCGCCAGTCCCCGGTACCTGAGGAGCACCCATCCTTCCGCGTCCCCCGGAATGGTTTCTCCGGCAGCATACCTGACAGCCTCTTCAGCGGAAAGATCAAATGTCTGTATTTCAGGCATACGGAAACACAGCGCAGCCGCGTGGTCCGGCACGGCGATTTTGCCCCGTACCTCACCCAGCTGCAGGCCTGTTCTCAGTACTTTTATTCCCTGCACATCCGGCAGGAATGGAATCGAAATCATAGTGTTGCCCATCTGATGCGTAGGCTTTGGAAAAGGCGGAAAAGCATTCTCAAATACTGCGCGTTCTGTTTTTGCCGGGGTTTTCACAGACCTGTCCTCCGGCAGGCAGGCATCGCCCACCCCGGATTTCCTGAACCGGGCGGCAAACTGTCCTTCTGCCTTCAGCCTGTGCGGATAACATGTATACATTCCTTTCGGTGCTTCAATGCCGGGCAGGTCGAAGGCTTCCGTAGTGAATTCCGGGAAAGTTTCCAGGAACCATGCTGCGTTCTGTTCGTTTTCTTCCGGATTGTATGTGCAGGTCGAATATACCAGCCGTCCGCCCGGACGGACCAGCCGGGCAGCTTCCTTCAGGATCTCCCGCTGCCGGTCTGCGCATCCTTCCGCTTTTTCCGCGGTCCATTCGCTTCGCGTAGCCGGATCCCGCCGGAACATTCCTTCGCCGGAACAGGGTGCATCGACCATCACCGCGTCAAACCCTCCCGCCCATTTTGCGGCGAGCTGTTCCGGCATGGCGCAGGTAACAATCGCATTGGGCAGTCCCATGCGTTCAATGTTCCGGCTCAGGATCTGGGCGCGTTTCGGTACAGGTTCATTGCACACCAGCAGGCCTTCCCCCTGCATGGCCAGCCCGATCTGGGTGGATTTTCCGCCCGGTGCCGCGCACAGGTCCAGGATCATTTCTCCCGGTTGCGCGTCCAGCACCGCCGCCGGCATCATGGCACCCGGCTCCTGGATGTAGTACGCGCCGATTTCATGCAGCACAGAGCTGCCCGCTTCAGAATCTGCCGGCAGGTAATAAGCGTCTGCCTGCCAGGGAATCCTTTCTGCTTCGGTATATGATTCCGCCGCTTCTGTCCGTTTCATCGGATTCAGCCGGATTCCCCTCACCGGCGGTTCCTCCAGCGCATGCAAAAATGCGGGCAGCTCAGATCCGAGCTGCTCCCGCATTCTGTTCACAAACGCTTCGGGAAGTTTTTCGCTCATATTTCTTCCATCCATTCCGGCGCCATATATCTTTTGACTGTTAATGTCGGGGTGCTGAGCCGGCAGCGTTCAAGTACGTCTGCCTTTCCGGCGGTGATTACATCCGGAATCCCAAGCAGCTTTGCGCAGGTCAGAACCGTCTTTTCTCCGGCTTCAATCATTTCCGGTTCGGTCCGGTCTGCCAGGTTTGTGTTGTTGATCAGCAGGTCAATCTTTAATCTGCCGCGGTTATGAACCCGTACTGCCAGGTCGGTAATATCCTCCGGTTCCTTCGTCAGCGGCCGCATGCAGTTGATGACGAAAGCAACCTTTGTCTGCTCACGCCTGGCCATAAACGAAGGATAAAATCTGCCCAGCGCAGCCGCGCCCGTATCATCTCCGCCCACATCAAAGATTACCCGGTCAGACGGGACTTCAAACACACTCTGGATTTCCGCTGGCAATGCCGGAATATCCACTGTGGTCATAGCGTATGTGGGCATCAGCATTCTCACGCCGGCGGCTTTCATCTCTTCCGCCTTTTCGCCGCTTCTGAAATAAGGATTCACAATATCCAGGTCCACCAGCGTGGTACGGTACAGCGGCGCAAATCCAAGTGCAAGATTGAGCGCGAGCTCTGTCTTTCCGCTGCCGTAATTTCCGGTCAGCACCAGGTACTGTGTATCCCTGATCAGTTCATTCATCCTTCGTTATCCTCATTCCGCTTCCATCCGCGGGGATAGACCGGTTCCCGGTAGGCTTTGTTTCTGTCAATAATATCCTGCGGTGCGTCAATCTGCTTCAGCTCTTCCTCCGGATCGGCAAACAGGTCGGATACGCTGATCCGTCTGCGCTTCCTGAACACAACAGGCGCCGGTTCTTCCTTTGCTCTTCCGGTTTCAGGATAATCCTCCGGCGCAATATATTCCCTGGATACCGGTATCCTGATCACAGCCTGTTCCGTCCTGCGGGACCTGCTTTCCTGTTCATCTGTCGGATTATAACTGTTTTCTTCCTTTTCCGCCGGTCTGCGGTATACCCGGTCATCCGTTTCAGCCGGCATGTGCCTGCTGCTTTCTTCCGGTTCAGTCTGCCTGTTCCTGATTGGTTCAGCTGCTTCTGTCCGTCTGCGCCGCGGACCGGTTTCCCGTTCAGCCGCTTTGCCGTAGCTGCTGGCTTCAGGTCCGGATGGCCTGCGGTAAGGGCTGTCCGCAGGTACAACATATCCCGCGCCGGTCACCGTTGCGGGCCGCCGTTCCGCTGCCTCCGGATACCGGACAGCAGCGGTTTCTGTTTCCTCCTGCCATTGGGAAAAATCAGGTTTCTCCTGCTCTGTTTCTCTGGCGGGATTGTCATGGACAATCACCCGCCTTGGCCTTTCTGCCGTTTTCCTGGCATGAACAGGTTTTTCTTCCGGTTCGTCATCCGCTTCTTCGCGGACCCGGTTCCGGAACAGGAAACTCTGCCATACCTTGAACGGTTTCCAGCGCAGGAGATAAACACACAGGTCTGCCGCAAGTCCGATCACACACAGAATCAGTGCGATCGGGATCCAGTGGTTCCCGATCCAGGTCAGGAATGTATTCCCCTGTTCACTTGTAAATGCTGTCCATACTGCTGATACTGCGCCTCGCAGCCATCCGAGCAGGATGGTAAACAATGTGTTTGCAAAACTGCCCATGAATTCTCCTTACAGTGCTTCTGTTGCGATTTCCACCGTCACCGTAACCGTTTCATTGCTCAGGACCGCGTCACTGGATGGTTTCTGCACCCTGCACTGCTGGATGAGGGTAGATTCCAGGTTGTCCACATTCACGGTGATCAGATTGCTCATCTGTTCAAGCACTTCCTGCTTTGCCGCCACCATGATGCTTTCAGGACTGCATTTGATATTCTTTATGATGTATCCGGGTGCAGGCGTTCCGGAGATCTCAATCAGTTCCTCCGTTGTGAAATATTCACAGTGAAGGAGGTCCATCTCAACCGTTACGTTGTCTATTTTCTTGGAATCGGTCGTAATGCTGACCAGCGGATCATCCACTTCGTTTCCGTACCGGTCTAGCAGTTTGATCTTGTAACTGTCGATATAGTGGCCTTCCTTCCACTCTATATCGGACGTGTAGATCTTTGCTTCAGCCTTGCTGATGTTCCGTACCAGTTCAACAGGCCCACTGACTGCCACCAGCGTGGGATCCACTGACGGCTGCGGCGGATACCAGCCCTCCGGAACCGTACCTTCCACAGGCGCTGATACAGGAATCCTCGGACGGACCATGTAGTCTTCCACGTCAACCATAACGGTATTCGGATTGATGGAAGTCACCCGGCCGTATGTATTGGAAGGACTGCTCTGGAGCCTGACTTCCTGCTGGCCCTTTGTTTTGATCTTGCTCAGGTCCAGCCTGATATTGTATGCGGACGCGTCCGCGTTCTCATACTGTTTCTGCGGAACCGCAGCCACAACGCTGACATTTTTCAGGATTTCTTCCAGGTCGGAAACCAGGATCAGCTCGTTGTTTTTCAGTGCATCCGTCCCGATTACCGTAACATTGACGTTCTGGAATGTCTTGTCACGGGTCACCGTTTCATCCTGCGAAATCAGTCCGGCCCAGAGAACGATGGAAATAATAATCGCAATAACCTTCAGGATGGCATTGTGCAGAAAGAGATGCTTGATTCCTTTGACCAGCAGGTCCAGGTACTTTTTGAAATCGATTTTGTTTTTCTTTTCGCTCATGCTTTCTCCTCCGTATCTCTTCTGGTGTAATTCCGGAGGATCGATGCCAGGCCTGACACCTTGGACCGGTAGAACCCGTTCAGGAACTGCCGCAGCTGGTCAACGCTGCACGGCCTGTTCAGCACGCCGTCCATAGCAAGGCTGACAATCCCGGTCTGTTCGGAAACAACAATAACCGCCGCGTCTGTATTTTCGGTAATACCGACGGCTGCACGATGCCTGGTGCCCAGGCCGCGGCTGACACCGCTGGCTTCCGCCAGGGGCAGGATGCAGGCTGCCGCCATAATCTGGTCATCCCGGATGACCACCGCGCCGTCATGCAGGGGGGTGTTCGGTTCAAAAATATTCTCCAGCAGCGGGGCTGAAATCTCCGCGTTCAGCGCGGTGCCGGTCTCAATCACATCCTGCAGGCCTGTCTGCCGTTCAAACACAATCAGCGCGCCGACCCGTCTGGTGCTCAGGTCCACAACGGTCTGGATAATCTCGGAAATAATGGTTTTGCCGTTGTCCTGCTGGCTTTTGTGGCTGTTCTTGGTAAACACCCTGCTCCGACCGAGCCGCTCCAGCATTTTGCGCAGCTCCGGCTGGAACAGGATGACCAGCACCAGTGCGCCGTTCTGCAGGATGTTCACCAGCAGCCAGTTCAGGCTGGTCAGCCTCAGGACATTGCTCAGGATTACAATCAGCAGCAGCAGGAACAGGCCCTTCAGCAGGGCGCTTCCCCGTGTATGCCTTGTCAGCAGGAGCAGTTCGTATATAATGACTGCCACGATCAGGATGTCAATAATGTCGATGAACCCGACACGATGGGTCAGGTTCCACAGCATATTGCGGATCGTTGACCAGATATCGTTCATGGGTTCACCTCCCTTATTCTATCTATATATTATACCAAAAATAGCATTACAAATAATGAATAATATATTACGATACTGTTAAAACAGGGAGCTGGCATCCTGTCAGCTCCCTGAAACAACCTGAAAAATGATTCTTTTCCGGATAATGTAAATCCCCGCAGGATTCTGTTTTACCTGGATCCCTTGTCGTACGGAATACCCTCTGCCTTGGGTGCGTGGGACGCCTTGGAGGTGAATGCCAGCACAATCAGGCAGACGATATAGGGCATCATATTATATACATTTCCGGGCAGGTTCAGTGAAACCAGGAACGGGAATCCCGTATAGGTGTTGGACAGTGCCCGGAACAGTCCGAACAGCAGTGCTGCCAGCGCAATCCGGGTAGGTTTCCACTGGCCGAAGATCATCACGGCCAGGGCAAGGAAACCGAAGCCGGCTACGCCGTTCTCAAATTTCCACAGTGAAACACCGGCCAGGATATAGCACAGGCCGCCCAGGCCGCCCAGCAGGCCGGAAATCAGCACGCCGGACCAGCGCATTCTGTATACGTTGATTCCGACGGAATCCGCCGCCTGGGGATGTTCACCGCAGGCCATCAGCCGGAGGCCGAAACGGGTCTTGTACAGCATAAACCAGACCACGATCACGGCGATAACGGCCACGGCCATGAACCAGTTGAACTCAAATCCGTTAATGTTCGTGATGAACATCTTCCGCGCGCGGATATATTCAATTTCGGAGGAATGGTTGTCAGGATTGGCCGCGGTGTTCATGGCCTTCACCAGTACGGTGGCGCCGGCTGTGGCAAGCAGGTTCATAGCCGTGCCCACCAGCGTCTGGTCCGCCTTGAAATGAATTGCTGCCACACCCAGCAGGCACGAATACAGTATGCCGGCCAGGGCTGCCGCAAGCATGGCGGCAAGCACCATCACAACCGTGGAGGAAGTGCCCAGTGAACTCATCACCAGCGCGCCGCCCAGGGCGCCGATCACCATGATGCCTTCCAGGCCCAGGTTGATAACACCTGAATGTTCAGAAATACAGCCTCCCAGCGCAACAAGCATCAGGACAGAGGCGAAAATCAGTGTATATTGGATCAGAAGCAGCATTATTGTTTCGCTCCTTTCTTTTCGCCAGCCCGGTTCAGGACCCGCCTGATGATCAGTTTGATAAACAGTACGAATCCGCACAGATAAATGATCACAGAGGAAATCACATCAGAGATCTGGGAAGAATAGAAATTGGTGTTCACATACTGCCCGCCGTCTGTAATGTGCTGGATAAAGAAAGAAGAGAAAACAGCTCCAATGGGATGAAGCCCGCCAAGGAAAGCGGCTGCGATACCGTTGAAACCCATGGCCGGGACCGAGGACTGGGTGCATTCCCATCTCATGTATCCGGTCTGGTACAGCAGGGAGGCACCGAGGCCAGCCAGTGCGCCGGAAATCATCAGCGTCAGGATGATGTTACGGTTCTGCGCCATGCCGGCATATTTAGCTGCGTTTTTGTTGTTGCCTGTTGCTTTCAGTTCATACCCGAAAGTGGTTTTATTCAGGATGATCCAGACTGCGATGGCAATAATGATTGCCAGGGGTACCGCCAGTGTTACATTTCCGTTGTTGTTGAACAGTTTTTCCAGTCCCAGTGTGGGGAGCAGCGAGGACGGATTCTCTTTGTTCAGGTACAGGGTATAAGGACTGGCTGTTTCCTTTACTTTGGTCAGGATGGTATTTGCCGTATAAAGGGAGATCCAGTTCAGCATGATGCCTGAAATAACTTCATTTACATTGCAGTAAGCCTTCAGGATACCTGTTACAGCACCGAGTATGGAACCGCAGATGATGGCAAACAGCATACAGGGCAGCCATCCCCAGTGCCAGGCCAGTGCCGCGTACAGGCTGGCGCAGGCGCCTGCCACATATTGTCCGGCAGTGCCGATATTGAACAGTCCCACTTTATAGGAGAACAGGATGCTCAGCGAGCACAGGATCAGGGGCATGGTTTTCGCCAGCGTATTGCCCAGCTGCTTGATCTGGCTTTGCGGCCTGCTCCAGGTGAAGAAGTTTTTGATAATATTCAGGATTGATTCTCCCGCACCTGCAGGGTTGATGCACAGCAGTACAATATACCCGATCAGGATACCTGCCAGGATGCACAGGATGGAGGCAAGGAAAGCCTGTGCGGCTTCATTCTTCAGAATCTTCCTCATGCCTTCTTCACCCCGTCTCTCTTCGCGCCGGCCATATACAGTCCCAGCTCTTCCTGTGTGGTCTTCTTCGGATCAAGTTCTCCGACGATCTCACCTTCGTACATCACCAGGATCCGGTCCGGTACGTCCATCACCTCGTCCAGTTCCAGTGAAATCAGCAGAACCGCTTTCCCGGCATCCCGCTGGGCTACCAGCTGCTTATGGATATATTCAATGGCGCCTACGTCCAGGCCGCGGGTAGGCTGTACCGCCACAAGCACTTCAGGCTGCTTGTCGATTTCCCGTGCGATGATCGCCTTTTGCTGGTTTCCGCCGGACATGGACCTCGCCGGGGTCAGGGAACCCTGCCCCGAGCGTACGTCGTACTGCTCGATCAGCTTGTCGGAATACTGCCGGATATTCTTCCTCCTCAGGAAACCGATCCGGTCCGTGAACCTCGATTCGAAATAAGTCTGCAGGATCATGTTGTATTCCAGCGAATAGTCCAGTACGAGGCCATGCTTGTGCCGGTCCTCGGGAATATGGCTCATGCCGGAAATTGAACGTTTCCGGATGGAAGCTTTTGTAATATCCTTCCCGTCCAGCAGGATCTTTCCGTTCGTCAGCGGTTCCAGGCCGGTCAGTCCGTATACCAGTTCCGTCTGTCCGTTTCCGTCAATGCCGGCAATACAGACGATTTCACCGCGCCGGACCTGGAAGGATACATCTTTCACGGCGTTGTTGCTGTGGGTCTTGGAAGCGACGGTCATATGCTGTATATCCAGCACAACTTCGCCGGGGTTCGCCGGGGCCTTGTCCACATGGAAGTTTACGTTCCGGCCCACCATCATTGCGGACAGTTCCTCCATGGTGGTGTTTTTTGTTTCCACTGTACCGATATATTTGCCTTTTCTCAGCACAGTGCAGCGATCGGCCACTGCCATAATTTCCGCCAGTTTGTGGCTGATGAACAGAATGGACTTTCCTTCTGCCGCCAGGTTCTTCATGATCTGCATCAGCTCTTCGATTTCCTGGGGTGTCAGCACAGCTGTCGGTTCGTCAAAAATCAGGATCTCATTGTCCCGGTACAGCATCTTCAGGATCTCGGTCCGCTGCTGCATGCCAACGGTTATATCCTGGATCACAGCGTCCGGGTCAACCTGGAGTCCGTATTTCTTTGACAGTTCAATGATTTTTTTCCGGGCTTCGGCCTTTTTCAGGAAGCCCATGGCACCTGTCGGTTCGTCGCCGAGGATGATGTTGTCAAGTACTGTAAAGCACTCCACCAGTTTGAAATGCTGGTGGACCATACCGATTCCCAGTGCGTTGGCGTCGTTCGGGTCGGTGATCTTCACTTCCACGCCGTCCTTTTTGATCGTCCCCTCTTCTGCCTGGTACAGGCCGAACAGAACGCTCATCAGCGTGGATTTCCCTGCGCCGTTTTCCCCCAGCAGCGCGTGGATTTCCCCGTGTTTCAGCTGCAGGGTAATATCATCGTTCGCGATGATCCCAGGAAATTTCTTGGTGATATGCAGCATCTCAACGGCATATTCGCTTTTATGGGTTTCTCCCAATTTGCAGCACCCGCTTTCGTGAAAAGATCCCGAAGACGAAGCTTATACTTCGTTTTCTGAAAGAAACCCCCGTTTGCCTTCAGGAAACAGGGGCTTCTTCCAAAAACCGGGGATGCGTCGCATCCCCGGCAGCGGGACTTATTACTTGATATTGCCCTGATAATCCACGGTCACAGCGGTCACAGCGGGATCAGCGTCGATCGCGTTGGACACGGTGATTTCACCGGCGTGCATCTTCACGACCAGAGCAGCGTAATCTTCGGCAGTGAAGCCATCGGCGAACTGGGTGGAAGGAGCAATCTGCACGAAGTTCTCAGCAGGATCATCGGAGATCAGGCCCAGGTTTTCAACCTTGCCGCCTTCAAACTGGCCGTTCAGGATGGAAGCCAGCTCAGTGTATACGGTTGCGGCCAGGCCCTTCATAGCGGAAGTCACGGTGATGCCTTCGCCGTACTTGCCGTCGATGGTCGCCTTCTGGTCAACGTCAACGCCGATCACTTTGCCGCCAACCTTCTGGGCAGCTTCAGCAGCGGAAGCGAAGATACCGCCGCCGCAGGCGAAGACAACTTCAGTGCCGTTGGCATACCAGGTATCCATGTAAGCGGTGATGTCAGCATCGCCGTAGAACTGGTTGCCGTAAACATACTTGATCGCGACGTCGGTCAGGCCGAGTTCGGCAGCAGCGGAGTCAGCGCCCTGCACAAAGCCGTAACCGTAACGGACAACGGCAGGAACAGCCATGCCGCCCAGGAAGCCCAGGTTCTTGTAACCCAGCTTCACGGCAGCGTAGCCGGCCATGTAGCCGCACAGTTCTTCCTGGTATACAGCGCAGTACAGGTTGGCGGGAACAGCACTGGCCAGTTCGCCGATGTCGCCCTCGCTCACATCCAGCGCGATGAAGGTGATGTCGTCAAATTCGGGAGCGACCTTCTGGATCGCGGGTCCGAAAGCGTAACCGGGCATTACGATGACGTTGAATCCGTCATCGATGGCCTTCTCAATGGAGGAGATACGGTCTTCATCGGAGTCGGAAGCGGGCTTGTAGTACTGGAATCCGACATTGGCGGTTTCGCAGAAAGTCTTGCAGGCTTCATAAGTGGTCTGGTTGAAGGACTGGTCTGTGATATCACCGTAGTCAGTGATCATGGCAACGTTCATGCCCTCAGCATGGACGGACACGATACCCATCATCATCACAGCAGCCAGCAGCAAAGCAAAAAGCTTTTTCATAAATGATTTACCCCTTTCTGATTGTCGGCATATGCCGTTACTCTTGGATAATTATAACAAAAACCGGTACACTTGGAAAGAGTGTACCGGTAATTTTGTATTACGTTTGTTTTTTGTAAAACAAGCGAAAAGTTTTTTTAATAATGACCTTCCTGCTGTTTCAGCAGCTCATACAGGTCCGTAATCGTTGCGTTTGTGTCCGGTTTGCTGGGAGTGCGGTCCTCATAGTCATTCCGGGTGGGGCTGTAGGGTTCCAGCTCGTTGTAGGTACCCTCATAGATGAACTGCCGCATCATATAACCATAATACTCACCGATCTGGACAAAGCACCAGTCACTTCCGCGGGTAATGATTGTCAGCCTTGTACCCACCTTAAAGGACGTAATCACAGGGCTTCCGGTGCTCGGGCCTGTCCGCAGGTTGACGTTCTTGCCGTTTGCGCTGACAACATAGGCGCCGGAGAGCGGCGGTGCCGGCGGCGCCGGCTGGTTGGTGGTCAGGAACTGCGTCATCATATAGCCGATCCGGTTGCCGATCTGGATATAGCTCCAGGTGCTTCCCCTGGTGATCATCGTGGCCGCGGTACCAACGCTGTAGAAGCCGATACTGCTGTAGGATTTGTCAGGACCGGAGCGCAGGTTGACGCCGTTTCCGTTCCGGCTGGTCACATAAACCGTCGTTCCGTCCGGTACCGGCTGGGGCTGTACCGTATAGCCGCCCGAATTGGAAGTCAGGAACTCCGTCATCATATAACCGGTATAACTGCCGATCTGGACCCTGCACCAGTTGTTGCCGGCAGACAGGACAGTGCACTTCGTTCCGGGTGCGTAGGAAGCCAGGATCGAGTATCCCTTGCCGGGGCCGCTTCTCAGTCTGACATTCAGCCCGTTCCGGCTGGTCACATAGGCTGTGTCTCCCTGGACCGTGTTTCCGCCGCTGCTTCCGCTCACCTGCAGGTAATCTCCCAGCATATAGCCGGCCATATTGTCCGGGGTAATAACTGCGTACCAGGATCCTACCGTTTCCGTGATGGTAACCACAGTCCCGCTGGGATAGCTTGCCAGGATCGTTCCGTTGAAGGACGGAGCGTTCCGCAGCACCAGCCAGCCGCCTTTGACCGTTCCCTTCCGGTCAGCAAGCGCGGCGCTCATGGGCAGAACTGCTGTCAGTGCCAGGATCAGTGCGGCCAGCAGTGCAATTTTCTTTCTCTTCATGTTCATTCGTCTCTTTTCCTCCGGTTTCGGTTTTGCCTCATCCGAGGTCCGTTCCCGCTGTCTCCATCGTATTGATCATATATTCCAGATAGGACTGGTACTTTTCCTTTTCCGCCGCGGGGTACCGCATGGTAATATGATGGAAACTCTTCTCCGTCAGAAAATACAGGTCTGTCTGGATGATACTTCCGTTGTCGGTGTTCCGGTCAAAACGCAGGCATCCGTTCTGTTCGTTTTTCTGCGGCTCTGCGTTCGGGTTTTCAAGCTTGACCGCCTGCAGCAGCGTTGCTTCATCCAGTCCGGTCTGGTTGTTCATATTGTCTATGGACAGCGTTGCTTTTCCGTCTGCGGTGAAAGCCGTGCCGTAATCATCGAACTGGAAGATGGAGGGATACTGCATCCGGAAGCCTGTTACGCTGTCCATATACTCACTCATGGCACTCTCAGAATAGGCGTCCGTCATCTCTTCCAGGCCCATGCCCTCGGTTCCGTTGATATCGGTCATTTCAATCAGCGGAATGATCTCTTCCAGGCCCTGCTCTGTTGTTTCCCCGTCAGTTGCTTCCGCTGTCGCAGCCACGGAGCATACTGCCATGAAAAGGCAGATTGTTGTACAGGTGATTTTCCGGAATCTCTTCATGGTCTGATACTTCCTTTCTCTTAAAGGGATTCAATCATACAGACGAATAAGATTTGAGATTTCTTCCCGAAAAACGGAAAAACCCCTTCCGTTATTCTGGAAGGGAGTTTATCACACGCGATATTCCGGCTTACTGTGCTTCAGCCTTGTTCATCTGCTTGGCCAGACGAGCCTTTTTCCGATTGGCGGCGTTCTTATGGATCACGCCCTTGGACGCGGCCTTATCGATCACTGCGGAAGTCGCGGACAGCTGTTCATTGGCATTCTTCGCGTCAGCGGTGATGGCGGCTTCAAACTTCCGGATGGAAGTACGCATTCCGCTCTTCACAATACGATTCTGAAGATTCTTCTTCTCGCTGACCTTAACGCGCTTCTTAGCGGACTGGATGTTCGGCAACTCGGTTCACCTCCCCTTAGGATCCTTAAAAAACCATCGCAAGAGATAATAGCACGATAAACTTGAAAAAGCAAGCTTTTCCTGAAATTTCTTTGGGAAACATCTTCCCTATCCGGCCTTTTTGTTTTATAATATTGAAAGTATCGTACAGGAGGATATTTTCTTTGGCACGGCAGCAGCGTATCGGTTTATTTTTCGGCACATTCGACCCGGTTTCCCGCGCACAGGTCAGCCGGTTTCTGAAAGTGCTGGACGCCGGTGAAGCTGATCAGCTGCTTATCCTGCCTGTTCGCTCATGTCCCGTCCGGCCCTGCGTCGCCGATGCGGAAGACCGCTGGAAGATGCTTGTTGCCGCCTGTACCCGGGATAAACGCCTTATTCCCTGCCGGCTTGCACTGGATCGGGAACCGGTGGACGGAGCAGCCCTTATTGCCGCACTGAAAAAGGCATATCCTGCGGCAAAGCTCTATGGTATATCAGAAGCCGGAACCCTGGTAAAGCCGGAATTCAACCTCTGTGCTCCGGAGCTTTCCTCGGCTGATCTGTGCCGGGAACTTGCTTCCGGTAAAGACGGTTCGGTCCTTGATATCCCTGTGCTGGAATACTGCCGGTGCAAAGGCCTTTACGGTGCGCCCGGCAGGCTGGAAAATATCGACAGGTGGATCAGCAGTCTCTTTGGCGCACTGAAACCGCGGCGCTTTGCCCATTCGCTCAGTGTGGCCTGGACAGCAAAACGTCTGGCGCTGATTCACGGTCTTGATCCGTTAAAGGCGGAACAGGCCGGTCTTCTTCATGACTGTGCCAAGTGCCTGCCGCTCAGTGAAATGCAGAAAATTGCCCGGCAGCATGCCCTGACCGATGATCCCAGGTTCCTGGAAAGCACAGCCCTGCTGCACTCCGTTGTCGGCGCGCAGGTTGCTGAGGATCGTTACGGCATGACGGATCCCGAAGTTCTTGAAGCGATCCGTTACCACAACACCGGTCACGAAGGAATGTCCCGCCTGGCTATGTGTGTCTGCCTGGCGGATTCCATTGAACCGCTCCGCTATGGTTATTCCCTCCTCGACGAGGTCCGTCCCCTGGCTGACATCTCTCTGGAGCGCGCTATGCTGGTCTCCCTGGAAAAAACCGCGGAGCATGTCCTTTCCCTGGGATATTATCTCCATCCGCGTACGGAAAACACCATCCGCTGGCTGGAAAGCCTGCCGGAAAATCAATAAATAACCATCAGGAGGAAAAAGAATGCAGGATCAGGAAACAGTACTTCGTCTCGCCCAGTTTCTCTACAACCGGAAGGCCCAGGACATTGTCGTCCTGAATGTCTCCCATCTGACCGTTCTGTGTGACTATATGGTCATTGCGTCCGGCCGGACCGGCAACCAGGTTTCATCCCTCGCGGATACGGCGGATGAGTTCATGGCCGGTGAAGGCATGGACCTGCGCAGAAGTGAAGGCCGGAATGAGGGACGCTGGGCGGTCCTCGATTACGGCCATGTCATCGTACATATTTTTCATCGGGATGAACGTACTTTCTACGGTCTTGATCGTCTATGGAATGACGGTACCAACGCGCTGGCGCTTCCCTTTGACCAGTCCGTGACGGACTGACCGGATCCGAAAGAAAGACCGCGGCAGTTATCTTTTCTGCCGCGGTCTTTTTATGCTCTCAGTGCCAGGATCCGGTCCAGGATCACATCCGCCAGTTGTCGTTTGGTCATCATCGGCTGTGCTTCCTGTCCGTCCCGGGTAATCAGCGTGGCAATGTTTGTGTCCACGTTGAATCCTGCTCCGGGTGCTGTTACGTCATTCGCAACGATCATGTCGAGGTTTTTCTTTTTCAGTTTCTCCTCAGCGTTCTGCAGCACATGGTCTGTCTCCGCTGCGAATCCGACCAGGGTCTGTCCCTTCTGTTTGATTTCTCCCACAGCCCGGGCAATGTCCGGATTCTCAACCATGGTCAGCGTCAGGCCTGTGCCTGATGTCTTCTTGATTTTGCTTGTTTTCTGTTCCGCAAACCGGTAGTCGCATACCGCCGCGGCCTGGATGACGACATCCTGCTTCGGCGTTTCCTTCATCATGATATCCATCAGGTCCCGCGCGGATTCAATACCGATCCGGCGTACCCCTTCCGGCACCGGCGCTGTTACATTTCCATAGACCACAGTCACTTCTGCGCCTCTGTCCCGGGCCGCTTCCGCAATCGCGAAGCCCATCTTTCCGCTCGAATCGTTGGTAATGAACCGGACCGGGTCAAGCCTTTCCCGGGTAGCGCCGGCAGTCACCAGCACCTTCATTCCGGCCATGTCCTTCTTTGCGTTCAGGATGCCGCAGATCGCTTCAGCAATTTCATCCGGTTCGCTCATCCGGCCCGCGCCTTCATCACCGCAGGCCAGGACGCCGCTGGCCGGTCCGGTAAACTGAACGCCTCTTTGCTGCAGTTTCCGCAGGTTTTCCTGGGTGGCAGCTGCTGTCCACATGCCGGTGTTCATTGCCGGAGCAAGCAGTACAGGCGCCTTCGTGGCCAGCACAGTGGTGGAAAGCATGTCGTCTGCGATGCCTGCCGCCATCTTCGCCATGATATTTGCTGTCGCTGGCGCGATCACAAACACTTCAGCCAGTTTTGCCAGCGCCACATGCTCCACGTTCCAGTACTCCGGCGCCTGGAAGGTGTCGGTTACGACCTGGTTCGCGGAAAGCGTCTGAAAAGTCAGCGGCGAGACAAACTCTGTGGCGTTCCGCGTCATGATCACATGGACATGAGCCCCCAAATGACGCAAACGGGAGACAAGCTGCGCGCTTTTATACGCAGCAATGCCTCCCGTCACTCCCAGCACAATCTCTCTGCCGGTCAGATCCATATCAGTTCTGCTCCTCCTGCTCGGCCGGGTTGTCATATGTCAGCAGACCCCGGTTGATCTCCTCAACAGCTGTCTTCAGCGGTTTCATTCCTTCCGCGTCTATCATCGGCAGCGCGCCGTTCACGATTTCGCGGCCGCGTTTGCTTGCCTCAACCACCAGCGTATAGCGGCTCTCCGCGTGATTCAGCAGTTCCAGTACACTCGGATCTACAATAGACATTTTTGTTCCTCCTCAGGTCTTCTCAGTTATTCTTCAATTTCGGGGAAATAGCGGACCGTGTTCTGCTTTTCCGCCCGGACAATCGCGCTCAGCTGTTCAAACGCCAGCTCCAGGTTATCGTTCACCACCAGGTAGCGGTAACGGCTCATCTGGCGGATTTCACCCCTGGCGTTATTCAGTCTGCGCTGAATCTCTTCCTCATTTTCGGTGTTCCGGGTATGCAGTCTTACCTTCAGGTCATGATAGCTCGGCGGAAGGATGAAAACGCTGACGCAGTTTTCTTCCTTGCTCATAACCTCCCGTGCGCCCTGCGGATCAATATCCAGCAGCACGTTCCGGCCTTCCTCCATCCGGTCGTACACTTCACTCTTCAGGGTACCGTACCGGTGTCCGTGGACGCTTGCGTGTTCAATGAACGCGTCCTCGGCAAGCAGTTTATCATATTCCGCGTCAGAAATAAAGTGGTAATGAACATCTTCAATTTCATTTTCGCGGCGGCCCCTGGTCGTCACGCTGACAGAAAAGCAGAAGGATGGATCCTTATCCAGCAGTTTCTTGACCAGCGTTCCTTTTCCGGCTCCGGACGGGCCGGAAATCACCAGCAGCATACCCTTTCTTGTCTCTTTCATGCGTCTTCCTCCGTCCCTTTCCTGCCGTCGATCCGGGCCGCCACTGTCTCAGGCAGCAGCGGTGAAAGAATAACATGTTCGGAATCTGTAATAACCACAGCCCTTGTCTTGTGTCCGCAGGTCGCGTCAATGACCCGGCCGGTATCCCGGGCATCCTGGATCATCCGGCGGATCGGAGCTGCTTCCGGGGAAACAACGGCAATCAGCCGTTCCACCGCAAGCATATTCCCATATCCGATATTAACCAGCTTCATTCCGGTCACTCCACATTCTGAATCTGTTCGCGCATTTTCTCGATCTCGCTCTTCAGGTCCACCACATGCTGCGCGATGGCTGCGTCTGAAGCCTTTGATCCGATTGTGTTTGCTTCCCGGTTCATCTCCTGGATCAGAAAATCCATTTTTTTGCCGATTTCATCTTCACTGTCCAGGTATTTTCTCATCTGCCGGATATGGCTGTCCAGCCGGGCCAGTTCTTCGTCAATGGCGCATCTGTCGGCCATGATTGCCGTTTCCTGGGCCAGGCGCTGGGGATCCACCGCGTCTGTGATCAGGGATTTCAGCCGGTTCTCCAGCTTTTCCCTGTATTCATTCACAACCATCGGTGCCCGTTCAAGGATAGCCTTTCTCAGGTCGTCCGCCGCATCCAGGTGAATCCGCAGATCCTCCTTCAGGTTGGTGCCTTCCCGTTCACGCATCAGCACCAGCTGCTCAACCGCGATGTCAGCGGCTTCCGCGCAGATCTGTGATACAAGGTCCTCGTCCATTTCCCGCTCGTTCACGGTCAGGACGCCTTCCATCCGCATCAGCTGGCTGACGGTCAGGTCGTTCCGGATTCCGGTTTTTCCTGCCAGTTTCTCTGCTGCTTCCGCATACAGGCCAGCCAGTTCCGGATCGCATTCCACACTGAGTGCGGAAGTGTCCGTGCGCTTTACGGTCAGGTATACGTCTGCGTGGCCGCGCCGGATCTTCCGGCTGATACGGTCCCGGACTGTCTGCTCCAGGAAATTCAGGTTCCGCGGGAGTCTCATCCCGATATCAAGAAAACGATGGTTTACCGTCTTCAGGTCCAGGGTGACTTCCCACCCGTCCTGCTGTACTTTTCCGCTTCCGCATCCGGTCATGCTGCGCATGCCGTCTTCACCTCACTTATCGGATGAGATTATAACATTCACCTGTTTAAATAGCAACTTTTACCAGCTTCAGTAATAACACTCTTCATTTCCCAGTCTGCTGACCACTGGGTCAGGATTCCGGGGCTTCCGCAGACCATATGTCCGGCAGCGAACTCGCCGATCGATTCCGCCGGCGTGGAAGTGCACATGGCACACGCGACAACCGGCGTCGCGCCATAGCGGTGGATCAGGTTGTGTAGTGCCTGCGGCATGGTCAGTACGGATCCTGCCAGCGTCCCGTTTTCAAGCCGGGCAGCACCGTCTTTAACAATCACTTTCTGGCCGCCCAGGCTGTATTCACCGTCCGGCATACCCGCTGCTTCCATGGCATCGGTAATGGCTACAGCGCGTTCTGCTCCTTTACACCGGATCATCAGTTTCACAATATCGTCATGCAGATGCTTGCCGTCGCAGATCATCTCACAGTAGTACCGTTCGTCCGTCAGCGCAGCGCCGGGCACGCCCGGTTCCCTGTGATGCAGCGGTGTCTGGGCATTGAATGTATGGGTCACATGATCGGCACCCCATCCGGCTGCCGTATGGACCTGTTCAGCGTTTGCGTCCGTATGGCCAACGGAAACATGAATGCCGGCCGTTGCAGCTTTCCGGATGAAAACTTCGCTGCCGTTTCTTTCCGGTGCCACGGTGATCAGTTTCACCGCGGAAGGCTCTCCCGCCATACGGATCAGCGCGTCCCAGTCAGGGTCCCGGAAGTATTCCTTCATTTGGGCACCTGCTTTTCCTTCGCTCAGGAAGGGTGCTTCCATATGTGCTCCCAGAACCTTTGCTCCTTCAGCAGGTTCAGCCATAATCTTCCGGATATCCGCCATCACGCGCCTCGTATCTTCTTCCGATGCACTCATGGTCGTAGGGCAGAATGCAGCAGTGCCGGTTGCTCCTAAATCCCTGCTCATCTTCCGGATATCAGCTTCCCCGCGCATGGTATCGCTCCCCCGGAACGCGTGGATATGGACATCCACAAAGCCCGGAAGCAGATAATCATATCCCAGGTCAATCTGTTCCTCTCCTTCTTCCGGCATGAGTCCCGTTCCGGTTTCGCAGACAATTCCGTCCCGGATCCGTACACGCATGCCTTCCTGAAACGCTTTACCGTCAAATACGATTCCGTTGATGACCAGCATATCCTTCAGTCCTTTCAATAAACAATGCGCTTCGGCTCAGTCCACACCACGCAGTTCCACTGCGGGCACGTATGGCCGGACAATGTCCGCCCAGTGCTTCATCTGCTCGGCAGCCGGCGCATGGAGTCCTTCAAAGGGGACCGTTTCACGGTCCGTAAACCGCTGCAGATAATATCGCTTTGCACCCCGGATCCAGGGGCCGATCTTTTCAAAACTTTTATCATCATGGAATTCCGCTACGGTTGTGGTCCGGAACTCATAATCCGTTCTGCCCTCCAGCAGGATCTGTACGCTTTTCCGCACGGGTTCAATATCAAACTGCTGCAGTCCGACAGTCTCCGCGTATCGCTCCGGACTGTTTTTGATATCCATTGCCACGTACTGTACCAGCCCGTCCCGGATCATCCTGTCCAGCCTGTCCGGATGGGTACCGTTTGTATCCAGCTTGATTGGATATCCCAGATCCCGGATCCGGGCCGCCAGCTCCGGAAGGTCTTTCTGAAGCAGCGGCTCTCCGCCGGTAACAGCGACACCGTCCAGCAGCCCGCGGCGCTTTTTCAGGAATGCCAGCAGCTCTTCTTCATCCATAACGGACGGTGCCGTACCGTCCAGGAGTTCCGCATTATGGCAAAAAGGGCAGCGCATATCGCAGCCCCCGAAAAAAACTGTACAGGCGACCTTGCCCGGATAATCAAGCAGGGTCATTTTCTGCAGTCCGTGAATCTTCAATTGGTTAACCTCCCTGCTGCCATGTTTCCCATATTTCAGGCTGGTATCCGATCGTCATCCGGTTGCCGTTTCTTACAATCGGAAGCTTCAGCAGCCAGGGAGCTTCCTGGATCGCCGGAATCAGCAGTTCCGCCCGGTCATAATAGCAGGCCGGATGCTCCTTCACCTTTTTATCGGTCCGGTCAATCAGTTCCTCCATGCCGATGGAGGAAAGCATCAGCCGGATCTCCCGTTCCCCGAGCTTATGCTTCTTCAGGTCCAGGCTCTGGAAAGGAATCCGCCGTTCCTTGAACCAGCGTTCCGCTTTCTGCACGTCAAAATTCTTTTTCCCGCAATAGATCTGGATATTCATGCTTTCCTGCTTTCTTCAATGCGAATGTCCTTCCCCAGCAGATTGAGGATCTTGCAGCGGCTGTCACGGAGGCGTGATGCGATCCGTTCTGTATACCGTTCCCTGAATTTGGCCATATCCAGGTTTGTGGAAATCACCGTGGAAAGCCCTCTGTTCTGCCGTTCATTCAGCAGGTTGAACAGCTGTTCCACAGTCACGTTCTGCATCAGCGGTTCGCTGCCCAGGTCATCGATCATCAGGATCTCTGCATTCAGCAGCTCCGCCGCGCTGTCGTCATTCTCAAAGTAGCTCTTCCGGAGCATTTCCAGCATCCGGTATGCACTGATAATCAGGACGTTCCTGTCCCGTTCAATCAGCCGCTCCGCCATAGCCCGCAGCAGGAATGTTTTACCCAGGCCTGTTCCGCCGGTCAGCACCATATCGCGGTATGGGCTGTCCGGGTATTCACTGGCCCATTTCTCGCAGGTTGCCCGGTACAGTCTCATAATTCCCCTTTGGGTGAATTCCTGGCCGGGAATCTTCTCCTCCGGGAAAACATTCAGGTCAAACGTTTCGAATGTTTCGCGTTTTTCTCCGCTCAGCCCGATCTTTTCCCGCAGCTTGCGCTGATAGGCTTTCTTCAGGCACTCACACGGTTCCTTGATCAGTTCGCCGGTTTTTCCGGTATCCCGGCAAACGGGGCAGCGGTAGACCGGAGCCAGGTAATCTTCCGGATATCCCTTTTCTTTCAGCTTTGTACGGATGCCAGCCAGCAGCTTTTCCATCCGCTCTGTCAGGTCGCCTGTTCCGGCGCTGCCTTTCAGGATATTCCGCAGCGTACCGAAAACAAGCTCCTCCCGTTCCCGGACAAGCTGTTCAATCTCCGGTTCCTGTTCCCGGATCCTGTTTCGGCGAAGGGCTTCCTCCTGCTCATTCGCGGAACGGATCTGTTCGTATTCGCTTTCCAGTTCCTTCAGCAGATCCTCACGCATCGGACTGTCCTCCGTTTTCCTGTCTGAATGCTTCCATTTCCCGTGCCAGGTCCTGCATGATCTCATTCTGCACATTGGAATAATCACGCTGCGCAAAATCCTGGGCTGGCAGGACTTTTCCGGATTTCTTTCCTTCACCCGTCTTTATTCTGCTGTTGTCATGATCCTTCCTGGCTTCCTCAGGCGTGGATATTCCTTTTTCCCGGTAATCTTCCAGGATTTTATCCAGGTAGGCCATGGGCTGTTTTGCCTCAGCGGCATACGGAGCTGCGGCCAGCATCAGTTCCCTGCTGAACCCCAGTTCGTTTTCCCATTTGGAAACCAGACTCCGGTCTGCTTTCCCGATTTTCTTTTCGTCAACGCCCCAGATCCTGCGCATTTCACGGATCAGTGCGGTCTGGTCATGGAATTCCCGGACATACGCATTCACGTCTTTCAGGGATTCCAGTCCTTTGTCTTTCCAGCTTTTCAGCAGCTTAAGGATATCCGGGGTATCGCCGCCGCTGTGTCCGCATTCCCTTGCGGCGGTCAGGATCACACTCTGCGGATACAGTTCCTTCATCTGGTCATACAGCTGCAGGTTCCGCGGGTTGATTTCTCCCTTGCCCAGTTCTTTCAGCACTTCTTTCAGGCCTTCGCCGCGGGCGGAAGACTGCCGTACCCTTTCGGGAGTAAGCTCCGCCCCGTCTCCGGTTTCCTGCCGCAGGCTGTTCAGGATCCCGTCCAGGTAACCCAGGCTGGGATCACCCTTTGCCGTCAGTTCCAATGCCGCCTCAACAGCTTCAGGAGTAAACCGCCATTCCCGGGTCCATTTCCGGTACAGGTTCACCTGCGCTTCAGACGGTGCATACTGTTTTCCAAGCTTTTTCAGGATCTTCCGGATTCCCCTGTAGGCTTTCTCGTCCCGGGAGAAAAACTCTTCCGCTGCTTCCAGCGTTCTGATGTTTTCCCCGGCCATCTGGACGGCAACCTTCCCGGCGTCTGAAATCCGGAAGTTTTTTCCCTTGATTTCCGCCATGTGGTTCAGCAGCATGATGATGACTTCCGTAGGAAGGTTCAGGTCTTCCTTCCACTCGAAGCATTCGCTCAGTTCGCTGCCGTGAAGCCTTCTCACCTTATCAAAAGCCTCATAAACCGCATTGCCGAACTCTTCATATTCAGGATCGGCTGATTCACTGTCGCCGCCCAGGCTCTTCTGCAGGATATTCACATACTGCCACTTCGGCGGCTTGTCGCTGATCCGCCTGACCAGGCCTTTTCTTTCCCAGAAACGGAAAGCAGCGGCCACCTCGTCAGCGGTCATGTTCAGCTCATGGCTCATCCGGTCCGGGGACATATCGTCTTCGGGATGATAGCAGCGCATGAGTCCGTACAGGTAGACCTTTACATAGTCTCCCTTCGCGCCCGGCAGGTATTCCAGGATAAACTGGTTTTCCACCGGCGTGATATCGAACATGGCAAACCGTTCATCAAACCCGAACATCATGTACTTCCCTTTCTGGTATTCAGCAGGGATGATCCTCCAGGATGGCTGCAGCTGCTTTCTTGCCCGCGCCCATGGCCAGGATCACCGTTGCCGCGCCGGTCACGGCGTCGCCGCCGGCGTATACGTTTTTCTTGCCCGTCCGGCCGTTCTCATCAGTCTGGATGCCGCCCCACCGTTCCGTAGGCAGGTCCGGCGTCGTCTTCTTGATCAGCGGGTTCGGGCTGTTGCCGATAGCGATGATTACCGTCTCCATCGGCAGTTCATATTCGCTTCCCTCCACGGGCACAGGGCGTCTCCGTCCGCGTTCGTCCGGCTCACCCAGCTTCATTTCAATGCAGCGGATGGACTTCACAAACCCGTTTTCATCGCCTTCAATGGCCAGCGGGGCAGTCAGCATATGGAACTGGATACCCTCTTCCTTGGCGTGGTGTACTTCTTCCACACGGGCGGGCATTTCCGCTTCGCTCCGGCGGTATAGGATCGTCACCTCGGCACCCAGGCGCTTCGCGCAGCGGGCCGCGTCCATCGCGACGTTGCCGCCGCCGACCACAGCCACATGGCTGCCGATCTTCACCGGTGTGTCGTGTTCCGGGAAGGTATAGGCCTTCATCAGGTTCAGCCGGGTCAGGAACTCATTGGCGGAATAGACGCCGCACAGGCTTTCGCCGGGGATCTTCTGGAAGTTCGGAAGGCCTGCGCCGCTGCCGATAAAGACCGCGTCGTTTCCTTCCGCCAGCAGCTCATCCACCGTAAAGGCTTTGCCGGCCACCGCGTTGGTGATAATCTTCACACCAAGTTCTTTCAGGGTATTGATCTCACGTTCCACCAGTTTCTTGGGAAGGCGGAACTCCGGAATGCCGTACATCAGCACGCCGCCGGCAGTGTGCAGGGCTTCATACACAGTCACATCCCAGCCTGCCTTGGCCAGTTCACCCGCGCAAGTCAGGCCCGCGGGGCCGCTGCCGATCACTGCCGCCCGTTTTCCGCAGGCAGGCGCCTTTTCGGTTTTTGCGGTGCCCTGCGCCATGGCAGTGTCAGCCGCAAACCGTTCCAGCCGGCCGATGCCGACAGGCTCGCCCTTGATGCCGCGCACGCACTTGCTCTCACACTGGGATTCCTGGGGACATACCCGGCCGCAGATGGCGGGCAACGCGTTCTGGGAGCGGATCACCTGGTACGCGCCCTGGAAATCCCCTTCCTTGATCTTTTCAATGAAATCCGGAATCGGTACATTCACGGGGCAGCCGGAAACGCAGGGAGCGTTCTTGCAGTGCAGGCAGCGCTGCGCTTCATCCACAGCGATGTCCGCGGTATATCCAAGGGCCACTTCCTTAAAGTTTCCGGCACGGACCTGCGGGTCCTGCTCCGGCATCTTGTTCTTCTGAAGACTCATATTCGCCATAATTATCGTGCCTCCCCTGTCAGCCTGCATGCGTGTTTTTCCCTGGCCTTTGCTTCTTCCGGCCTGAACATGCGTCCGCGGGCCATCGCCTCGTCAAAGTCAACCAGGTGTCCGTCAAAGTCCGGCCCGTCCACGCAGGCGAACTTGGTCTCGCCGCCCACAGTCAGCCGGCATCCGCCGCACATGCCTGTGCCGTCGATCATAATCGGGTTCATGCTGACGATCGTTTTGATCTTCGGCTCCCGGGTCATATCGCAGACCGCCTTCATCATCGGCAGCGGGCCGATGGCGATAACGGTGTCATAGTCTCTTCCTGCATCCATCTGCTTCTGCAGGGCCTGGGTCACAAATCCCTTGTTGCCGCTGCTGCCGTCGTCTGTCATGATGATCAGGTTCGTGCAGGCGGCTTCCAGTTCATCCTTCAGGATGATCAGGTGCTCGTTCCGGAAACCGACAATCAGGTCCACTTCGGCGCCTGCGTCATGCAGCGCCTTTGCCTGCGGATATGCGATCGCGACGCCGAGGCCGCCGCCGATCACCGCGCAGCGCTTGATTCCCTCTGTTTTGCTGGGCTCGCCCAGGGGGCCGACGAAGTCAAGCAGGCTGTCTCCCTCATTCAGGGTATCGAGCTTTTC
>JAEEGL014101733.1_pt1 | contig 33761 bp, 31 predicted proteins | sample 9134231 | NCBI WGS metagenome assembly JAEEGL01 (sample SAMN16246548, study PRJNA631951) | gut metagenome | biome: gut microbiome; feature: rumen; material: fiber-attached | host: Bos | place: Iran: Karaj | collected 2018-10 | reverse complement strand
CGAAGGCAACGGTGAGCGTCGCGAAGGCGGCCGCCGGGACGAACGTCGCGACAGCGACCGTCACAACGCCCCCCGCAAGCCCCGCTTCGAGGACAACGCCCCCGAGCAGAACAACGAGCCCGACGTGTTCTAAACACGCCCTGCGCAAATAACGCGACAGCCGACCCTTCCGGGCCGGCTGTTTCGTTTACATCACTTTTCCTCTTCAGGGGTGCGCCGCACAATCTTCCAGCCGATGGCCGCGACCAGGATGGACATCAGGGGGCTGATCAGGTTGAAGAAGCAGAAAGGGGCGTACGTGAGGGTGGGAACGGAAAGGATGGTGGCCTGGGTCATCCCGCAGCTGGACCAGGGGTATAGCGGCGATGTGACCGTCGCGGAGTCTTCGACGGAGCGGCTGAGAAGTCGCTGCTCGTAGCCGCGGTCGCGGAAGGTCTGGCCGAAGATGTTGGATGTCAGCAGGATGGAAAGGTACTGGTCCGAGACGATGCCGTTCAGCGTGGTGCCGGTGACGACGGTCGACGCGACCAGCCCGGTGCGCGAACGCGTGAAGGGCGACAGGAGCTTCGCAAGCTGGGCGATCATGCCGCTGGCCTGCATGCAGGCGCCGAAGCACATGGCGCAGAGGATGAGGAACACCGTGTTGAGCATGCCCAGCATGCCGCGCGTCACCAGGAGCCCGTCCACTTCCGGATGCCCCGTTTCCAGGGAAATCGTATTGTAGATGCTTTCGACCGTTCCGGCGAGGAGGACGCGGGCGCGGGATCCTTCCGTGACTTTCGCGCCGATGCCGGCGATGATGTCAGGCTGGAAGATGAGTGCGGCTGCGGCGGCCACGAGGACGGAGATGGCCAGGACCGGCAAGGCCGGCATACGGCGTACGATGAGCGCGATCGTCAGGACCGGCACGACGAACAGCCAGGGCGTGATGGTGAACTCCGAGGCAAGGACGGTAGTGAACAGCTCCGTCTGCACCGTCCCGCCGCCACCATGGGAAAAGCCCAGAATGGTGAAAACCGTCAGCGTGATGACAATGGACGGGACCGTCGTGAACAGCATGTAACGGATGTGCGTGAAAAGCGGGACTTTGTTGACGGAGGACGCCATCACGGTCGTGTCCGAAAGCGGTGATATCTTGTCTCCGAAATAAGCGCCGGATATGATGGCGCCGGCGATCATCCCGTCGGAGAAACCTTCGGCCCGGCCGATGCCCAGGAGGGCGACACCGATGGTGGCGATGGTGGTCCAGGAGCTGCCGGTCATCACCGACACGACGGCACAGATGACGCAGGCCGTCAGGAGGAAGACCTTCGGGCTGATGATGCGCACGCCGTAATAAATGAAGGTGGGGACCACACCGCTCACGGTCCATGTTCCCGAGACGGCGCCGATCAGGAAAAGAATGAGCGTGGCGCCGGCGATATCGGAGAAATTGCGGCCGATGGCTTTCTCGAACTCCTTCCAGGGGGTCTTGAAGAAAAGGGTCGCCAGAAGGACGCACACGCCGGCCGAGGCCAGCAGGGCCACCTGGCTCGCGCCCAGGATGGCGTCGCTGCCGAAAATGCCGATGTTCACGGCCAGCAGGATGACCAGGACGATGACCGGAATCAGGGAGATGACCGTCCGGGCAGGGGAATGTTTCATGGTACGTTCGTCTTACTGCGGACAAAGATACGAAAAAATGCGTATCTTTGAAGTATGAGAAAATGGTTCACCGCTCTCGCGGCCGCGCTGGCCGCCCTGACGGGCGCCGCGCAGGAATACGGCGTTGTGGACATATCAGTCTGCAACCTGCGCGCAACCCCTGACTACGATGCCGAGATGGTCTCCCAGGCCCTTCTGGGCACGCCGGTACACATTCTGGCCAAGGCCGAATCGAACAGCTGGCCCCGGGTGCAGACACCGGACACCTACACCGGCTGGGTGCATCGGGATGCCATTACGCTGCTCTCTTTCGAAGACTATCACGCGTGGAACGCCGCGCCGAAGATCATCGTGACCGCGCTCTCGGGCGTAGTGCGGGCCGAAGCGTCGGAGCGCGCCGCCACCGTCGGAGACGTGGTGGCGGGCGCGCGGCTGCGCGACCTCGGCCGCAAGGGCCGATACTGGCGCGTCGGGTTCCCCGACGGGCGCACCGGCTACCTGCGCAAGAGCGACGCGTGCCCCGAGGCCGCCTGGCGCGCCCGGCTGGACAAAAGTCCCGAGGCCATCGTGGCTACCGCATTGACCATGAACGGCTTCCCGTACATCTGGGCCGGCATGTCCCCCAAGGGGACGGACTGCAGCGGCTTCGTCCGCACGGTCTTCTTCATGCATGACATCATCCTGCCGCGCGACTCCGGGCCGCAGTCCCGTACCGGTGAGCGCATCTTCGGGACGGAGGACCTCCGCCCCGGAGACCTGGTTTTCTTCGGCCGCAAGGATGCCGCCGCGCCCAAGGTCTCGCATGTGGGCATCTACATCGGCGAAGGCCGGTTCATCCACTCGCTGGGGCTCGTGAAGATCGGCAGTTTCCGCCCGGAAGACCCTGCCTACGACGCCTATAACGCAGGCCGTTACCTATTCGCCAGCCGCGTCCTGCCTTTCATCGACAAGCAGGAAGGTCTGAACACCACCCTGACAAATCCCTATTACCTGGAATAGCCTCATGAAACAGAACCGACGCGAATTCCTGAAAGTGGCCGGCCTGGCCGCCGTGGGCGCCGGCCTCGCGGTCGGCTGCGGCCGCCGCCGGACGACGGCGCCTCCTGAGGACGAGCCCCGGGAAATCGAACCGCAGCCTGAGGAGCCCGTCATCGCCGGCCCCCGCCGGATGAAACTGCGCTTCTATCCCTACGAACTCCAGCTTCAGCATACCTTCACCGTATCGTCCTACAGCCGGACGACGACGCCCGATGTGCAGGTCGAAATCGCTTATCGGGGATATACAGGCTTTGGCGAGGCCTCCATGCCGCCCTATCTGGGCCAGAGCGTGGAATCCGTGACCGCTTTCCTGCAGAAGGTGGACCTGGAGCAGTTCGAAGACCCCTTCTGTCTGGAGGACATCCTGGAATATGTGGACAGTCTCTCCCCGGGCGACACCGCCGCCAAGGCCGCCGTGGACATCGCGCTGCACGACCTCGTGGGCAAGATGCTGGGGGCTCCCTGGTACCGGATCTGGGGTTATAACCCCCGGAAGGCGCCGTCCACGACTTTCACTATCGGCATTGACACCCCCGAGGTGGTCAAGGAAAAGACGCTGGAATGCGCGGACCGCTTCAACATCCTGAAAGTCAAGGTGGGAACGCCCAACGACAAGGAAATGATCGAAACCATCCGCAGCGTCACGGACCTCCCGATCGCCGTCGATGCGAACCAGGGCTGGTCCGACCGCTTCAAGGCCCTCGACATGATCTACTGGCTGAAGGAGCACGGCATCGTGATGGTGGAACAGCCGCTCCCCGTGAGTCAGATCGATGACCAGGCCTGGCTCATGGAACGCAGCCCGCTGCCCGTCTTCGGCGACGAATCCGTCCAGCGCCTCGACGACGTCCGCCGCTCCGTGGGTCTTTTCCACGGAATCAACATCAAACTCATGAAATGCGGCGGCCTCCGCGAGGCGCACAAGATGGTGGACCTCGCCCGCGGGCTCGGCCTCAAGGTGATGGTCGGCTGCATGACCGAAACCTCCTGCGCCGTCACCGCCGCGGCCCAGCTCTCCCCCGTCGTCGACTTCGCCGACCTGGACGGCAACCTCCTGATCACCAACGACCTCTTCTCCGGCGTCGGCCTTCACGAAGGAAAGCTGGTCCTTCCGGACACCCCCGGCATCGGCGTGGTGAAGTTATAACTCGAAAAGCGTTTGCATTTCCGCGACTTTTTCGTATTTTTGACAAAACGAACGTTAAACACTAAACATAATCAGCAATGGGTTCCATCATTTACATCATCGGCGTCGTCCTCGCCGTCCTCGCCGTCCTTGACATCATCAAGAAACCTATCTCCCTCGTCGGAAAGATCATCTCCATCGTCCTGGTCCTCATCACCAGCTGGGTTGGCCTGGTCGTCTACTACCTCTACGCCAAGGACCACCTCACCCAGTGGTTCAAGTAGCCCCAAAAAGATTGCAAATTGAAAATTAAATCGTAAATTTGCAGTCCCAACGGTGAGGTGTCCGAGTGGTTGAAGGAGCCTGCCTCGAAAACAGGTGTACGTTTGCGCGTACCGGGGGTTCGAATCCCTTCCTCACCGCAGAAAAGAATGCAGCCGATCGCAGATTGCGATCGGCTGTTTTTGATTGACGGCGGCGGCAAAGCTCGCTTTGACGACGTCGTCAAGCGAAAACAGCCGGTTGGACCTCTGGGTCCAACCGGCTAAATGGGTTCTGCTCAAAAAAGTCCTTCTGTGTCCCAAAACGTGGCCGACCCCGCATTGACAATCCTAGGTCTTCCACGTTTCATGCCCCAGAAGCCCGATAGCGCGCCAGACCTATTTCGATTCTTGTCATTTCGACTGAGCGTCAGCGAGCGGAGAAATATTTCTTATATTTGTCCAATACAAAGCCACCTTGTATCAATATGTCTTATTTTGTTTTTATCAGCTATTCCAGCGCCGACAACGATTGGGCGATATGGCTGCGCGATGCGTTGGAGCATTACCACCTGCCCGCTTCCTTCAACGGACGGACGGATGTCAGGGACAATCTACGCGAAGTATTTCGGGACAGAGATGAATTGAGCGCAGGCCCTGTCTGGGACGAGCAAGTCAACAAAGCGCTGGCAAACACGGAGAATCTCATTGTGATCTGCTCCCCGAATGCGGCGAAATCTGAAGCCGTCAACCAGGAGGTAGAAACATTCATCGCATTGGGAAAGGAAGACCATATCTTCCCATTCATTATCGACGGCGACAAACCGGAAGACTGCTTTCCTCCCGCCCTTAAAAAATCCAAACTGGGAGGAGACGTCAGGAAAGACGGTGGGAACATCAAAGAAGACGGGAGTGGCAGCGCCGCCTTCATCAAAGTAGTGGCTGGCATGCTGAATGTCAGTTTCCCAAGTCTATGGGAAAGATATGAAAGGGAGAAAGCCGAAGAAGAGCGAAAGGTCCGGGAACAGAGAGACCACCTGTACAAGGTCCAAAGCCGATTCCTGGCTGAAAAAGCCGGGACACTAGTCCAGGAGGGGGCCTCCTATACTGCAAGGCTCCTAGCCCTGGAAGCCCTGCCTAATGACTGGGAGCGACCGGAAAGGCCCTTTGTTCCGGAGGCTGAAACCGCACTCAGAAAAGCAGAGTTCTGCGACACCGACATATTAAGAGCCCATGGTGGCACCGTTAATTCCCTATCCAACCACGAAGGCATCCTGGTTTCCGGTTCGACTGACCGCACAATCCGCCTATGGGATACGGAGACCGGGAATTGTATCCGGTCAATCGACTGCGAGAAAGAGATCACCGCCGTTTATAGTGACGGAAAGCACATCGTTGCAGGCACTAAGGACGGATTTGTCTGCGTCCGGGAGTTTCCGGATGGAAGAATTCTCGGCAAATGGGAGCAATGCCACATGCTTCGCGTGAATAATGTCTTTTGCGACCACGACCGAGCCATTTCATCTTCCAACGACTGCAAACTAATCGTCAGGAGTATCAAAGACGACTCTTTTCGGCACGAATTGTCAGGGTATGGCTTTTGGGTAGGCGGGAACTATCTGATTTCCTATGTCCGTTGCGCCATACTCATCTACGACTACGGCAACAGCACGTTATTGAAAAGAAAAGAACTCCCCAAAGAGTGTTTCAGCGTTTCCTCCGTTACATTTGACGGGAAAACACTGGCTTCCGGCCACAGTGACGGGACCATCTACTTGTGGAGTATCGATTCGGACTCCCCGATCGGGTGCTTGAAAGGACACGAGCACGAAATCACGGCCCTCCGCTTCGACGGGGACCAACTCATTTCAGGCTCGAAAGACAGTACAGTCCGAGTATGGAGCCTGGGAAACGCCACCCTGCACAGAGTCTGTAATGGACATACAGGAGGAGTGACGGACGTGGCGAGCGATGCGACGCATCTGTTTTCCTGCTCGCAGGACAACACCATCCGTATCTGGGAGAAAGAAGACAGGAATCCCCTCCTGTTTGAAATACCGGACGAGGGGGAAGGATGCATCCTTGCCTGCCATAAAGACAAATTGATATCCGGATTCAGCGGGCATGGTGGCAAATGCCTGTCTGTGTGGGATTTGGCTGAAGAGAAACTCATCGGCACCTTGCGTACCGAACCCGGATGTCCCTCTTCCCTCTACATGGACGACAACATCCTGATCAGCGGGTCTTTCGGGACCATAAAAATATGGGATGCAAGGAATCTGACCCTGAAGAACACCCTGAAAGGGCATGACGGAGAGATCTGTGCGCTGGCTTGTAACGGGCGATTGCTCGCATCCGGCTCTCGCGACCACGACATCATCCTTTGGAATCCGGAAATGAACGGGAAGATATGCAAGTTCCGGGGCCATACGGGCTCCGTCTTTGCGCTTGCCTTTTATGGGAAGTATCTGATTTCCGGATCCGAAGACATGACGCTACGCATCTGGGACACGGAATCCGGAGGATGTGTCCGCATCCTGCAAGGCCACCAAGACCGTATCACGACCCTGGCTGTCGCTGACGGCGTCATCGTCTCCGGGTCCTGGGATTCGACAATCCGGATGTGGGATTTTGAAACTGGAGAGTGTACGAAAACGCTCCTGGAGCACGCCAGGATCTACACTTTGGCCTATGATGGGAGATATATCCTGACCGGAACGAAAGATTCGTTGGGCATCTGGTTTGCGGAAATAGGCATGAAGATGCAATCCATCGAAACGCCCATGGTATACTCGATCGCTTGGGGAGGCGAGTATATCTATTATACGCACTATTATTCTCCCGCCATCGACCGTTACCGTTTTCTCCCGGTCAAAGAACTGGTTGCAAAGATGCAACGATTCCGCGAGCAGCGTCCGCTGACCGCCCGAGAAAGGGAAGATTATTATCTGGATTGACGAAAGAACAGAAGCTATCCCCTACTCCACCGGAACCTTCATCACGACCTTCTTCACCGGGGCGGGTTCGCCGCCTGGGGCGAGGCCGGGCTCGTGGGCGTCATCCGGGAAGACCACGAGGAAGTAGCCTTCGCCGATGACTAGGTCGGCGCCTGGGCAATCGGCATAACGAGCGGCATCCTTGGTCTCGTCGTAAGGAATCGTCTCCACCACCTGCGGGAGCGGCCTGCAACGGATCATTTCCGTGCCGACGAGAGCGAGCTGGACGTCCGCATACTTCCGATGGGCTTCGTACCCCTTCGGGTTCACGAGGCTCGTGATGCCCTCGCTTACGACGGCCTTCACTCCCAAGTCAAGCGGGTGTGAACCTACCTCAACGTCGGCCGTGACAGTTTCGATATACTCCAGCGCCAGATCCAGTGCCGGCGAAAGGCCCTTGTACAGGCCGATGTTCTTGATGTGGTCGTAAATCATAATGCTTTACTCGTCATTCCTGTACACATTCACCGTATACTTGTCGTAGTCCGTACCGTGGAAATTGATGACGACATCGACATAGTACTTGGTGCTGTCCACCTGGACAGTGCCGTCCTCGGCCGTGGTGCGGGTGAACTCGGTGACCTTGGCGGTTCCCGTATAGCTCAATTTATCCGGATGCTGGTCCAGGGTATACCGGTCCAGCCGATGGGACAAAGCTTCGGTGTCATCCTCCGTCAGAACCTGCTCCACAAGCGGATAGGAGTCTTCTTTGAGATCGTCGATGGTGGGAGCACCACTGCACGCCGCCACCAGCAGCGCAAGAGGGAAAAGATAGAAGTGTTTCATAGTTAAATTGGTCTTAAAAGGTTGTTACTTGATGAACGGCCAGACTATCGTGCCGATGATCGCATATCCGATCCGGATGAGCCAGGGCTGCGGCCAGTTCAGGTCCGCATGGGCCGTCTGCTTGCGGGCGATGCCCAAAGCGTGGAAAGCATTATGCGCCGCCCATTCAAGCTTCAGCGACTTGACCGACCTGTTCCACACCAAACAGTCCGGATACTGCTCGCGGAGCCCATTCAGCACGATCTCAAAATCCTCCTTACTGACTTTGAAGGATGATTCTATATGGATATTGTTGGAAGTGACGGAATAGTTTCCGTCATTCCCGGCAGCTCCCTCGTCATTCCGGGCCTGACCCGGAATCTCATCTCTTCTTGTCATAGATCAAATGATAGAAGAACGGCGCCAGGACGTAAGCGAACACCTCGAAGATCCCGACGATGAAGATGCCCATGACCACCCATTTGCCAATCTCCTCCGCCAGCGTCGCTTCCACGACTTTCCCAAAGAGCAGACCGAGCGCAGCAATGACGACCACCACGATGATGGCCGTCCAGATTGCGAAGCGTTTGCAGAAGATGCGTTTATCCATCAAGCCGTCTACAGGCTCATCTTGTACACATTCGTCTCCCGCTGCACGAAGCCGAGCGCCTGGTAGAGCGCGTTGGCCTCCGTGCGGGAGGGGTTCGAGGTGAGTCGAAGGTCGATGGGAGAGAGTTTGCTCCCGGCGAAATCGATGATGCGCTGCAGGAGCGTGCGGCCGATCCCCTGGCCCCGATAGGCCGGCAGGACCACGACATCCTCGACACTCGCCTTCCGCCCCGTGGGCGACTCAAAGACACACAGGGTGGCGCAGCCGACAATATGCTTCTCATCGTTCTCCGCGATGAAGATCCGCGTCCCCGGCGACGCCACCGCACGCTGCTGCATCAGCGGAGTGACCGTCAAATCGGCATTCAACTCTTTCATAAGTCCCAAAAGATCATCGATCTGGGATTCAGTCAAAGTGCAAAGCTCAAGATACCTCATAATATTTGGAAAACTGGTTATACGTCCAACTACATCCCCGGCCTTCTTATCACCAGCTCAATCGCCCCCTCCGGGAATGCGTCCCTCCCGGAGCAGACCAGGGCCAGATATCCGCCTCCGCCGGCGCCCGGCATCTTCCAGGCCAGGACACCCGGCATCGCGGAATACTTGTCAATATACTCCTGCACGCCCGGCTGGATCATCGCGGGGAACATGGCCACCTGCGCCTCAAAGGATGCCCGGTAAGCGGAAGCAAACCCCTCCAGATCACGCGAAAGAATCGCATTCCAGCAGCGGTCAGCCGCAGCCGCCAGCGCGCGGACCTTGGTCTCGGTGATGTCTTTCCCTTCCACCACCGAACAGCCCGGCCGGCGAGGAAACATCGGAATCATGCACAGATGGTCTTCCAGCCAGGTCAGAATCGTCTCGTCATAGCAGGTCTCGATTTTTTCCGGCCAGAAGCGGTTGTCATAATAGTGCCGGCACAGGCCCGGAATGCAGATGCCGATGGAATCTTGCGCCCCGGAGACAATCCCGTCGGAGCGCTCCGGATCATTCTCGAAGCAGAACACCAGCTTCGCCAAGGTTTCCGGATCCATGTTCGGCAGCTGGTACGGCCAGATTTTCCGGATCATGTTCCGGGTCGATGTGGACAGTCCGCACCGTTCCCGCACTTCGAAGGTCGGCTCCAGGGAAATCGTCAAGGCCCATCCCGGAGCGAAGCAGGACACATACGGCTGGTCGATCCAGGTGCCGGCGATGTCCAGCCGGGTGGGAATCTGGCACGGAGTCAGTTTCAGCGCCGTGCTGGAGCGGGCCTGCAACCCCTCCTGCGGCGTTCGCTGCAGGACCACGTACTCGATCCCGCGTTCCTCACAGAAACGGCGTTTCTCCTCGTTCCCGCCGTCTTCGTTGACCACCAGGATATCCGGCTTCACGAGATCGACCGTGGGAATGAAGTCCATGACGCCATGACCGGCATTGATGAACGCATCCTTCACATACCGGATGCTCTTCACCATGAACAGCCGCTCCTGCTCGCTGTAAACCGTCTTGTGATGCTTGTAATCCAGAATGGTCGCGTCCGACCCGATGCCCACATACAAATCGCCATACGCCGCCGCCTGCCGGAAAAACTCCACATGGCCGCTGTGCAGCAAGTCATAGCAACCGGAAACGAATACCTTCTTCGCCATTACCGCTCCGCCCGCATCGGGTTGTTCAAGAAATCGTCGTAAGCCAGCCGGATACCGTCCTCCAGTTCGGTTTTGTAGGTCCATCCCAACGCCGTCGCCTTGGACACATCCAGGAGTTTCCGCGGCGTCCCGTTCGGGCGCGTCGTGTCCCATTCGATCTTTCCCGTGTAGCCGACCACCTTCGCGACCAGTTCCGTCAATTCCTTGATGGTCAGTTCCTTTCCGGTTCCGGCATTCACCGTCTCATCACCGGAATAGTTGTTCATCAGAAACACGCACAAATTCGCCAGATCGTCCACATACAGGAACTCGCGCAGCGGGGAGCCGTCTCCCCAGCAAGTCACCGACGGAAGCCCGGCGGCCTTCGCCTCATGGAACCGGCGGATGAGCGCCGGCAGCACATGGCTGTGCTCCGGATGATAGTTGTCATTCGGCCCATACAGATTCGTAGGCATCACCGAGATGTAATCCGTCCCATACTGCCTGTTCAGGAACTCGCAGTACTTGAGACCGGAAATCTTCGCCAAAGCATATGCCTCGTTCGTCTTCTCGAGCGCACCCGTCAACAGACAGCTCTCCGGCATCGGCTGCGGGGCCATGCGGGGGTAGATGCAAGACGAGCCAAGGAACTCCAGCTTCTTGCATCCATTCTTCCAGGCGGCATGGATGACATTCATTTCGAGAATCATGTTCTCGTACATGAAATCCGCCAGCGCGCTCTGATTCGCAACGATACCGCCCACCTTCGCCGCCGCAAGGAACACGTATTCGGGCTTCTCCGCCTCGAAAAACGCCTCCACATCCGCCTGCCGCGTCAGGTCCAATTCCTTATGCGTCCGGGTCACGATGTTCGTGTACCCCTGCCGCCGCAGCTCCCGCACGATAGCCGATCCCACCATTCCCCGGTGGCCGGCCACGTATATCTTGCTATTCTTCTCCATCGACTTCACCACAAACTAATCTTCGAGTTGGGCACGCAGGTACAGTTTCCGCACCTTCTTCATGTCATGCTCCACCATAATCTTCACCAGCTCCTCGAAACTGGTCTTCTGCGGATTCCACCCCAGCTTCGTCTTCGCTTTCGTCGGATCTCCGAGCAGCTGGTCCACCTCGGCGGGGCGGAAATACTTCGGATCCACCTCAACCAGCACCTTGCCGGTGGCGATGTCAATCCCCTTCTCGTCCACGCCTTCACCTTCCCAGCGAAGCTCGATTCCCACCTCCTTGAAAGCCAGGGTGCAGAATTCACGCACCGTATGATACTGACCGGTAGCCACCACGAAATCATCCGGCTCCGGCTGCTGAAGGATGAGCCACATGCACTCGACATAGTCCTTGGCATAACCCCAGTCGCGGAGTGAGTTCAGGTTGCCGAGATACAGCTTGTCCTGGAAGCCCTGGGCGATACGGGCCGCCGCAAGCGTGATCTTCCGCGTCACGAAAGTCTCGCCGCGCCGCTCGGACTCATGGTTGAACAGAATGCCGTTGCAGCAGTACATCCCGTAGCTCTCCCGGTAATTCTTCATGATCCAGAAGCCATACTGTTTCGCCACGCCATACGGGCTGCGCGGATAGAATGGCGTCGTCTCCTTCTGCGGTACCTCCTGGACCAGGCCGAAGAGTTCCGAGGTCGACGCCTGATAAATCCGGCAGGTCTTCGCCAGGCCGGCGATGCGGACGGCCTCCAGGAGCCGGAGCACGCCCATCGCGTCGGCATCGGCCGTGAACTCGGGGACGTCGAAGGAAACTTTCACGTGGCTCTGCGCGGCCAGGTTGTATATCTCATCGGGCCTGACCTCTGAAATGATCCGGATCAGGGACGAAGAGTCCGTCATATCGCCCCAATGCAGATTCACGAGGCGCTTCTTCTTCATGTCCCGGACCCATTCGTCCAGATACAGGTGCTCTATACGCCCCGTGTTGAACGAGGAACTGCGGCGGAGAATGCCATGGACTTCATAGCCTTTCTCGATGAGAAACTCGGCGAGAAAAGATCCGTCTTGACCGGTGATGCCTGTAATCAGCGCTGTTTTCATATGCTTTCTTTTTATCGTCTTCAAAATCACTTGTCCAACACTTCGTACACCGAATTGTTGCTCTTGTACTCCGGCACGATCTCCTTCATCTTGCGGACGGTGGCCATGTTGTCGAACTGCTTGGCGGTCTCCACCAGTTCGTCAATGTCCCGCGAAACCTCATCGTAGTCATACTCGCGCACCTGGGCGATCCGGATCTTCTCGTGGAAGGTCGGCTTCGTGCCCTCCCTTTCGTTCAAGACCTCTTCGTAGAGCTTTTCGCCTTCGCGAAGGCCGGTGTACTCAATCTGGACATTCTTGGCGTTCGACAGCGCGATCATGCGCTTCGCCAGGTCCGCAATCTTCACGGGCTGGCCCATGTCAAAGACGAATATCTCGCCGCCATTGCCTTTCGTGCCGGCCTCCAGAACCAGCTTGCAAGCCTCCGGAATCAGCATGAAGTACCGCACGATCCGCTCGTCCGTCACCGTAACCGGTCCGCCATGCTTGATCTGCTCCCGGAACAAAGGGATCACGGACCCGTTCGACCCCAGGACGTTTCCGAACCGGGTCGTCACGAACTGCGTATAATCTCCTCCGCTCCTCGACAGCATCGCCTCCTTCTCCAGCTTTTCGTTCAGGCTCTGCACATAGATCTCGCAGATGCGTTTGGAGCAGCCCATCACGTTGGTCGGATTCACCGCCTTGTCGGTCGAGACCATGACAAACTTCTTCGCGCCATATTTCACGCTCAGGTCGGCCAGGATCTTCGTGCCGTAAATATTGTTCAGAACCGCCTCGCTCGGATTGTCCTCCATCATGGGGACATGCTTGTAGGCGGCGGCATGGAACACGTATTCGGGACGGAAAGACTCAAAGATGTGCTCCATGCTCGCGCGGCGGCTGATGTTCGTCACCACCGTTTCCGCGGGGATGTCCGGGAAGTCCCGTTTCATCATCAGGCGGATGTCGTGCTGCGGCGTTTCGTCCTGGTCGACCAGCATCAGCTTCGCCGGTTTGAACGCGGCGACCTGACGGACAATTTCCGAGCCGATGGACCCGGCGGAGCCGGTGATCATCACGCGCCGGCCGTGGAGCAGTTCCTCCACCGATTTCAGATCGACCCGGATCTCCTGCCGTGGCAGCAAATCTTCCACGCTTACCTCGTGGATCTGCATGCTCTCCAATTCTTCATCGCTCAGCATGCCATTCCTGACGTTGGCCTCCTTCGCGGCCTGCGACATGAAGATCTTGCAGCCGGCGCCGATCAGCACATCCTGGACGGCCTGGTTCTCGCGGAACTCTTCGATACGGAGCGGGCTCACGAGCACCGCCTGGATCCGCTCCTTCTGAATGACAGCCGCCAGGTCCTCATCCAACGTGTATACAGGAACGCCCAGCATCTGCATTCCCTTGAGGCGCTTGTCGTGCGTGATGAAGCCCCGCAAATCGAACCGGGCCGGCCGCTCGGATCGGATATACTTGGCTACTCCGGCACCGCCGCTCAACGCACCGTATATCAGCGCCCGCATCGCCTGCGATCCGGAGGACACGACATCATAAAGTGTTTTGATGGCCATCCGCATGCCCAGCATCAGCAAAGCCGAAAGCGCAATCGCGGCGAAAATCTGCAGCGGATGCAACGCCCGCCAGGAATCGACCCCCAGATATTTGAAAAGATAATAGGAGCCCACGGCCAGCGCGAAGGTCAATGCGTTCGCATAAAAGACCTTCAGCAGGTCCACGAAGCCGGAATAGCGCACGACGCCCGAATAGGTCTTGAACACCCGCGCGCTGATCAGACTCAGCCCCGAAAACAGAATGGCTGTATGAAGCAAATCAAACCGATGGTCATAAGTTGTGCCTGTCCGATAGAACGCCCAGTATACAAAGGCGCTGGACAGGAAAACGATAACCGTGTCGGCAAGGACGACGCACCAATAGGGAAAGATGTTCCTGCTGAAGTAATAGCTGAACAATCTCTCTATCCAATTATGCTTTTCGCTGTCGGCCATGATAATCTTCCGTTTTATCTTACAAAGATAGTCATTTATCCGTCATGCACGACTCATTATATCATCCTCCCCTAACGGCTGATACGCTCCATCCTTGCACTCCAGCAGTACCGTACCGCTTTCCAGTGACTTCAGGCTATGCCACTGTCCGGCGGGAATGTTGATGACCGTGTCGCCGGGGACCATGTCAATGACATCGGTGATGCGGCCTTCCGCGTCAAAGAAATACTCCTCGAAATGCCCGCGAAGGCAGACCACCGTCTCAGAGGAGGTCCTATGACGATGGATAGGAAGAATCGTCCCCGGCTCAATGGCGTTGAGCATGCGCTGGGACTGGTCTTCGGGAGAATTGCGGAGGTCCAAGTTCATCCGAAGGCGCGGAGATGCTTTTGCCTGGGCGGTGAGGGCATCCAGGATGTGCCGGTCGATAATCATCCGTCAGAACTTCCGCCAGACCATCTTGTTGACGACACCGGTGTATGACTGGATGATGCGGACCACCTTGGAGGAAACATTCTCGTCCGCATAATCCGGCACGGGGATGCCCGGAAGACCGTCGCGGATGAGGGAAACGGCGACGTCGACGCTCTGGAGGAGTCCTTTGGTGTCGATACCGCTGAGCACGAAGCAGCCTTTGTCCAGGGCTTCAGGACGCTCGGTGGAAGTGCGGATACAAACGGCCGGGAAAGGATGACCTATGGACGTAAAGAAGGAAGACTCCTCGGGCAGGGTACCGGAATCAGACACTACCGCATACGCATTCATCTGCAGGCAATTGTAGTCATGGAAGCCCAGCGGCTCGTGCCGAATCACGCGCGGATCAAGCTGAAAGCCGGAGGCCTCCAGCCGCTTCCGAGAACGCGGGTGGCAGCTGTACAGTATCGGCATATCGTATTTCTCCGCCATCGCGTTGATGGCATTGAACAGCGACAGGAAATTCTTCTCCGTATCAATGTTCTCCTCGCGGTGGGCGCTCAGAAGAATGTATTTACCTTTCGTGAGACCCAGTCTCTGATGAATGTCCGAAGCCTCTATCTCCGCCAAGTTCTCGTGCAGCACCTCCGCCATCGGAGAGCCGGTGACATAGGTCCGCTCCTTCGGCAGTCCGCATTCGGCCAGATATCGGCGCGCATGCTCGGAATAGGCCATGTTCACATCGGAAATGATGTCCACAATGCGACGGTTCGTCTCCTCCGGCAGGCATTCGTCCTTGCAGCGGTTGCCCGCTTCCATATGGAAGATAGGGATGTGCAACCGCTTTGCACCGATGACACTCAGGCAGGAGTTTGTGTCACCCAGCACCAACACGGCGTCAGGCTTTGACTGAACCATCAACTGGTAGCTCTTTGCGATGATATTGCCCATGGTTTCGCCGAGGTCCGTTCCCACTGCGTCCATGTATACATCCGGGTCCGCAAGCTTCAAATCCTTGAAAAACACTCCGTTCAGATTGTAGTCATAATTCTGACCGGTATGTGCCAGCAGGCAGTCGAAATACTTGCGGCATTTGTTGATGACCGCCGCCAGGCGGATGATTTCCGGGCGTGTGCCCACGATAATGAGCAGCTTCAGCCGCCCGTCATTCTTGAACTCTGCCATAATTTATCTGACAATGTTGGGAATCCCGTTCAATTCATTCTGGATATATTCCAGCGAAGCAATCTTAGCCTTCGTTTCTTCGAGGTTCAACCGACGCGTATTGTCCGAATTGAACTCCTCGATGGAAGCACGTTTAGTATCGCCTTCCTTGAAATACTTGTCATAGTTCAGGTCGCGGTTATCGGCAGGGACCCGGAAGAAATTGCCCATATCCTCGGCCTTTGCGCACTCTTCCTTCGTCAACAGCGTCTCATACATCTTCTCTCCGTGACGGATGCCGATAACCTTGATTTCCTCCTTTTTGCCGCCGAACAGTTCACAAACGGCCTCCGCCTGTGTCCGAATGGTACAAGCCGGAGCCTTTTGCACCAGGATGTCACCGTTCCGGCCGTGCTCGAAGGCGAAAAGAACGAGGTCCACCGCCTCCTCAAGGCTCATGATGAATCTCGTCATCCCGGGCTCAGTCAGCGTGACAGGATTCCCCGTCCGAATCTGGTCGATCCACAGCGGAATCACGCTGCCGCGGCTGCACATCACGTTACCGTAGCGGGTGCAGCAAATCTTGGTACTTCCAGAATTGCGACTCTTCGCCACAGCGACTTTCTCTTCCAGCGCCTTGCTGATGCCCATCGCATTGATCGGGTATGCCGCCTTGTCCGTGGACAGGCAGATTACGCTCTTGACACCGGAGTCTATCGCCACATCCAGCACATTGTCCGTACCGATGACATTGGTCTTCACGGCCTCCATCGGGAAGAACTCGCAAGAGGGAACCTGCTTCAGCGCTGCCGCATGGAAGACGTAATCGACGCCCTGCATTGCATACTTCAGCGTACTCTTGTTGCGCACGTCGCCGATGTAAAACTTAATCTTGTTCGCCACCTCCGGCATCCGCACTTGAAAGTCGTGCCGCATGTCATCCTGCTTCTTCTCGTCGCGGGAGAAAATGCGGACTTCACCGATATCCGTTTTCAGAAACCGGTTGAGGACGGCATTGCCGAAACTACCCGTTCCGCCAGTGATCAACAGGACTTTGTTTTTGAATAAACTCATATGTGTTATTATTTATTTTGCACCGGTTCAAAGTACGTATCCGGCCGGTTCGGGTCGAAGATTTCGTTGGCCCACATCAGGGTCACCAGCGGTTCCGTATCCGACAGGTTAATGATGTTGTGCGTATAACCGGGGAGCATGTGGACAGCTTTGATTTCCTCGCCGGAGACCTCGAAGTTGAGAACTTCATCCGAGCCGATGCGGCGCTCCTGGATGAGCGCCCGCCCGGAAACTACGATGAAAAACTCCCACTTCGTGTTGTGCCAATGCTGCCCCTTCGTCACCCCCGGATTGGAGATGTTTACGCTGAACTGCCCATTTCCGAGCGTTTTCACCAGCTCCGTGAAAGATCCGCGCGCATCGGCATTGGTCTTCAGCGGAAAGGCCACCTTGGACGCGGGAAGATAACTCAGGAATGTGCTGTACAGTTTCTTCGCGAAACTACCGGCCGGGATTTCCGGAACGATGAGCGTCTTCCGCTGCGCCTCGAACTTGTCGAGCAAGTCGACAATCTCGCCCAGCGTCACCCTGTGCGTCGTAGGCACATAACAATACTTGCCATCCTTCATCGGGAACACGCCAAGTCCATCAAAGTCACACCGGTGCTCTTCCCCGCGGAGGCACGCAATCATCTCATCCACAAGGTCATCAATATACAGCAGTTCCAGTTCCACCGACGGGTCGTTGACCGTATACGGCAGGTCATTGGCTATGGCATTGCAGAAGGTCGCGACCGCGGAATTATAGTTGGGCCGGCACCATTTTCCGAACAAATTCGGAAAGCGGTACACCAGCACCTTTGCCCCCGTGTCATACCCATACTTCAGGAACAGTTCCTCCCCCGCCTTTTTACTGCGTCCGTACTCACTGTCACCGAAGCGCCCCGTCAGGCTGGCCTGCTGGCTCGAGCTGAGCATTACCGGGCATGTGTTGTCATGCTTCTTGAGTGTATCGAGCAACGTGGACGCAAACCCGAAATTCCCCGCCATGAAATCTTTGATGTCCTTCGGCCGGTTCACTCCAGCGAGATTGAACACAAAGTCCGCCTCCGCGCACCACTGATCCAGTTCCGCCGGAGTCGAATCTATGTCGTACTCGAACACCGCGTCGATGGCAACCCCATAGTTCCCGGCCTTTCCATCCCGGATATTTTTCAGCTGTGCGCACAGGTTCCTGCCCACGAACCCCTTGGCGCCCGTTACAAGTATTTTCATAATGCAAAGATAGTCATTTATCCGGCGGCCCTGTTTCCGGGAATCTGCTCTCGCCGGCATTTACAACTTCGGATTCCGTTCAAATAGGAATCCTTTCACTTGAATCGCCAACGCCCTGGCCATAGAGATCGGGGCGAACTCCCGGTACTTCCATCCCGCCCTCAAAGTATTCCCCACCAGCCTCATCTTCCCCATAAATCCTTTCACGCTCTCGTGCAAATCCAAACCCGACCATACGGAATCCATCATCCTCCGTTCCGGAGTCGTCAGGGTCTTTTCTTCGCGCACACCTAAAACGAACTCGCCCAAGTGGCTGTATGCCTCATGGAAAGGACGGAATCCGAACTCATCAACATATCGGTCAAAAGCAGCCCAATCCACATCAGAAGAATGTGCGCGCCGGAAAAGCACCCAGTCCAGGATATGCCTCAGATTCAGGCCCTCATGGAGAAAATGCGAATACGCGTGCTCTGTCAGGAACAAGGCCGACGCAAGCGGAGGAGGAACAAGCAGTCCTGTATCCTCATAAGGAATCAACGGCCCGTTCATTATCAGTGACTGGAGCAACAGTTCGAAACGATGCAAGGTCTTGTTTCCGCGGAAAGGAGTGCAATACTTATGATTCTCGACGTGAAGGCCGGAGAAATCAAAGGAACTGTTCTTATAGAAAGATCGGTCGACCTTCAATCCGTGATTCTCCATCACGCGGTTTCCCAATTCATATGCATCCAGATGCTTGCCCTCTTTCATCAAGAAACAATCCAAATCCGCACTATACCGATGCGCCGGGATGGGATAGCATTCCGACACCGTAAAACCTTTTAAAATGACCGTCTGGATTCCCGCCAAGGCAAACCATTCCCCCATCTTCTTCGCCGCGGCAAGCTGATTTGCGTACCGCTGCTCAAACTTCACCGTCTTGGCAAACCACTTTGCTTTCGTCCGGCGTTCTTCTTTATCTCCGGAAACCGAATAAATCCCGGCGTCGTACAGTTTCTGCAGGCCATCGCTTGCAATGACCGAAACGCCCTGACGATCGGCCTCTTCAATCAAAAGCGGCCAATTGACTGATGCGGGAATCGCAGAGTCTGGACGCCCGACAACAGACGCCCGGATTAAATCCAATAGAAATTCCTGTTCGGTCGTCATTTCGTCTGCAAACGATTCAGATACTCCTCATGCAGACGGTAATACTTTTTCATGAAGAGCACATAGGCGGCCACCAGAGCCAAGATTACCGCAATCAAATAAATCCAATGGGCACCCACCGTATTCGGGATCAGATACACCATCACCAGCGAAATCACCAGCTGAACGGCCATATAGATCAACGACACCGCCACATGACTCACCCCCAGTTCATTCGCCATAATCTGATACGCATGTTTCCGATGCGCCTCACCCAGATGCTCGTGCAGCATAATCCGATGCACAATCGTGCAGCATCCGTCCACGCCGTAAACGACCAGGAAGATCAGCCAGGTGATATCCCTCGTCTTCATGATCAGACAACCGATTAAGAACAGAAGGATGAACGCGATTCCAACACTCCCCACATCCCCCGCAAAGCACTTCGCCTTATTCTTCGGCCGGAAGTTAAAGTAGCTGAAAATCAACACAGAAAGAATCGACACGATAATGAAACTAGTCTCCACAAATCCCCCCAAGTCATTCCGGGCTTGACCAGAAATCTCATTCACCAGCAGCAATGGAATCAACACCGCCAACGAATACCCCGCAGTTATCCCATTGATTCCGTCCATGAAGTTGTAAATGTTCGTCGCCCCGACACACACGACCAGCGCCAGAATCACAGCCCACCAGAGGTCCGCATGGATCATATCCAGCTGATAAAACATCAGCCCCATCGCGATGAACTGCACAAGCAGCCTGACTGAATCCGGCAACGAACGGACATCATCCACGAGACTTACACCTGCCGCAAGGGTGATCGCAGCCAGGAACCACGGATACTGGAATCCGAAGAAAGCGCTCCAAACCCAGGCCCCAATCAAGAATATGATGCCGCCACCCCGAAGGACAATCTTCGTATGCGAACTCCGTTCGTTCGGCTTGTCGATGATGTTGTAATGATCGGCAATATTGAAATAGACCAGTTCTGCGATGAGCAGGAGTATGGCAATGGCCACATAAGTGAAAACAGTCATCTCAATTCAGTTTCTACCACTTACGTCCAAAAAAGAAAAACTTGATGCGCCGGAAGAACACGGCGACATATCGCGGAATGAATCGAAATGCAAATAATGCAAATCCATGACGGGATGTCTCGGCAATGGCGAAATCCCGCTCCAGAATCCGTTCATCCCGCATCATTCTCGTCCTCCAGAGGAAGTATGCGTCATTTCCCATATTCCGCTGATGAATCACTTCACACCATAGCGGCCGGTCCTTCACATACTCGATGACGGCACCCGGTATCTTGTCAATGTAATAATGACTTCCATATCCGAAGATGGTCTTCACAGTGTCTGGAGAACAGGCTTCAATAACGCTTACAAAATGATTCCTGCGGTAATTGATTCTCAGCAAAATTCCAAATTCCGTGAAGTACTGATACCCGTTCGAATAATAAATGAAAGTCCTGTCAGCCAGGTCAGACGCCCTTATTTGCAAATCCTCGACAAAGTGAATGTCCAGCGCATCGTCATTATCCAGATATGTGGTGATGACACGCCCTCCATTCAAATGCTCAAGAACGGCCGACCGGAAAACTTTTCCGAAATCCCGTCCGTTCTCGGGAGCGACAAAGACCGGCCGCAACTGAGGGCACCGGACTTGATAGCCTCGAATCTTTTCACGGAACTCTTCAGGCGTTTTTCCATCGAACAAAACGATCCAAAGGAAATCCTTACAAGTCTGATGGGCGACAGATGGAAGGCAATACTTCTCAAACAGCTCACACCGGTTCTCCAGCCATTCACGAGTCCTGACTGCATTCCCACCTTTATCCCGACGCCATAACCGGATGTTGAAGCGAGTGAGGATGAAATGCTGAAGAACAGACATGAAAGAGGCCCTAAACCGTATAGTGAGTCAGAACATCCACAGGCGTCCATCCCAATTCACGCATCGCCTTTTCGCAACTGAAAGTGAGCGGCTCCGTCATCTTCTGCAACTTATAGGAATTAAACGGAGCCTTGGGCCCAAGCAAGTCTCCCGTTTTGGCCAGGCACCAGGCCACCCAATACGGGATATTCAACGGCTTTCTTTTCCCCAGTTGCCTGGCAACGGAAACAGAAAGCTCTCCAAAAGAAGGCTGGTAGGAATCGCAAATGTTAAAGACACCCGACTTGTCCTCAACCAAAGGAAGAAGACGGGCGATATCTTCCGCCATCAAAACACTCTTTTTTGCTTTTCCTCCGGCAATATTCAAATAGAAACCCTTCCGTATACCATCTACCATCGAACCTAAATTCCCCGGGGCATTGCGCCCTGCCAGGAGAGAGGGACGCAGGATAGTAAGATTGACCCCTCTTTCGCCGCACCAACCTGTGAGATACTTCTCCGCCTGCTTTTTACTATCCGCATAGGGAGATGTACCATTCAACGGGTAAGTCTCATCAATCAACTCCCCTTTTTCACAGCCATAAACGGCTACGGTACTGATAAAGACCAAGCTTTTCGGAGCCCCCGCTTTTTCCAAGGCATCGCATAGGTGAATCGTTCCAATGTAGTTCACATCATAGAACACTTTCTCTTCCTCTTTTGTTCGGGGGACAGTATGAGCTTTTCCGGCAGCGTGAAGGACCACGTCATAATGAGCATTCAAATCCGGAATCGCTTCAGCCATATTGATTTTGATGTCATCCGCATCTGTAAGGCCGATGGTATCAACGGAATAGGTCTCTTTCAAAAGAGAAAGGATGTTGTTTCCCAAAAACCCGGACGCTCCAGTAAACAAGAGTCTTTTCATCGGATCGCTTCTAAGAACTTGGTTAGAACAGCCTTTTTGCTGTATTTGGTTTCGGCCAATGCGCGGGCTTTTCTCCCCATCTCTTTAAGTTCAGCTGAATCCCATGTCTCCGGCCATCCCATATAGCCGATTCCATTCTCTCGAACCATCAAACCAATCTCACCACCCTCAGGTCCGAAATAGAGAATCGGGCGCCCTGCCGCCATGATATTATATGCTTTCGAAGGAACTCCAAGACCATACATTCCGTCCGCGAGTGTCACGATAGCAGCGTGACAGTCACCAAGCACATCCTCTTGTTGTGACCGGAAATACGGCCCATGGAAAAACACCTTCGGGTGATTCCTCTCCTTAAGGGTGTTCTCCATAGCTCCCGTACCGTAGAAATGAAGTTCCAAGCCATCAGGTAATCCGGCCACCAGTTTATCCAGTCCCTGGACTCGTCCGATGTTTCCCGCATACTCCAGTTTTATGCCCCCGTCCGGAAACGGCAACGGTTGGATAGTGTCCACGTCACTCCAGTTTTCCACGATTTCAATTTTCACCGCCCCGCCGGCTTTTTTTCTTAGCACATCCGCCATATCCCGACCTATGGCGATCAATCGGTCCGCCCGGGAGTATACTTTGTCAAACAACGATTTGACCCTTCCATAAATGAACCCTGGGATATGCAGTCCCGCCGGCACAGTATTCTCCGGAAACACATCGTGAACCAACACATTCAATTCGAAGCTTCTACGTTTTCTCAGTCTCGCCATCAATGTCACCAATGGTGCGGGATTCGTGACCAGAAGGACTTTGTCTCCATCACGGAGATGCTTCTTCGCCAACCGGAACAACCGACGGCTCATGGCCACAAACGCGCGGGCTTTCCCCACCGTCGTGTTCTTGTCAATGCCGATCCCCTGTGCCCGAATTACCTGCACAGCGTCATCCAGACGAAAAGGATGCTCTACATCCAACTTCTTCCTGGAATCATAGACCTCCGGCCCGCAAATCACATGCACCTCATATTCAGCAGTGCATGCATTCGCGATTTCCCCCATAATGAAAGACGTCGAAGTTTCATCCGGCGGGAACAACTCGGTGATGATCCACAGTTTCTTCACTTCTTTTCGTTCAGTTCACGCTCATAAATCTTGGCGTCTACCAGATAGCGATACCAGTATGCCTGCAGGAACGCATGAATCTTACCGGCCTTCCCGTCCAGGAACCCTAGCCTGAAATAATACCGATACCAGAAGTACAGTTTCGCACGAAGAAACTTGGGAAGCCGGTAATAAAGACCATCCCGCAACTTACTGGTTTTCTTCGCCTCGTGATACAGTTTATCCGGATTCTCCTGACCGAGGGTCCGTGTCGCATAATAGTCTGCAACCTCCCGTGTCGCATACCAATTATGCTTGGATACCCAGGCGTCAAGGCTCTTGAAATCATAATGAAGACAATCGTTCTTCAAATCCACGGTCTTTCCCGCCGAAAGGATCACATGCTCACCCAGCGCCCTGTCTTCGTACCGGCCCACACCATACTTGAAGACAGTCAGGTTATAGAATGGATACATGCCTCCATGTTTAAGAAAGCGACCCAGGAAATAGACTTTGAAACGCATCACAAGCCCATTCACATCGTCATTCGCATGTGCTCGGCAAGCATCGACAATCTCAGCCGCCAGTTCCGGCGTCACCTCCTCGTCCGCATCAATCCGATACACCCACTTCGTCCGCACTCCGACATGATCCAGCGCCCAATTGAACTGCGCCGCATAGTGGTTGAACGGTTCATGACAGAAAATCTCGGCCCCCAACGATTCCGCAAGTTCAACTGTCTTGTCCGTACTCCCGCTATCCACCACGACCACCCGATTCACCCAACCCTTCAAAGAGCTGATGCACCGCTCAATATTCACCTCCTCATTCTTGGTCAGAATGATGGCTGTAATGCCGTTGTCCATCATATTTTGATTCTTTTTCTACCCAAAAGGGCCACCACCGACAAGAAGAATAAACTGCCACAGGCCCCATCCAAAAGCAATTCCCAGAACCCGCTTCCATGAAAAACGCGGATCAACCGCACTAACACAATGGTCAGTACAGCCAACAAAAGTAACCACGCATTTTTCTTCAAGATTGTGTTCAGGGGCAGTTCGCCCCGTAGCGACACATAATAATAGACAGCAATGGCAAGATAGGCGGAAATCGTACCCACAGTCGCGCCATATGCCCCGAATTTCTTAATCAACAACAGATTCAAAATGAGGTTGATACCCGCACCAAGAAACGTGGAGATAATATTGATTCGATTCAAATCCCTGGGGATGATATACTGCATTCGAAGAGCCTGGTTCCATCCCGCCAGAAAAACCACGGGAAGAAGTAGCATTAGAATGGGGGCGGACGGATTGAAACTCGCTCCATAGTAGATTTCAACCAGTTCGTCAGAGGTTGCCCCGACAAGGGCCACGAAGAAACTTGCAATCAGGATAGTCAGCCCCATAGATTCTGAAATCAGTCCAACCGAGTTTTCTTGGTCCCCTTTCCCCGTGAGGTTGGAAATCCGGGAAAGCATCACAGAGCCCATGGCCACATAGATCAATGCCGGGATGCTGATAATCTTATCCGCATACTCATAATAAGCCAATTGATCCTTGTCGGCCAAGGCCCCAATCATGATTTTGTCCATCACTTGATAGATACTGGTCGCCAGGATGGGGACAAAAAGCAAGAGATTCGCCTTGAATCGTTCCTTGGAAATAGGGAAAACCAGCCGGGGACGGTCCACTTCGCCGAGAATACCCGGCCACAAGATTATGGAACTCAAAAAGTAGCAACCGGACATAATCAGGCAGTACCTGAGTAAATGCGTCTCATTCTTCACGAGAAGCAAGATCAGAATCAAATTCAATACCTTGGTCAATGCATTCCGGAAAACGATTCTCTTGAACTGCTCCATCCCGCTACAAAACCAGCCCACTTCGAGGATGCTGGTGGCGACGACAGGAATCATAATTAAGAAAAGAACCCTGTCACCTATCCCCCGGATGAACACATATAGTATGAAAAGCAATGCGACAGTGACACCGGTCAGAAACTGCATGGAATAGGTCTCCCAGAATACCTGACTCCGCTTCTCCCTATCTTCACGGACCTGTGCGATAGATCGGGTTCCATAGTTGCTGATACCTAACAGTCCGAACATCACGAAATAGGATACGATGGAGAAAACATACGTGTATTGCCCCACAGACGTCACCCCGAGCACTCTGCCCAAATAAGGCGCGGTGATGAAAGGCACTATCACCGAAAGGAGGTTGTAGAGTATGTTTAAAGAGAGATTCCCTCTTAGTTTCTTATCCATTACATCAATCTGACAGAGCCATCATCACGAATGGAAGCAGCACGAATTGATTTACCCAAATATAGCCGGAGAAACTGTTCATAACGATACCACAGACAAAGAAAACTATGGTCAAGCGATACATGGATCCTTTCCGAACCGCACTCTTGGACAACTTCCCGAAAACAAAAAGCAAGTACAAAATGATAAGAAAGCCGATCATACCGGTCTCACAAAGGATATCGGTCACGAAATTGTGCGAATAGATGCCAATCAGAAAAAATACTGAACCAATCCCGTTTCCAAAAATAGGTTTCTGCAAGAAATGTGAAACTGCTTGTGCTTGCAAGTCCGCCCGGAGCTCGTCTATGTGCACCCCGCCGAACACACTCAAGCTTCGCGCGATGGATTCATTCTCAATACCCGGAATAGGAACGAAGAGGAGGATGAATCCAACCAGAATAACAGGCACCAGAAATAAGATATTCTTCCGCAACTGAAGAATAACAAAAAACGAAATCAGAATTATGGAGAGCAGCATGCCGCCCCGACCACCTGACAGAACGCAAATCGCAACCTGAACAACGACCAGCGCGAAAAACAAGAACCTCGTGAACGCCTTTTTGAACATCTTTTCATGGAGCAGGAAAAGAGTAAGCCCCAAATTATAGGCGGAATAATACGATATATTCTGGTATAGGAATCCTGAATCATCATGAATGAGCGAACTGCCGTCCACACCGGAATAAGTGCGTATCAAGATAGCGAGAATCAACGTCAGGGCCAAGTCGACAAACAGGATCAAAGAGGTATTGACGTTAAAATGCTTTGTATACGAGACTAATAACGACAAAGCCAAAACAGCGGGCAGAGTCGCCAGATATAATCTCAATTCAGAAAAAAATCGGGCATTATTGTCCTGATAGTACTGCGAAGTAACAATAAACCCAGTCAATATCAAGAGTAGTACACATAGGGTGTACACCAGGTTCTTGGGCACATAGGGTTTCTTGATGCGGAGAAACAAGAAGACACTGGAAACATCCACGAACAGGTAGATGACCGCCAACTGACCAGATGATGCCGTGATGCCGAACAGGTATAGGAAAGAATTCAGTACCGGTCCGGAGAACACCAGCAAAAGAAGCAGGAAATCGATAATGTTTCCGAGTGCTTTACGCTTGTTCATTCTGAATTGCTCTTAATGCAATATTTCGGTAAGAAAACACATCCCTCCCCTTCTCTCGAGCTATTGCGCGCATCTGATTCAATTGATCAAAGGCCGCTTTCATAACCAGCTCCATCGTAGACCTGGAATCGTCATTCAGGAAAAGAACATTTCCACCTAAATCAACATGAGTCGTACCGTCCCAGCGTTTTACGACCATCGGAAGGCCGATACCGACTGTTTCCTCCCACAGCACAGAATGACGTCCGGGATAGACTGCTAAATCACTGGAAATCAGCGCTTCGTAAATATGAAGATGATCCAGCCACCCTAAGTATTGAATTCGCTTACCGTCGCATAACGATAGAACTTGATCCTTCATGCCAGGAATGATGGAGCCAAAAACCAAGACCGTCACGGATGGATCCTCCTGCTCGCGCATCAATCTCAGGAAAGTGATGACCTGCGTCTTGGACTCATCAATCTTGCCTCCTGTAATGACGACTGTCTCGTCTTTGATTCCATGCTTTTCTCGAAAAATCTCCCGGCATCCGCGCAACGACTCCACCATCTCGTCATCGACCCCCATTACTAACAGTTTGACCTTCTCCTGAGGCAGATGATAGATGTCCTTCAAGAAATCCACGCGGGCTGGAAGAACTCCGTAAAATGTCCGGGTAAAAGGTTCGATTGCTTTCGCGCAACGACGCCATAGGAACTTATGCAGGATGTTCTTAGATAAGAAGTTAGTCGCCGAATTTGAGAAATCCGCATGATTATCCACATACACTGTCACTTTGTTCTTCCGAAGATATGGGAGCAACTTGTATATATCCAGAAACTGGCATCCATGGATAAACATAACATCCGGGCAGATTTGTTCCACTGTATCCAAGAATGGCTCGTAAAGCCGTAAGAACTTAGCCAAAAAGGCTGGGAGATGGCGCTTGTAAGCGAGCCTTCGGACGGGAATCCCATACTCGTTTTCATACCTTCCGGGAACCACATTGCACGCGTTCCCATTTTCGTCAAAAGAGAGTGTAGAGGCGATAATGAACACATCATGTCCATTTCTCTTGTGGTACTTGGGCAGCATATTCTCCTGATAGGAGTGGTTGTCAACATAAAAACAACCGAGACAAAGATGGAGAATCCGCATTACGCCTTCTTTTCGACTTGTTCCAAGAACAAATCCACGTTAGTCATATATTGGGAAAGCGTTTTCAATTCCGGGGCAGGCAGTTCCCACCACCGCGACTCAAGAAGCCGTTCAATTTGCTTTTCCTCAAAACGGTAGCGAATGATCTTAGCCGGCGTTCCAGCCACAACAGCATAAGCCGGAACGTCCTCGGTCACGACAGAATGCGCCCCTATGACAGCCCCATGGCCAATATGGAGACCGTCTTTGATAAACACCTTCTCTCCAATCCAGACATCACTGCCGATGATAACAGGTTTCGCTTCCGGGGCGGCCAAATCACCAAGGCTCTCATTGAACACATTTCGTCCCGGGAAGAATACTGGACTGGTAGAAACATTCGTCATCGGATGAGCTGCACCACCGATTGCACAGTAACTTGCGATGGAACAGAAAGATCCGATTTCCGTATCTAACATGGAGCAATTCTTTCCGCAATAACTGTAATCTCCTATCTTCACATGAATCAAGTTCGACCCTGTCCCTACTCTGGCACATCTGGAAACTTCACAATCCCTCAGCGCCGGCCTATTCAGGAGCCGACAGGCTTTCGCCAGAAAAAAACCAAAATTGATTTTCACAATTATATCACTTTACGCTCGAATCTTCGACCGCAGACAAAGTGCCACTGCGGCCCCGATGGCTGCGCCGAAGGTATTTAACACTATATCGGTCACTTCAAAGAACCCGACATGCAATATCCACTGCAAACTTTCAACAATCAAGGATAGTCCCAAAGCAGTAATGACCACAATGCCCCAACGTTGCTTCCTTCCCCGTTCAGGAAGAACTTCAAACAACAAAAAACCAAAAGGCACAAATGCAAGGATATTGAAGAACAGGAATAGCCAAAATAGCTTATCACCATTCACAAGCCGATTATATTCAGCCACAAGATTCAGCGCTGGTTCAAAAGAGACAGGCCGACCTAGGCGCGAAACAACCAAAGCATCAAATATAAACAACCCATAAAAGACCACAAGACCAAGTATCACTCCCCTATATGTAGTAATCTTCTTTCGTAAAACAAACACAAATGCTATCCCGATTGCAATAATAAACATCATTGCCCAATGCCATCTCGGAAGAACAAGTAGTGTATTGTGAAGATAAACTGTAAAGGACTCGAGACCCATCACTTGGTTGATATAAAAACTCCCATTCCCCACCCAATTTTTCATGGACAGAGAAACAGCTGCACCGGGAAGGGTCCTATCCAGGAACCTGCCACGGGACAGGATTCGTGCTTAATCATTCACGAGAACTTACAAATATACGAATTTATTTGCAGTTTTGCTTTACCTCCGCCCCTGGTGCAAGATTTGCAGCACCCTCGGATTATATAACCAAAAGCCCGACCATGAAACACCTCGTCCTCTTCGCCGCATTCCTGACTCTCCTCGCCTCCTGCCAGAAACCCTCCGGCAACAACCCCGACAATACCTACAAGCCTCTGGACCTGTCCACCCGCTCCGCCGAGTTCGTCCGGCAGGGTGAGCCGTTCGCTTTCGAATTCATCGACCGAATCCATGCCGAAGAGAAAGGGGATTTCATCATCTCCCCGCTCAGCATGCAGATCCTCCTCGGAATGATTCTGGACGGTGCGCAGGGCGCGACGGCCGATGAAATCAGCCACGTTCTCGGCTATGGCGCCGGGGAGACCGACGCCGTGAACGAATTCTGCCGTTCGATGCTCACACAGCTTCCGAAGCTGGATCAGAAAACGACCCTCACGATGGCCAACGCCCTCTTCGTGGACGACGGCTGGCCGCTGCTGGATTCCTATCAGTCCACCGTGCGGAAGTACTACGACGCCGAAATCGCCAACCTGGATTTCTCCGACGGCGCCGGTTCGCTCAAGGTCATCAACGGCTGGTGCGCCGACCACACCAACGGCCTGATCCCCAAGATCCTGGACGAAGTCGACCCCAGTATACTCGCCTACCTGCTCAACGCCATGTACTTCAAGAGCCAGTGGGTCGACAAATTCCAGCCGTCCGCCACGCGGGAGGAGAAGTTCATGGACGAGTCCGGGCGGACGACCCCGGTCCAGATGATGAGGAGGAGCCATGAGAACCTTTACTATGAGGATGATGTCCTCCAGGCCGTCAGACTCCCTTACGGCAACGGAGCCTTTTCAATGACCATTTTCCTTCCCCGACCCAAACACACGGTCGCGGACGTCATCGCGTCCCTGAAGAAAACAAACGGGCATTACGACATGGTGGGCTGCGAAGTGGAACTCTGGCTTCCCCGCTTCGAGACCAGATATCATGTCAATCTGAACGACATTCTCTCCGCGATGGGGATGCCGAGCGCCTTCGAAAGCGGAGCCGACTTCAAGTCCATGTCCGCTTATGCGGGTCGTCTGGACTTCGTCCAGCAGGACGCTGTCATCAAGGTCGATGAAGAAGGCGCCGAGGCGGCCGTCGTCTCCAGCGCAGGAATAGAAAAAGCCTCGGCTCCTGAGCCGGGCTCTTTCGTCGTCTTCCACGCCGACCGTCCCTTCCTTTACCTCATCACCGAGGCAAGCACGGGCGCCGTGCTGTTCGCTGGAAGGTATGGCGCGAAATAAAAAGCTGATTTAAAACATGTAGGAGACCGAGAGCTTGGCGGCGGCCACGTGCAAATCCGTGATGTTGCCTTTGTCCCGGTTCAGCAGCCCGTGGTCATAGCCCAGGGCGATTTTGAGACGCTCGGCGATCTCGCAGCCGACGCCGCCGCCCGCCAACACGTCAAAGCGGGAATAATTGGAATTATCCCCGAAGCGGCTGGTTTTATTCTTGTCCGAGCCGGATACGACATGTGAGCCGATGCACACCGACGGAGAAGGGCCGGCGAAGAAGAACAGCTGGAAGTCGTCGCTGAAGGGGATGTAGAGCTTCGCACGGACTGGAATGTCGAGATACATCTCGCTCAGGCCGATCTCCTGGGCAATGTAATCCGACTTCTTGTACGTGCCGAAGTCCACTCCGGCGCTATAGCCGAAATAGTCGCTGACGCGACGGCTGTCCTCAAAACTGACCTGGACGCCGACGGTATAGTTCACATCCTTGACGTCTTTTCCGTCGTTGATTCTCGAATCCGTCTTCGAATAATAGATCCGGGTGGCCGGGCCGAAACCGAAACTGACCTGGGCCGATGCGGTCGCGCCCGCCATCAGGAGCGCCGCCAGAAGAATAAGCGTCTTTTTCATGGTTGTCGTTTTTGTAAAGTCAAAGATAGGGTTTTAAGGGGAGATTGCAAAGTCCTGTCATTCCCAGGGTGACTTAAAGTCTTGGACATCCAGAAAAGGGAAGAGTTCGCGTATGATATCAAGACTGTATTTCAGTTTTGATCCGCTTATGTCAAACTCAACGCAGTCGCCACTTACAGTAATCCTCACACTATCCCTGTAGTTTCCTTTACAAACCGTCGGCGTCAAGCGAGGGGAATCCTCGTCATACCCCCAAAAAACATCTTCATGAATCTCAATCCTGTCATAAACCGGAGGGACAATAACTGAATTAGTTTTTGAGTCCAATAACCCATAAAGTGAATTACAACATATAAGAATGAAACGATGCTTCTCCCGATAACTATAGTAATCCACCTTTTCATAAGAAGATAGCAACGGCCAGACAGCATGTACAATTCGCCCTGTTTCGGGAGAGTGGGTAAGTGTAAGACGTTCTTCTTTCATTTCCTCCGCCTGCGCAACTCCTTCAAGATGCAAGGTATCGGCCTCAAGATGAAAACGGTTATAAAGCGAAACATCAAAGGAATCATTTCCAAGCTGTGGTAAAAATCTCAGCGCGTTCTCATCCTTTCTCGCAATGGCAAAAAGGAAAAGACTGATAGCGGATTGCAATCTCAAAGAGGAATCATAGTCCTCACTGGATTCAAAAAGAGATCGAATACGGCTGAATTCATTCTCCTTGAAGCAGATAAAGAGATGTCTATAACAAAAAATAGCACAATAATCAGGAGGGACAAGGACCGACCCGTCCTCCGACATCATGCCAAAATGATTCTCGCGACCATATTCCGCCGAATCACCTATATACGAGAACAAGAATCCGGATTCGGAAAGAGAGAGATGGCGATATCTTGCCGGAATAATCACTTTTCCCGTATCAGGATTCAGAAGTCCATACAATCCTTTAACTTGGAACTTCAATAACTCATGCGCCACCCCCCAGAATAAAAAACCGCTTCCCCGCCAAAGATACCAATCGGACAACTGTTCAATTCTATCAACTTGAGGATCCCGGCCGAATGGTTCCATCTTGTCTGCAACACATTTGAATAAAAGCTCACCTTTGGAGGATAGCAATCCAATCCGGTTGTTCATCTTAATATAACAGGGATACACAATCTTCCATGCGGGGCTTTTCTTCTGGCATCCGATACTAACCGATTCTAACTCGACAGATTCATAGGATCGATACGCCGTCATCGGATTTCCGTCCAATCCAAAGATATGATATCTTCCGGACAAGGCTCGAGCTACCACAAAGGGATCGAAAGCATGGGTGATCAGCGAATAATCGAACGGAAGCACTTCCTGTCCGTGAGCATCAATCAGCCCAAAAGATTTATTCCGGCTCACGGGAACGACATGGCGCATGAATAATCCGGGAGTTTCACTCACTCGGGAAAGAACAACATTCCCGTATTCGTCTACATAAGACCAAAAACTTCCATCAAAAACAGCAGCCAAACCTTCACTGAAATGAACAGCGTCCAGATAGACACAAGGAATGACTTCGAATCCTTCCTGATCGACAAACCCGTACAATAAGTGGCCGTCATGATTCTCTCCGACAAGAGTCCGACCTTCAAATTCTTCATCCACAAAGGAATAGAGTTGGAGAAGCCCCCTTCTGTTCTCTTTTTTTCTCCTGCGTTCCTCCCGTTCGTTCGCAAGTTTCTTCCTGTTCTCCATTTCGAGAGCCGACCTCTCCTCTCTCATTTTGGAAAAAGATATCTGTTTCTCCAACGACTTGGCGAACTGGGGAACAGTCATGTCGAACTCAATGCAATCCGCAGAAATGGCGAGACTCTTCAAGGCAAGGCGATAACTCTTTTGTCTTTCCAAAAAGCTTATCTGTGCCTTCTTGCCTTTGCGGATCTTACGGATACGTTCACCGTCGATGGAAAGTTCACAGGTCTCGTCCACGGCCAACGAGAGAATGAAATCAGGCGTCGATGTCGGTCCTGTCTTTTCAATACGTGTGGGTTTCGATTCCATCCGCTCTATGAGATGACGGATGGAATCGTGAAAATACTCGTCGTTTCGTAAATTGAGAAACTGGATGGACTTCAGGATTCTCAAGTCCTTCGGAAGGTTTTCTGGCCATCTGAAGTCCCCCTCCCCCACTCGAATCGGCACTATCTTGCAGTCAGCAGTCAAGGCCCGCCGAATTTCCATCGCAACCCAGTCCCCGTCATTCGCACATCGGTCCAATGCCCCGTCGGAGAGAATGAGCAGATAATCTTTACAACTGTCTATGGCTTCGAAAATCTGTTCATTGAAAACACCGTCCCGCAGTGAATTATAATCAAAGAAAATCCGTTCGAAACCCTCTCCTTTCAAGGCGAGTTCCACACTTCTGGCTGAATCACGCCCGCCATCTCTGCGGTAACTGATAAAGACATCGACTGTCATGGTATTCGATTTTCTATTTACCTTTCGTTCCACACCTTCCCCTTTCCTCAAGATAGTTTCTTGTTTCACAAAGATAACAATAATCTCAAATAGATGGATTTCGTCGGGCTGAAGCCCTCCGACATCCCTGCGCCAGGGGTCCTGCGGAGCATAAAATGCAGCCGGCCGGACCGGAGGTCCAACCGGCCTGTTTTTATTTATGGCGGAGCCAAAGCAAGCTTTGTCGCCGCCATAAATAAAAAACAGCCGATCGCTTCTAGCGATCGGCTGCATTCCTTTCCGCGGAGGCGGAGGGATTCGAACCCCCGGGACGTTGCCGCCCAACAGTTTTCAAGACTGCCGCCATCGACCACTCGGCCACACCTCCATTGAGGGGACAAAGATAGAACTTTGTCCCGAATTTTCACTCTTCTTTCGAAAAGAATTTCCACTGGAACAGGGTCAGGTAGATGGCGCCTACCGTGACGCAGCTGTACGCAAAGTTGAACACAGGCTCGAAGAAGACGG
>JAEEGL013714250.1_pt1 | contig 33761 bp, 25 predicted proteins | sample 9134231 | NCBI WGS metagenome assembly JAEEGL01 (sample SAMN16246548, study PRJNA631951) | gut metagenome | biome: gut microbiome; feature: rumen; material: fiber-attached | host: Bos | place: Iran: Karaj | collected 2018-10 | reverse complement strand
GTTTTTTTGACCTTCAACAGGATTTTTTCTGAGGGTATAAATTGTGCCGGATTCAGGCTGCAAAAGCCCAGAGACAAGCTTGAGGAAAGTGGTTTTCCCAGATCCAGATGCTCCTATAATTCCAAGGGTAATTCCCTGGGGGATGTGGAGGTCAATATCGTGCAATATGAATTTACTAAGGCCGTTGCAGATAATCATGATTCTACAATAAACCGTAAAGGACTATGGCGCAAGTAGAGTGGGATAAACGTCAGTTTTTTGGGATAAAAACATTTACGATAAAGAAACCGTCTTCTTCGTAAAAATCGGTCATGCCTTCATAAGATTCAGCAATTTCCCTGATTTGACTTACACCGTAACCGTGTTTTTCTTCATCCGTTTTGGTGGACTTTAAATTTGGATTTGATTCCAGAACCGAATGCGAAATCCTGTTCCTTACGGCGATGACGTCATACCCCTTTTTTTCGTACACGCTGATTGCGATTTCTTTTTTGGGTTCCAGTCTTTCGTGTTCTATGGCATTGTCAACTGCATTGGAAAATACGGCGGAAAAATCTATGCCCTTCATTTTATCAAAGGACGCTTTTCCGATGTCTGCCTTTACGTCTATTCCTTCTTGGCGGCAAAGTTCCACCTTGTCGTTGAGGATGTGATTTAAAAGAGGGTTTCCTGTCTCAACATAACTTTTAACTGCATTCAGTTTTTCCAGAATCTGCGAGATATAATTCTTTGCGTTCTCGTAGTCTCCGCTGTTGATGTAGGAAGTCATTACCATAAGGTGATTGCGCATGTCGTGCTTGAGTTTTCTTGTGTTCTGATGCAAAAGCCTGATTTCTTCTTCCTGCCTTGTGATTTCTTCCATCTGCCATTTGTATGAATCAAGCTCGTACTTTAAATCCTTGTTCTGCGCTTCAAGTTCGAGAATCTTTTCATTCAGCTCTTCAAGTTCCTTTTTCTTGTTTCCAATCATCTGCGCATGTACCTTAATATGCTTTCTTTTGCCGACTCTGAATATGATTTTCCGATGGGGAGTTTTGCTCCGTTGTCAAGTTCCAGAGTGTCGGACTTTAGGATTTTGATATGCTCAAGATTTACAAGAAAACCTTTGTGGATTCTGAGGAAGTCACTGTTATGGAGCTCATTTTCTATGTTAGTCATTGTTGAACGCAAGCGGTAATCTCCGTCCTTTGTGTAGACCGCAAGATAATTCGCCTGGCTTTCAAAATAGAGAATGTCGCTTTGTGCTAGGCTTATGGTTTTGGATGCGGTTTGGAAAACAAAATGTCTGTTTCTTCCTTCAATTTCCGTCTCACAATCTTTCAAAACATTGCGAAGTTCGTCAGTAAGATATTTTTTCCTTACAAAGGCAAATGGATGGTACTTGAAGCTGTCGTATACAAGCTCGTCATGTGCTGTTACAAAAACAACAAGTGTACGGGCTTTTTCCTGTGCAAGAAGTGATGCAACATCCATTCCGCTCATCCCGGGCATGTCTATGTCAAGAAAAAGAACGTCCGGACTTTCCTGAGCAGAAGAAATGAAAGATTCTCCGCTTGTAAAAGTTCGCACAGTGCTTTGAGGAAATTCATGTTTTATAAATGAAGCAATTTCTTCCAGGATTTTAGCTTCGTCATCACATACCGAAATGTTCAATTTTCACACCTGAATGTATTATACCGCAAGATAAACTTTTTTCAATAGATTTATATGCCACTCTCTTATTGTTTCTGATGATTTTCCGACATCAATCTTAACTTGACGGTGTACTGCTTGGGTGGTATAATGGAAGTGTTTGATAATTAATTTTTCAAATGAGAGCGGAGAAAAAAATGATTTATAAAAATGACCCGAACAAATTAAAACTTGCCGTGAATAAATACAGAATAAAAATGTTTTGTATTTATGCCTTTGCCATAATCTTCAACTTCGTCCTGTTCTATTTTTTTCTTCCCAAACTTGACCCAAACTTTGAGAGCATAAGACATATCTATCCCATCATGTTTTCTTTATTGGCAATATTCTGCGTATTCATAGTTTTCATCGCTTCCAAAAAACTCAAGAAAAATTTTTCCGAATATTCGTTTGAATTCACGGATGAGAATTCCATGGTGATAACAAACGGTGGAAGTGTAAAAACTTATAATCTGACGGAAATAAAAAAGATAGAGTGCATTTCTGAGAATAAATTCATCATTTATATGAATGACAGGACACGTTTTTATACATCGGAATTTTTGGAAAATCAGGAAGGCTTTAACAACGAACTTGCGCAACATGCGGAGATACATAAAAGCTCGACGTTTACAATTTTCCGTGTTTTGTCCTGGATTTTCTGCATCGGTTTTATCTTGAGCAGGTTCTTCGGAAATATCTGGATTTACACTTTCTTTGCCGTCGGATTTATTATCACTTCGATAATCACTGTTTATCAGTGCATTTTCAGTACGAGCAAATTATGGGCGAAAATCTACATGGCCTTTTTCTATCTGATTTTTGACTCGCTTATAATTTATGGACTTTTCATATCATTCAGGGCTAGATAAAATGAGCGAAAAACAAATAGTAAAAAAACTCTCTCTCGTCGGAATCCTTGGGAACATATTTTTGGCGGGATTTAAACTCTTTGCCGGAATCATCGGTAAATCAGGAGCCATGGTCTCTGATGCCGTGCATTCTCTTTCTGATGTGTTCGCGACTTTTGTTGCTTTTCTGGGAGTCCTTCTTTCAAAGCAGCCTGAGGACGAGGAGCATCCCTACGGACATGAAAGACTGGAATGTATCGCCTCCCTGATTCTCGGACTTATCCTTGCCGGAACAGGATTGGGAATCGGTTACAGCGGCGTTCATAAACTTTTGGTGCGTGAGGAGATTGAGGTTCCGACTCTGCTGCCTTTGATTGCCGCCGTAATTTCCATCGTCGTTAAGGAAGCGATGTTCTGGTACACTATGCATTATGCGAAGAAAATGAATTCATCTGCTTTTAAGGCGGACGCATGGCACCACCGTTCAGACGCGCTCTCTTCCGTCGGTTCTTTTATTGGTATAGGTCTCGCAAAACTTGGCTTCCCGATTATGGACCCGATAGCGAGCTTGGTTATCTGTCTGTTTATTCTCAAGGTTGCATTTGACATTTCAAAAGATGCGCTTGACAGGATGGTGGACAGTTCATGCGGCGAGGAAGTTGAGCAGGATATAAGAAACTTCGTTGAGGAGCAGCCGGGCGTGGAGCATGTTGATTTGCTTCATACCAGAAAGTTCGGAAATAAAATCTACATCGATCTGGAGATTGCGGTGAAAAGGGATATATCTCTTGTCAATGCACATGAGATTGCGGAGAGCGTGCATCATAATGTGGAGCAAAAATATCCCGACGTAAAGCATGTGATGATTCATGTGAATCCTGAGGAGGAGAAAAATCATGAGGGGAAAGCTTAAGGTCAAAGGTCTTACGGGATCGGGGATGGTCCTGCAGCGGAATAAAATAAACTGTGTGTACGGTACGGCGGAAATCGGTGCTGAAGTGAGCGTGGAATTCCGTGGGGCTGATTATGTTTCGCGCTCTGATGAAAACGGCGAGTGGAAGATTGAATTTAATCCCGGAGAGGCCGGCGGTCCTTTCAATATGATTGTCAGAAGCGGTGAGGGCAGGATTGAGTTTAGCGATATTTTTGTCGGTGAGGTGTGGCTGAGCTCGGGTCAGTCAAACGCGCAGCTTCCCATGGAAAGAATGAAGTTTTCCTATCCCGAGGAGATGGTTCTTCCGCGCAATGATAAAATCCGTGTGATTACGGTGCCGATCAACTGGTCCCTTGACGGTGAAAAAGATGAGGTGATTGACGTGGGCTGGCAGTCAAATGCCGACGAGGGAACTAAGGCCGAGGGAATCAGTTCCGGGGTCAAATGGCTCTGTGCGTCTCCTGAGACAATCGGCTCAATTTCCGGGCTCTCATATTTTTTTGCAAAGCGTCTTTCCTCCGAGCTGGATGTGCCGGTCGGAATCATCAACGCAAGTCAGGGAGGCTCACCGATAGCATCATGGCTGAGCAGAAAATCCCTTGAGGAAATGGAGGACAAGGCGGAATATCTGAAGCGGATTGATGAGTTTGTGGATCCTGCAAGTGCCGCCGCAAAACAAAAGGACCTCGTGGAAAAACAGAACGCATGGAACGAAGAGCTTTTCGCCGCATCGAAGGAACCTGATTTTGACTCCGATGAGGGCTGGGAAGACGTGCAGATTCCCGGTAATTTCCCGGTAAAAAAAGCAGGATTCTTCTGGTTTAAAAAGACGCTTAATCTGACAGCTGAGCAGGTCTCACATTTTGACAAAAACAAGACATGGCTTTGGATGGGAACAATCGTGGACGCTGACACTGCTTTTGTAAACGGCGTGCAGGTCGGATCAACTCCATACTGCTATCCTCCGAGACGGTATCAGGTTCCGGCGGGAACTTTGCATGAGGGAAAAAATCTCATAGCCCTGCGTGTGCAGAAAAACAGCAGCTCAGGACCAATGCGTTTCTTTACTGAAAAACCTTATTTCCTTTTTACGGAGAATGCTTTTGTCGCTCCCTGTGTTTGCAGAAATCTTGAGGTCCGCCCGGATTCCTCATGTCCTGATGGTGCGGAGAAAATTGATTTGAGCGGCGCTTGGAAAATGAAGGTGGACTCCCAGATCCGCGACTGTCCTGAAGGGATGTTCTTTGAGTGGCTTCCGACCGCTCTTTATAATTCCATGCTCGCCCCGTGTTTTAATCAGGCGGTTTCGGGGGCTGTCTGGTATCAGGGAGAGTCTGATGCGGGGCGTCCTGATGAATACAGGGGAATGCTTTTAAAGATGATTGATTTGTGGCGGCGTAAATTTGTCTATGCCCCAAAGGATATGCCTTTTGTGATTGTGCAGCTTCCAAACTGGAGCGACGGATGGAATGAGGATTCTGCGAGCTTGGACGGCGGATGGGCAAAAATCCGGCAGGTGGAGTCCGATGTTTCCGAGTGTGCCGTGAACGCAGGTCTTGCGGTGACGATTGACGCGGGTGAGTGGAACGACCTTCATCCAGAAAAAAAGAAATCAGCTGGAACTCGTGCCGCAAACGAAGCCCTTAGACTTGCTTATGGAAAAAATATTTCACCGTCTCCGAAATTTAAGTCCTGTGAATTTAAAGAAAATAAATTCCTGATTCATTTTGACTGCGGAAACTCATCCCTTGCCGCATTTAAGGTAAACGGAAAGAGCACGGATTTAAAGTCGGAAAGTGCGGACAAAAAGATTTACGGTTTCAGTCTCTTGTATGAAGAGAGCGGTAAAAAATCAGTGTGCGAGACAGAAGCGAGGCTGATTGATGGAAGCACCGTGGAAGTCTCCGCACCGCATGAAAAGATTCTGGAAGTCCGCTATCTCTGGGCAGACAGTCCGGCTCCGGTAAATCTTTATTCGAGGGAGCTTCTTCCGTCTTCTCCGTTTAAGTTTGAGGTGGTGCAAAAATGAACCAGTCTCTTCCTCCAAACCTTCCGCTTTCAATAAAGAATCTGCTTGTCGGAAAATCATTTACGGCGGATGACGTCGGCAAGTCCGATTCAAGGGTTTTTATTTTTGATGACTGCGTTCTGAAAATTTCCGAGGCCAATGCATACAATGATGAGACTGTCCGGGTGATGCGCTGGTTTGAGGAGATTGCCAAGCTTCCTGCCCCAAAGGTTCTTGCCTGCGAGAGCGATGAAAAGTTCCAGTATCTTTTGATGAGCAAGGTCTCAGGGCTTATGAGCTGCGACGAATATTATCTTGAGCATTCGGATGAGCTTATAAAAGTTCTTGCACGCGCGCTCAAGCTTCTCTGGTCCGCGGATATAACAGACTGTCCACGCACAAGGACAATCGACATGGAGCTTGCTGGGGCGAAATACCGGGTTGAGAACAATCTTGTTGATATGTCTGACAGTGAGCCGACGACATTCGGTGAGGGCGGTTTTAAAAATCCTGAGGAGCTGCTTCATTGGCTTGAGGCACATAAGCCGGATTTTGAGCCTGTTCTTTCACACGGAGATTTTTGTCTCCCGAACATTTTTGTGGACGGCGGCAGGATTACGGGCTTTATAGATTTGGGAGATACCGGAGTCGGGGACAAGTGGCGCGACATTGCTTTGGGGCTCAGAAGTCTCAGGCATAATCTTGACGGTACCTTCGGCGGTAAAGTTTATCCGAACATCAATCCGGAGCTTCTCTTTGACGAGCTTGGCATTGAGCCTGACTGGGAGAAAATCAAATGGTATATCCTGCTGGATGAGCTTTTTTAGACCTTGCTTTATGTGCAGATAATATGGAGATAAATATGCTTGAAAGAAAACAGATTTACGACATGGTAAAAAAACAGCTCTCTTATGAGTTCAACTGCGGCCCGGATGATTTTTTTAAGGACGAGAACATAATCACAAAAGCAGTGATGCATGAAAAAAGAAGGAAGTTTTCCGACAAGGAATTCTTTTTACAGATGGCGACATTCGGGGACAATGCCGTTATTTCAGCCGATGAAAAAATCCACCCGTGGCTCAAGGAATGGCAGAAGGATGACAGGGGATTCTGGCTTTTCGAGCAGCACCATTATTTTGAGCTGGAGACGGAACTCAGGAAGTACGGATATAAGATGGCTTTGACACACCACATGTTTTTGCCCAGACCTGAGATTGTAGAAATCAAGACGGATTTGAAAATCAAATGGCTTGAGCAAAAGGACATGGCTCCGTATTATGGCCGAAAGGAATTTCCGAACGCGCTTTGTGAAAGTTTCAAACCTGACAGACCGGATGTTCTTGCCGTAATCGCCCTGGACGGGGACAAAATCATGGGGATGGCGGGCTGCTCTGCCGACTGTCCTGAGATGTGGCAGATTGGAATAGACGTGCTTCCAGAATACCGCGGGAGAAAAATAGGTACGACCCTGGTGACTCTTTTGCGCAACGAAACTTTCCGGCGCGGAGCAATCCCATATTACGGAACAAGCCTCTCTAACCTCGGCTCATGGAAAATCGCACTTGCAAGCGGTTTTGAGCCTGCGTGGGTGGAGACTGAGGCACAGGAACTAAAAAACAATTGACGGAATGAAAGTATGAAAATATAATGGAAGGAGAGGAGAATACAAAATGAATGAGAACATTGTGAAGAGAAATAATCTTTTGGCGGCAAAAATCATCAAGGGACTTGAGTCAAGGAACATGAGCGGATATTATGCGGAGAGCAAGGAGGAGGCTCTTAAAAAGGCTCTTGAGCTGATTCCCGAGGGAAGTACGGTGACGATGGGCGGTGCAATGAGCGTTCACGAAATCGGACTTTTTGATGCTTTGAAAACCGACAAGTACAAGTTCATCGACAGAGATGAATGGGAAGACAAGCGTGCGGCGATGCTTGCGGCCTATGATGCGGATGTTTTTCTTTCCAGCGCGAATGCCATGACCGACGACGGTGTGCTTATCAACATTGACGGAAACGCAAACCGTGTTTCTGCCATTGCCCAGGGACCGAAAAAGGTCGTCTTTATAGTGAGCATGAACAAGGTATGCCCCGATGTGGACAGCGCGATGAAGAGGGCAAGAAGTGTCGCGGCCCCGATTAACTCTCAGAGATTTGGACTTTCTACTCCATGTACAAAGACAGGCTCATGCATGAACTGCAAGTCCCCCGACACAATCTGCTGCCAGATTTTGATTACAAGATTCTCACGCCACAAGGACAGAATCCACGTGATCCTCGTGAACGACAGTCTGGGATTTTAGTTTTTACATGCGGGAGATGAGCTGTGAAGATTACCGAAACTGAATTTCCGAACAAGCCAATAATTGAAACCGAACGCCTGATTCTCCGTCCACTTACGCCTGATGATTATCTTGATGCCTTTGAATGGTGCGGAGACCCAGTCGTAAACAAATTCATGCTCTATCCTCTTTACACGAAAGCGGAGGATGTGCGTGAATGGCTTGTGTCGATCGATCACAACAATCCTGACGCTTACGATTACGGATTCGTTGAAAAGGAAAGCGGAAAGCTGGTCGGTTCCGGCGGCCTCTACTACCACGATGACATTGACGTTTGGGCTGTGGGCTACAATCTGCGGCATGACAGATGGGGCAGGGGCTATGTCACCGAGGCTGAAAGTGCAATCATCGAATACGTCAATTCCATAAGGCCCATCAGGGAAATCCAGGGTGAGTTCGCGGTTGACAATGTGGGAAGCGGACGTGTCATGGAAAAACTCGGCCTTTCCTATCTGCGTGAAGGAGAGTACACAAAATGGGACGGAAGCGCGACTTTCAAGGCATACATCTATTCAAGCCTTGCGGGTAAATCCGAAGCCAAAGATTCAGGCGGTTCGAAATCAATCAACGGAAGACCAAATCATCCAAATGCGAAAAAATAAATTGATTTAAAAAAAGAATTTCTCTTGACATATTCTACAAGTGGAATTATAATACAAGTATAATATTCAACAAGTAGAATATGGAGGCTTGAGAGTGCTGAAACATGGAATCCTGGGGCTGCTGAATTACAGTGACATGACCGGGTACGACATTAAGACTGTATTCAATGACTCGCTCAAATATTTCTGGCAGGCACAGACGAGTCAGATTTACCGTGAGCTGCAGGTGCTTGAGAAAAACGGATGGATAAAATCAACTCACGTGGAGCAGTCCGGCCGTCCTGACAAAAATGTTCTTTCAATCACTGAGGAAGGGAAGAAGGAACTTAAAAGATGGCTTACGGATGACTCTGAGAGCAGCACAATCAGAAATCCCATTCTTATGAAAACCTTTTTCAGGGGCGAGTGCGGCCTGGATGAGAACATCGAGTTTTTTAGGAATCTTGCGGAAAGGGAATGCGTTTTTCCCGAGGGAAGCAATGAGGCGGATTCCATTCAAAGCGAGTACAAAAAAAACATAGACAATCCCATGAAAGCGTTGTATTGGAAATTTACGAGCGACTTCGGCATGATGTATGACAAGATGCTTCGTAAATGGTGCAAAAACTGTATCAGCGAACTGGAGGCTTTGAAAAATGAGAATACTCTTGATTAATGGAAGTCCTAAAGGAAAGACAAGCAATTCACTCAGGCTTGCGGAAAGTTTTGTTGAGGGTGTCCGTGAGGTCGCCGAAAGAAATGGGGAAGTGACTCTGGATGAAGTTCACGCCGCCTCCTTGAAAATCGCTCCGTGCAGGGGATGCTTTGCATGCTGGAAACACACTCCCGGCTCCTGCTGCATAAAGGACGACATGAAGGATGTCATTGAGAAAATCATCCAGGCTGATATGGTGATCTGGAGCTTTCCGCTCTATTATTTTAACGTGCCCGGAATCCTCAAGAATCTGATTGACCGCCAGCTGCCGATGAGCCTTCCTTTTATGAGCGAGAACACATCAGGAAACGGAAGCGGAAGCCATGACGCGCGATATGAGATGAAGGAAAAAAGACACGTGCTCATCTCAACCTGCGGCTTTTATTCAGCGGAAAAAAATTACGACAGCGTCCTTCAGATGTTCGACCACTTCCTCGGCAAGGATAATTATGCGACGATTTTCTGCGGACAGGGAGAGCTTTTCGGCGTGAAGGAAGTCTCTGCAAGGACATCCGAATATCTTGCTTTTGTCAGGGAAGCCGGAGTGGAATTCGCAAATGGAAAAATCCCGGAGGAGCTGAACAGGAAACTTTGCACTCAGCTTTATCCGAAGGAAGTCTTTGAGAGGATGGCGGATGTAAGCTGGGGGATCAGCAAGACCACGGGTGAAAAGGAAGCTGAGGATTTGATTTTCACACGGCAGATGGCGGCTCTTTACAATGAGGCTTCCTATGACGGAAAAGACCGCGTCCTTGAGATGAACTATACTGATCTGGGAACACGGTATCAGATTCGTCTGGGAAAAAATGGAAGTGAGGTTTTTACTGACGGAAGCTTAAAGGCAACGACGGTCGTGAATACACCATTTAAAGTTTGGAAGGCGATTTCATCCGGCGAGATGGAGGGAGCGGAGGCTCTGGGAAAGGGGCTTTATTCTGTTACAGGTGATTTTTCACTTATGATGAGCTGGGACAAATTTTTCGGTGCCCTGGATTCACGCGTTGAAGAGAAAAAAGATGAGGGCAAAAAAACATCGGAGCAAAAGAATCCCTCGATGATGACCATGCTCATTCCTTGGATTACGTTCTGGATTGCGGTCGCAATAAATCCCGGGGTAGGCTCTGTAATCACCCTTGCCGTCTGTGCCTTGGTTCCGCTTCTTATGAGAAAACACAGGCTCGTTATCTGGGACCTGCTTTCCTTTGCCCTGGTCGCAATCCTTTCGGCGGTCGCAAACATTACTGGAAACGGAGAGCTTGTAACGAACGCGGGCTATGCTGTGTTTGGTGCGCTGTGGCTCGGATCCTGCCTCGTGAGGGAGCCTTTGAGCGCGACTTACGTGAAATATGATTACAATGGTGACGCTGCGTATAGGAATCCTCTTTTTATGAAGACGAATTATATTCTTGCGTTCTGCTGGGGAGTCCTTTACGTTCTGACCGCTTTGTGGACTTGGCTCTTGCGAAGGGCTGGGCTGGGCAGCTGGATTTTTGTCATAAACAATGTCGTGCCTGTGCTGATGGGACTTTTCACGGCGTGGTTCGTAAAGTGGTATCCTGCGAGACTTGCGAGTGGGAAAAAGTAAGCTTGGTTTAAGAATGCCCTTAAAATGTAGAGGGGAGTAAGAAATCCTTTTTGCACTTTTTTGCTTTAGTGTATAGGTAAACCCCGATAAGTCGTTTCGATGATTTCGGGGCTCTCCTATAACTATTGAGGTATTCACATGAAAAAAGCTAAAGGTTATTTTACGACCATACCGGGTGAAATCGGACAGTTCTACAAGATTGAGAATTATGACTGCATGGAAGATTTCTTTATGACGATTACCAGCGCTTCCGACATCTGGAATTTCTGCATACTCGTAAATGACAATCTAGGATTCTAATTTTACTTGTATTTTGCAATCAATTCCTCTCTATTCTTTACACCGATTTTTGCGTAAAGTCGGCTGGTGTAGTTTTCTACAGTGCGCGCTGAAATGAAAAGTTCGTCGCAAATCTGTTTGTTGGATTTTTCCTGAAGTAGCGCTTCAAAAATATTTCGCTCCTGCTTTGAAAGAATAGAGACTATGGAATCAATTTTATTCTGTGCATCCAGCATGTATTGTTCAAGATATGTACCTCCGCTTTGAACGACTTCAAGACAATGGACAAGCTCTTCTTCTTTTGCGACCTTTGAGATGTAGCCTTTTGCACCCGAGTCCTTTGCTTGAAGTACAAAACCTGTTGTGTCATACATTGAGTACATGACGCATTTTATTTCCGACCATTTTTCAGAAAGTTTTTTGACAAAACTAAATCCGGTTTCGTTAATCAGCTGAACATCAACAATGATAATCTCTGGAAAAATATTTTCTCCCGAATCAGCTTTGTTTGGTGATTTTAGATCGTCCAAAAAATCAAGGCACTCGTTTGAAGAGGCGAAATCCTTTGAGACTCGCCACTGTGTATGATTTTCGAGCCATGTTTTAAGTCCAATTCGCACCATGTTGTGATCGTCTATGATATAAAGCGTGTTTTTCATTTTGCGTCTTCCAGTGGCAATTCAATTTTGATTTCCATTCCGTCGTTTTGCGATGTAAAAAATTCTATGGAGCCGCCAATCAATTCCATCCTGTCCTTCATCGAACGCAAGCCTAGGTGTTCTTTGCTCTTCAATTTTTTGTCCAGCTCATTTGGATTGCAGCCGATTCCGTCATCGGTTATGTAAATGAAAAGCGTGTTGCCGTCCTTTTTCAAAAAGATGGAAGCCTGTGTCGCGTACGAATGTTTTTCTATGTTTGTGAGGCTTTCTTGAATCACGCGGAAGAGATTTTGCGTCTTTTCTTTTTCAAGCACCGGATATTCAAAGCCTTCTTCGACTTTAAAGACGCATGGAATATGAGTTCGTGAGCTGAATTGTTGGACCAGCGAGTTGATTATGGAAATCAATTCAAGTTTTGAAGAATCTCCCGTGTTGTGATTTGCAAGTTCTGCCGGTGTAAGATTGTAGCAGATGTTCCTCAATTTGATTATGCAGTCCGTTGCAAGATCCGCAATTTTTGTTTGCCTCGCCTTTGATTTTTCATCTACAACAAGATTTTCCGTTTCCAGCCTTAATACGCGGATGTCCTGAACAACGGAGTCGTGAATGTCGCGACTGATTTTTGCACGCTCTTTTTCCTGAATGTCAAAAATCATTTTGTTCCGCTCTTTGAGAATTGTACTTGTGTTTTTGTCATGCTTGATTTTATGAACAAGTTTTATGATTAAAATGCTTGCCGTAAAAATAAAACAAATAAGCGCAATAATTTGTAAAATGATTTGCAATGCGTTTCTTCGATTTAAATTTGGCCATATTCCAAGCTCGTATCTTTTATCGATAAGCAGAGCCTTTTTCTTGACTGTCCAATAGCTTTCATATTTCTTGAGCTTTTTATTTACGCAATTATATAGCCACCATGAAGCTCCATCTTTATCGCAGAGTAAAAGGGTATAATCCGTGCTTTGGAAAACTCCGTCCTGAATGAATTTGACTATGATGGCCTTGTCTTTTTTTGTGTTGTGCTCATAATTATAGAAGGAAAGAAAATCAGTTTTTTCTGTGGCAGGATTTATCTGAAATACAAAGTTTCCCTTTTCATCTTCAATTTTGTAAAGCCGGCTTGATTGAAATGAAGCGTCGCCGTTGAAAACATCATGTAAAAGCCACACTCCGGTTTTATTGACAAGCAAACAACCTTCGCCCACTTCCATCAAGTGATGGTCCAGCGTTATGTACGGTGGTGTTTCACTGTGGGTTTGATTCAAGATATAAAGTCCCTGCGTGTTTTTTTCAGGGGAATCGTAGACGGCCCAAGCGGAACTAAAATAAAACTTGTTGGAAAAAGGACTGAAAACAAGGCTCTTTATGGAATTGCATGAAAGGCTTAATTTGTCCCAGATTGGCTTAATCCTGTTGTCCTTGTTGTATTCGCCAGCATGAAAAGCCCAAACTACGGAATGTCCACCGTCAACATTATCAGCGGCCATCAAAAAAAGGGTGTTGTTTTCGTTTCCTGCACATTGCCTGACTTCGCTTTTTAGAAATTCATTTTTCTGAGAATTCCAGCTGTCCTGAAATTCCTCAATTTCCGCTTGCGTAAGAGAAAAAACAGAAAGAGACGCAAAGAGAATAAGTGCTGTTTCAAAAAAGATTCTTTTGATCATTACTATATATTACTTCAAAGTTTGCGAATTAAATAGAGGGTTAAACTCACAAATTTTCCATAAGCAAACAAAATTGTGAGTTAAACTCTGTATATTTTTTTGAATTTCAAATGGATAATTTTAATATAAGGAGATTTTGGCGTATGAAAAAAAATCTGATTTTGACACTTTTTTGTTTGCTGATGGCTTCGGCATTTTGTAAGCCTGCAAAGCTGCCTTTTTCCAAGGGTGTAAATACTTTTGCATTTTTTTACCGCGAAGACTGGTGCATAAATCAGATGCCCGCCCTAAATATCTATGATGAAGCTGATTTTGAATGCCTTAAAAGCATGGGCGTGGATGTGGTGCGTCTTGCCTGCTATTTTGGATATCTTATGGAACCAAAAATTACAGGGGTGCTGAGCGAAACTGTACTTAAAAAATTGGATGAAGTTTGTGACTGGGCTGAAAAAAATCAAATCTATCTGATTATTGATGACCATGCGTGGGGTGCTGTTGAAGACGATGAAAAATCAATCAAGAAAATTGAAGAGCATCTGGAACTTTTGTGGCCTGTGCTTGCAAAGCGTTATGCAAATAGAAGCGAATACATATTGTATGAAATCATGAATGAGCCGTCCTGGGCAATAAGTCCAAGTCAATGGCAAAAGGTTCAGCAAAAAATCATCAATGTCATCAGGGAGTATGACAAAAAGCATAGCATTATAGTTACAGGCCCAAACTGTTCATGCATTGATGAACTTACCCAAATCAAACCTTACAAGGATTCCAATATTATTTACACTTTCCATTTTTATGAGCCGGCTTTGTTTTCCCTTCAAGGCGATGGAACGGTGGACGAAGATTTTTCCAAGGCAAGCGGAATACCTTTCCCTTACGATAAATCACGGATGCCGAATATAGAATCTAAAAAAGGCACTTGGTTCAATGAGCTTTGGAAAACATATCCACAGGATGGTACGGAAAAGTTTATAGAAAAACGCATAAAGAAAATATCCGATTGGGCAAAAAAGAACAAGGTGAATATTTTCTGTGGCGAAAGGGGAAGCGTGGTTACTACCGATCATTCTGATAGGGTTGCATATAATAAGGCAGTGACTTCCGTTTTGGAAAAATACGACATCCCTTATTGTGTCTGGACAATGGACGTGGGAAGCGGATTCTTTCAGGGTGCGGAACACGGAATGATTTTCCCTGATGACATCGACAAAGAGATTGTAGAATCATACGGATTTTCCATGCCAAGTTCAGCCGCCGTCGCAAAAACAAATGTCGCTATAAAAAGTTTTCCCAAGGCTCCATATATTTTGTATGATGGCATTGTCGGAAAATGGTCTGAGCAACTGTCGGTCGGAAACGTCAAAACCACAAAGTTAAATGACGGACATGGCGAGTGCTTGCATATCAATTATAATTCTGAAAGCCAGAGCAATTGCTATAAAATTACACCGCCTAAATTGATTGCGTCTGAAGTCAAAAAAGAGCATGCTTCGTTAAAGATAAGCCTTTCCGTTAAATTTACCGAATTGAACCAGAGTTTCTATGTTCATTTTGTGGATTCAGATGATGGAGCGGATCACTTGCCGTGGAGAAATACTTATGCTGTAAAGGCTTCAAAAGCTTCTTTGGGAAAATGGCAGAGTATTGAGATTCCCCTTTCTGCTGCCAAAGAAATCGGAGGCACTTGGTCGGATATTGCGCAAAAGTGGTATGAATCAGAATCTAAATTCTCCTGGAATCAGTTTACTGCCATAATGTTTGACTTTGACAATTTTGACCATAAGACTGGAGATGTCTATATTGACGATATAACATTGAAAAAATAATGGGAACTTCTAAAAAGTCATATTTTCGAGCTAAGTTCCAATCTTTTAGTACTAAAATCTTATTTTTTTTGTACCTCCCCTATTGATTTATGCGCTTGCTTGCTTTAAAGTAGAGCTATGGCAGGACCCACTTTAGGGCAAGCCTTATGGAGTGTATACATGAAAAAAGCTAAGGGTTATTTTACGACCATACCGGGTGAAATCGGACAGTTCTACAAGATTGAGAATTATGACTGCATGGAAGATTTCTTTATGACGATTACCAGCGCTTCCGACATCTGGAATTTCTGTTGGTCCCAGGGAGGAAACACTGCTGGTCGAATTGACTGTGACCATGCGATTTTTCCATATTATACCGCCGATAAGGTCAGCGATGCGAAATCATACACGGGGCCTTATACTGCCATTCTGATTGAAAGCGGCAAGGACAAGGGCGTGCTCTGGGAACCCTTTGCTTCTCTCAGCGCAAGTCCTGCAATCCGTCGCTCGGTCGAAAAAAATCTCAGCAGGAACATTTACAAAAATGCGGCGGGAACCGAAGTCTGGTTTGAGGAAATCAACGGAGACCTTCAGCTCGCTTTCCGTTATGGATGGACATCCTCTGCGAAATACGGCCTTGTGCGAAAGAGCGTGATTACGAATCTGGGTGACGGGGATGTAAGCGTAAAAGTTTTGGACGGATGCCGGAACATTATGCCAGCGTGTTCGACCGCCACTTTGCAGAACAACACGAGCGTGCTTTTGGATGCCTACAAAAAGACTGATTTGGATGCCGAGTCCAAGCTTGGAATTTTCGCGCTTTCTTCCATGGTCGCGGATAAGGCTGAGCCGAGCGAGGGACTTTTTGCGAACGTTAGCTGGTTCTCCACCGACGATGACCTTTATCTTTCCCCGGACTCTCCCGATCAGTTTGCGGAAAAAGGCTCGGTTGAAAGAATGGATGTCGTGAAGGGAAAAAGAGCCGCGGCATATATCTGCAAGGGAGTTTCGCTTTCGGGTAAGGACGCAAATTCCTCATGGTACCAGGTCTTTGACACGAGGCTGGATCTGGGTAAAATCGTCGCCTTGAAAAAGGAGCTTTCCGACCGTGCGAAAATAACGGCATCCCTTGAGAAGGACATAGCCGATGGCAAGAAGCTCATGGAGACTTACATTGCAGAGGCGGACGGTTCACAGCAGACTGCGGAGACAATGACGTGCGTCCATCATTCGGAGAACGTGATGTTCAACATCATGCGCGGAGGATTCTTTGCGAACAACGGAAAAATCCACCTGAAAGATTTCGTCAAGTTTGTCGAAAGCAGGAACAAGGCTCTCGTCTCCCTTGCCGAAAAGACAACCCTTTCCGTTACGGCGGACAACGAGGGATTCGTGAATTACGGCGTGCTTGAGTCGGCGGTGCAGGCGGAAAAAAATCCTCAGCTCTCACGTCTTTTCTATGAGTACATGCCTCTCACGTTCAGCCGCAGACACGGAGATCCGAGCCGCCCATGGAACAAGTTCAACATCCATTTGAGGGACAGTGACGGAAATCCCATTTTGAATTATGAGGGAAACTGGCGCGACATTTTCCAGAACTGGGAAGCCCTGTCGTGGTCCTATCCTCAGTACATCAAGAACATGACCGCGAAATTCCTGAATGCGATGACTATCGAAGGATTCAATCCATACCGAATCTCACGTGCGGGCGTGGACTGGGAAATCCCTGAGCCTGACAATCCATGGGCCTCAATCGGTTACTGGGGAGACCATCAGGTAATCTATCTGCAGAAGCTTTTGGAAATCTATTCAAAACTGAACAGGACTCAGCTTGTAAGTGAGCTGGGCGAGAAGATTTATGCAAGCTCCAACGTGCCTTACAGAATCAAGTCATACAAGGAGATTTCCTCGGACCCGCGGAACACAATCCTCTTTGACCGTGAGCTCAGCACGCTTTTGGTGAATCAGAGTGCGAAAAACGGTTCGGACGCAAAGCTTATCAGTGCCGACGGAAAAGCCGGTTCCGCAGATGTTGCCCTTGTGACCCTTGCGACAAAACTGATTCAGGTTGTGATCGCGAAGATGGCGAACTTTGTGCCGGGAGGTGGAATCTGGCTCAACACACAGAGACCTGAGTGGAACGACGCGAACAATGCTCTTGCGGGCTACGGACTTTCCATGGTCACTCTCTGTTACCTGCACCGCTTCGTTGGCTTTTTGATAAAGCTCTTTTCTGAGAGCAAGGCCGAAAGTTTCAGTCTGCCGAGCGATGTGGCCGGATGTTTTGCCACTCTTGGAAAACTCTACGTTGAAAATCCTGCTGAAAAGGTCGCCACGGATTCTGTCTTGCGAAAGAAATTTACGGATGCCGAGGGTGAGATTTTTGAGACGGAAAGAAACGCCCTGTATAAAAACGGCTATGGAAAATCAGAGAAGGAGCTTAAGAAGTCTGAGATACTTTCTGCTCTTGAGGCAATCCTTTCGCACATCAAGACTACGATTGCCCTGAACAAGAGGGACGACGGACTTTATCACGCATACAACACGATGAAAATCAGCGCGGATAAAATGGAAATCGAGTATCTTCAGGAGATGCTTGAGGGACAGGTCGCCGTGCTTTCCGCCGAGCTTTTGAAACCGGATGAAGTGCTCGGTCTTTTGAAATCCCTTCGTGGAAGCCGCATGTACGAGCCGAGACAGAATTCTTACATGCTTTACCCGGACAAGGAGCTTCCCGCGTTTGAGGAAAAGGATGTCGTCAGGCCGGAGAACTCAAAATCTGAGCTGTCACTGCTTGATTCGTTTGTCAAAAAGACCGGCAGCAAGGTCCTGTATTCAGATTGCGACGGCAACTGGCATTTCAACGGTGAGTTCTGCAATGTCCGTCTGCTGCGCGAGTTCTGTGCCTCGCTTCCCGAAAATCAGAAGCCGAATGCCCAGGAACTTGAGACCCTTGCGAATCTGTATGAGAAGACTTTCAACCACCAGAGCTTTACCGGACGAAGCGGAACCTTCTATGCCTACGAGGGACTTGGAAGCATCTACTGGCACATGGTGTCAAAGCTTCTTCTCGCCGTTCAGGAAAATGCGATTTCCGCAATCAAAAACGGTGAGTCCCCCAAGGTGATTGAGGATCTGACGAAGGCATATTACGATGTGCGTGCCGGAATAGGATTCAACAAGGAGGCGGAGATTTACGGGGCTTTCCCTGCCGACCCATATTCACACACTCCCAAGGGCCAGGGAGCGAAACAGCCTGGAATGACAGGACAGGTTAAGGAGGAAGTTCTTACACGCTGGGGAGAGCTTGGTGTTGACATCGTAAACGGATGCGGAAACTTCAAGCCGCTGATTCTAAAGGATTCGGAATTTTTCGAGGACGGAACTTTGCGTTTCTCTTGGTGCGGAACTCCCGTAACTTACAGTCGTGCAGGTTCAGGTAAGGAAAATCTGAAAATCACCGTGGACGGACAGAGCCGCGAGTACAGCGTAAAGGACGGTGCTTTCCTGAGTGCCGCAGAAACCGCAGAGCTCTTTGCCAGAAACGGAAAAATCAAGCAGATTGAAGTTGAAGTCGCAATGTAAAATCTTGCATTAAGGAAGCTGCCCGTCGGTCTGATTTTAGAGGTTCCCTTTAAAGGCTTTCGGGCGGCTTTTTTATTTTTTTAGACTCAGCTGATTGGATAATAAACGTCCACAGACATATCCCTGTTGTAAACTTCCAGCACTTTGTCCGCAAGGATTATTTTATTTTCCTCCGCATAATGTTTGATGATTTTGTGTGCTTCCCCGGATTTTGAAAATCCCCCTTTGAAATTCAAATGCAGACATTTTTCCTCACGGACAGAAATCGCATCATTTCCCTCGTAATCTGCAACAGGGAGGCAGGTCCGCATGGAAAAATCCTCGTCATCAGAGAGTCCCTCATAAATTACAAAGTGACTTCCCTTGGCGTTGAGTCCTTCCCTCGCCGCTTTTTCGTACAGCTTCCCGATGGAAATTCCAAGATCCTCTTTTTCCACATTCTCATCAATATACAGGCAGGTCTTTTTTTCAAATCCCTTTATGTCAGGAACCTCGCCGTCGCCAAGTTTTTCCTCCTCGCTTTCACCTCTTGCAAGTTCCTTCACCGCCTTGAGATCTTCCTTCATCTCCCTTATGCGGCTTTTCACGAGCTTGGTCTCATCGGCTTTTCCGTCGAGAATCTGCTTTATCTCATAGAGCGAGAGACCGATTTTCCTGAGTTTTTTTATCCGCTCAAGTGTCTCCATCTGCTCGTCAGAATAATAATTGTAGCCGTTTTCACCGTTCGTGTAAGACGGAACAAGCAGCCCCTCCTCGTGATAGAGACGGAGAGCCTTTCTTCCCACTCTTCCCATGATTGCAAACTGACCTCTTGAATACATCATCTTTCCTCCTTGCGTCTTTTTACTTTTCCGCTTAAAAACCCGAGATGGAGCGGAAGGATTTTATAAAGGAAATAGCGCGAGTATTTTTGGTATCCGTTCCGATTATAAAATCTTACCACCGCATCGCATATAGAATCAATGCAGTTTTCATTCAGTTCCTTTCCAAGTTCCGCCGTCGCCAGCCTCGGTGAGCCGATATGTCCGTAATCTCCCATTGCCGCAAGTTGCTTTTTCTTGAAAATCATGTCTCTGTCTGAAATCTGCGAGTCCGGGAGACTGTCATATCCGTTTCTCACATAACTTTTGTCCATGGCCATTAGACTTGAGGTTTCAATCCATCCTGCATGGAAATCATTCGCATGATTTTTTTGTACTTCCTTTATGCGTTCAGATTGCTCAATGCCCACCCCCATAAATATCGGTCCCATCGGAGAGATTGCACAGATTCCGTATTTTCGGTTCACCTTGCGCACAGCTTTTTCAACGGCAATCTGATGCTGGGGATCCGCATGGGACGCTATTACGACGATATGCTTAAAATCCATGCAGCAGAGGCTCTCAAGGATTTCCAATGTGACCACATAGGTTGTTTTCATCGTAAAATGAATTGAGCCGTAGAACTCGGTTACGGATGCGGCGGCGATTGGAAAAGTCGGCAGATAAAAACATTCTGCATCAAGGGATTCTTCAACCTTGCTCATGGCGCCCCTGCTCCAGAACTCTCCTTCAAGTAAATCCGTCGCAAGCGGAAGACAGCAGCCGTGTTCTTCGATCGGTGCCAGAACGACAAAGGCGATGCTCTTTTCTTTGTTCAGCGCCTTGATTTCTTTCCATGTCATCATACTCAGGTTCTTCATTACAAGACCTCCATTTATCTTTTGATTAAAGAATAAACTTTGCCTTTGCGGCCAGGTCAATACAAATTTAAAAAAAATCAGAAAAAAATTGAATTTGAATTCAACGAGACTATTGACAAAATATTTTTTGTGGTACTCTATAGAATATAGATTCGGAGAAAACTATGTCAAAGAAAGTAATAATTATTGGTGGTGGAATAGGCGGGCTCAGCGCGGGAATTTACGCATTAAGGGCTGGGTTCGAGGCTGAGATCTACGAAAAGAATGCCGTTGCTGGCGGCGAATGTATGGGCTGGAACCGCAAGGGCTATCATATTGATAACTGCATTCACTGGCTCACAGGAACAGACCAAAAAACAAAGCTCTGGCAGGTTTGGAAAGCAGTCGGCGCAATTGATGAGAATACGCAATATGTCAGTCCCAAGAAATTCTATTCCAGCAGAATCGGAAATCAGGAGATTACTCTCTGGACAGACTTGAAAAGAACAGAGAAAGAAATGATAGAGGCCGCTCCAGAAGACGAAGCTGAAATCCGCAAATTCATTCAGTATGTGGAATACGCAAAATGCTGTGTCATTCCCTCCGAAAAACCGCTTGATATGATGAAAATCAAAGACTACATCGAGATGGGAAAAGAAATGGCGTACATGCCAAAAGTTATGAAGGAATACGGAAAACTCAATTGTCGTCAGCTGGCAGAAAGATTCCACAATCCCGTCATCAAAAAGCTGATGCAGGATTATCTTCCGGCAGATTACACAGCTTATTCCTTCCTGGTTTCTTATGCTACAATGGCGAGAGGGAACGGAGACATTCCTTTGAAAGGATCTCTTGCGATGTCGCTCAGGATTGTGCAAAAATTCAAGGATATGGGCGGCGTTTTGCATACAAATACTCCGGTGAGGAAAATCATCATTGAAAAGAAAAAGGCGACCGGAATTGAGCTTGAAGACGGAACCGTTGTAAAGGCGGATGAAGTAATAAGCGCCCTTGATTTCAGCTTCCTCTATGACAAACTGATTGACCGTAAATATATGCCGAAGAATCTTAAGAAGGCTTATGAAAACCGCAAGGCCTATCCTGTCAACAGCGGCTTCCAGGTTGCATACGCGATAGACGACACTTTCTCTGTAGATGACACTGTTTTCTTTGACTGCGAGCCGCTTTCAATCGGTTCTCAAAGTTTTTCACGGATGTCAGTAAAATGCTTTGCCTACGACAAGAGCTTTGCGCCGGAAGGAAAAACTGTTCTCCAGGCAAATATCGTGCAGTATGATGCTGACTATGAATTCTGGAGCAGCCTCAGCAGGGAAGAATACAAGCAGAAAAAAGACGAGCTTTCGAAGGAGCTTACAAAAAGAATTATAAAGGAGTTCCCTGAGCTTGAAGGAAAAATCGAGCTGCTTGACTGCTGGACACCTCTTACCTACAGCCGGTACTGCAATGCTTTCCACGGCTCATACATGGGATTTATCACCACGGTCGGAAACAAGCAGATGCGCTTTAAGGGGCTTGTAAAGGGGATTGACAATCTCTTTCTTGCCGGTCAGTGGATTATGAGCCCTGGAGGACTTCCGATTGCAGTTATTTCAGGAAAGTTTGCCGTCCAGCGGATTCTAAAGCGTGATGGAAGAAGCATTGAAATATAGAGGCTTGGGGAGTGATGAAAAGATATGAAAGATTTTAAAAAGTATGTTGATTCCCATATCTTACGAAAGCTCACGCAGGGAAAGAGTGGTGCGGAGATTTGTCTTCTTGATGACCACAAGATTGCAAAGAGTGCGGAAAGGTCTAAGCTGCTCGAAAAAGAAAATGGGCTTGAGGTCTGGGAGTCCTGTCTTAAGGAAGCAAGATTTTATAAGGAGATGGCTGCAGCGCATGATGTCTTTTTGCCGGAGATTTTTCTTTGTGATTTCGATGAGGAGACCGTCCAGATAATAATGGGCGAATATGCTCCTGTTGAAAAGCAAAGCTTAAGCGACGGTGATTTTGATAAAATCATGACCTTGCTTGTCCAAGTGCACGGGCTTTCTGTGCCGGAGTTTTTGAAAAATGAAGAGCCGGAGCCGCTTCAAATTTCAGGCGATGAGATTCAAAACTGTCTTTCAGAATGGAAATCAATTTTTGATGAGCACAAGGCGGAGATATCGGACATTCTTGACTTTTCAAAAATCCAGGATCTTGCCTCGCATATAAATCAGCTGAACAAGGATTGGTATTCCGACCGCAGCTGTGTCTGCCACGGAGACTTCCACGCGGAAAATATCTTGCGCGATGAAAAATCAAATCAGCTTGTTTTGTGTGACTGGCAGAGCGTGAGACTTGGACATCCGGCGACGGACATCGCTTTTTTTATGAGCCGTCTTCAGGGGGATGGAATAGCCTTTGATGAAAATAAAATCATAGGATACTATTGCACTCATTCAAAAGACGGAATAACAAGGGACGAGATAAAAACACAGATGTCGCTTGCAAATGTCAACACGAGCTTCCGTTTCTGGCACTATTATCTTCACGGCAGCCCAAAGGAGTCTGTTGAGAATATTGTAAAGAAAATGCTGGATGACTCTAACGGACTGCTGAAAGAACAAGACGCTCGCACAGATCCTCATAGGAAATTCCAACCGCAAGAGCTTCCTGAGGCAGCAGACTGATTGGCGTCATTCCGGGAAGATTGTTCGCCTCAAGACAGTAAAATTTTCCGTCCTTTTCGGAAAGGATAAAATCCACGCGCGAGTAGTTTCCGAGTCTCAGCAAGCGGTGAACGGCAAGTGTGAGCTCCTGAACTTCCTTTGTCTTTTCCTGTGGAAGCGGGGCAGGACAGATTTCTTCCGTCGCATCAGCCTGGTACTTGTTCTTGTAGTCATAGAATCCCTGCTTGGGTCTGATTTCAATTGGTGGCAATGCCTCTCCGTCCAGAACGCCCACGGAAAATTCTCGTCCCTTAATCATTTCCTCGATGAGACAGATGGACTCGTATTTGGTTGAATACTCTATGGCGGCTTTCCATTCGGCCTCGTTGTGGACAAGGGAAACTCCGCAGCTTGATCCGCATCCGGTCGGCTTTACGGCGCAGGGGAAACCGAGGGTTTCAATCACGTCGCTCATGGAATCCTTGGAGGGATCAAAGAGCATCCATTTCGGTGTGGGAATGTCGGACTTTGAAAAGAGAGTTTTGCTCAGATTTTTGTCCATTGCAAGGCTGCATCCAATGTAGCCGGAGCCTGTGTAGGGAATGTTAAAACAGTCCAATACAGCCTGAAGCCGTCCGTTTTCACCCATTCCACCGTGACAGCCCAGGAACACAGCGTCCGCCATTTTGCAGATTTCAATCACTCCGGGTCCAATCAGCTCGCGACGGTCTCCGTTTTCGGCAATCAGCGCTTCCAAATCTGGTTCGGTCTCTGGAATCTTGTATGAGAAAGTTTTGCCGGATTCCTTTGTGACAAAGGAGCTTTTTAAATCCGCAGATTCTAAATCCACAGATTTGGGAAATCCTGTGTATACGTCCACAAACGCCACCTCGTGTCCCTTTTTGAGCAGTGCGTTTGAGATGAGACTTGCGGAACAAAGTGAGACATCACGTTCGGGACTGATGCCGCCTGCTAAAACAACTATTTTCATTGAAAGAACCTCTTCGTAATTTCCTCCGGGGGCATGGGTTTTCCCCAGATGTATCCCTGGATGTAGTCGCAGCCTATTGATTTCAGAGTCTCAAGCTGTGTGTCTGTCTCAACTCCCTCGGAAATAACCTTGCAGTTCAGGATGTGCCCGATGGAAATGATTGCCTCGACGTATTTTTCGGATGACTCGCTTGAGTCCACCTGGTCAATGAATGACTTGTCGATTTTCAGAAGGTTTATCGGGAATTTGTTCAGGTAGCTCAGCGATGAATAGCCGGTTCCGAAATCATCAATGGCGATTTTCATGCCCATGCTTCTGAGCCTGTTTATGCACTGCAGGGCTTTTTCCGCGGAGTCAATCATGATGGTCTCGGTAATCTCAAGCTCCACGTTTTTCGCGGGGATTCCGCTCTGCTCAATGGCATCCTCAATTTCCTCAATGAAGTTGTTTTTCATAAGATGCTTTACCGAGATGTTCGTGCTCAAGAGGATGTCCGGATTCGTGTTTCTGATGTACTCGCTTAAAAAACACGCGGCTTTTTTGAAAACCTGTAGGTCAAGGCGTGCGATGACTCCCACTTCCTCCGCGACAGGAATAAAATCATTCGGGCTGATTATGGAACCGTCGCTGTCCTTAAGCCGGGCAAGTACTTCAAACCCTCGCAGCTTGTGGTCCATGTCAAACTGAGGCTGGAGATTGAACAGTACGGAGTCCTCATGCAGGGCAGCGCGGATTTTTCTTTCCAAATCAAGGAATTTCGCGGTCTTTAAAAGCTCGGAGCTGAAACGCAGGATGTTGTTGGAGCCGGCACCCGCCCTTTTGATTTCATGCAGGGCAGCGTCGGCACAGGAGTAGAGCGCACTCGGCTCATCGGCATCCAAAAGGAATTCCGCGTAACCGAAATTTGCGTTCATAAAATAATCGTAGCCGTCTATGGTAATCTTTCTTTTGATTTCGGACTCATAAAGGCGGATTGTGTCTATGATGTCGTCGTCGGTCTCATAGTCGCGGATTAAAAGACAGAATTCATCTCCTCCGAGACGGGCAATAAAGTCGCATTTGTCATCGGGACTTGCTTCGGCAACGGTTTTCAGTCTGGAGGCAATCTCCACGAGCATTTTGTCTCCCTGCGCGTGTCCCATTGTGTCATTGATGACCTTGAAATTGTTCAGGTCGATGGAGACGATGGTAAACTGGTCGCCGTCCTTTATGAATCGATTCATCATCTCGGTGCAGGCAAAGCGGCTTGGGAGTCCTGTGAGCATATCCTTTACGGCCTGTTCGCGAAGGTTCTCCTGATATTTTTCCATTCTGCTCTTGTTGATGTAGATGATTGTCATGGCAAGGATGGAAAGAAGGTCGATGAAGATTCCCGACAGGCTTCCCATGTTGTGACTTTTGCTCAGGTTGAAGAGAAAAATCGGAAACTGGACTAAAAGAATGGCGAGAGAGGTTATGAATCCGACTTTCCCGAAGAAAAAGACCAGCAGGATGAGGCAGATGTTGGCCAGACCAGAGAAGATTCCGGTGATAGCTGTGACCGGGGTGGGGACTCCGAAAATGGTGAACATTCCCCGTGAGACGCTTGTTTTTGTTATGATGATATAGGCCGAAATATATAGAATAATAATCAAAAAGAATAAAAGCACGGGAGTCTTTTTTCCTTTGTTGATTTTCTCCAAGAGACTCTTAAACCCTTTTGACTTGTCGCTGACACGACCCTTTTTTCCCATGGAACCACCCCTTTTCCAGTCTCTCCACTTAAGTATATTTAATTATAGCATAGTATTTTTTTTATTCAAACAAAAAAGTAAATTTTTAGGTAGAAAATGAGCCCGGAGGATAAATTTTATTTTTTAAATAAATTTCCATATTTTTTGCTTTTCCTATTGCATAAAAATACAGAATTGGTGTATATTTGGAGTTAACGACGAAGACGTCCGGTTTGGCACGTCCATTTTGCGTTTTGCAGAGTGGATGGGTCAGACCGGGCGTTTTTTTTTCGTTAAAAAAGATTGACAAGTAAGGGGGTCAATTATGAGCATGAAAAACACATTGTACAATCCCAAATTCGAGCACGACGCATGTGGAATTGGACTTGTGGTGAACATTGACGGGCATTCAGAGCGTAAAATTGTGGACAACGCGCTGAGCATCGTGGAAAAGCTGGAGCACAGGGCCGGTAAGGACGCTGACGGAGAGACGGGAGACGGAGTTGGTATTTTGCTTCAGATTTCCCACAAATTTTTTAAGAAACAGGCCGCTGAACTTGGAATTGCGCTTGGAGAAGAGCGGGACTACGGCGTGGGAATGTTCTTTTTCCCCCAGGACCAGTATCTACGCGCACAGGCTCAGAAGATGATAGAGTTCCTTTCCGAAAAGGAGGGGCTTAGATTCCTTGGATGGCGAAATGTTCCGGTGAACGAGGACGTGCTCGGTAAGCGCGCCAGGGACTGTATGCCGGTTATCATGCAGTGTTTCATTGAGAGACCTTCCGACGTGGAGAGAGGCGTGGATTTTGACCGTAAGCTCTACGTTTTGAGACGGCAGTTCGAGCACTCACATTTACAGACTTACGTGGCATCTTTTTCAAGCCGCACAATCGTTTATAAGGGAATGTTCCTTGTGGGGCAGCTCAGGACTTTCTACAGGGACTTGCAGAGCGAGGAATACACTTCGGCACTGGCCATTGTCCACTCGCGATTCTCTACCAACACTCAGCCTAGCTGGGAGAGGGCTCATCCGAACAGATTCATCGCGCACAACGGTGAGATAAACACAATCCGGGGTAATGCGGACAGGATGATCGCGCGTGAGGAAACCCTAGTGTCCCCGAAGCTCCACGGTGAGGATATCCGCAAAGTTTTCCCCGCCGTCAACACGAACGGTTCCGATTCCGCCATGCTTGACAACACCTTGGAATTCCTTGTGATGAACGGTATGCCTCTTCCGCTCGCCGTCATGGTGTGTATTCCCGAGCCCTGGCGCAACGACTCAACCATGTCTCAGGACAGAAAGGATTTCTACCATTACTGGGCCACGATGATGGAGCCCTGGGACGGACCTGCCGCAATCATTTTCAGCGACGGAGATTTGGTCGGCGCAACTTTGGACAGGAACGGACTCAGACCCAGCCGCTACTACATTACGAAGGACGGTATGCTGATTCTTTCCTCCGAGGTCGGCGTGCTTGACATCCCTGAGGAAAAGATTGAGAAAAAATCCCGCCTCATGCCGGGACGCATCCTTCTGGTGGACACAAAGAAAAAGAAAATCATCTCCGACTCCGAGTGCAAGGAGTATTTCTCTCACGAGCATCCCTATGGCGAGTGGCTTGACCAGCATCTTCTCCGCCTCAGGGATTTGGAGATTCCGAACAAAAAGATTCCGGTATGCACACAGGCCGAGCGTGACCTTCTTTACAAGGCCTTCGGTTGGTCCTACGAGGATGTGAGGGAGATGGTTCTTCCCATGGCAAAGACCGGGGTGGAGCCGACCGCGAGCATGGGAGTTGACACGCCTCTTGCCGTTTTGTCCGAGAAGCATCCTCCGCTTTTCAGCTATTTCAAGCAGCTCTTCGCTCAGGTTACGAATCCTCCGATTGACTCACTCCGCGAAAAGATTGTCACCGACACGACCGTGTATTTGGGTAGCGACGGAAACATGCTTGAGCCAAGCGGGGAAAGCTGCGGTGTGCTTGAGATTCAGCATCCGATTCTTACAGGCGTGGACATGATAAAAATCAAGAACTTGAACAAGCCGGGCTTAAAGTCCTCCACAATCTCGCTTTTGTATTACACCAACACTTCTTTGAAAGCGGCACTTGACGAGCTTTTTGTCGCTATTGACAGGGAGTACCACAACGGAAGCACAATCATGATTTTGAGCGACCGCGGTGTGGACCAGAACCATGTAGCAATTCCTTCCCTGCTTGCGGTAAGCGCGGTGGAGCAGTATCTGATTCGGACGAAAAAGAGGACGGCAATTTCCATTGTGCTTGAGAGCGCGGAGATTCGGGACGTGCATCAGGCGGCTATGGTCTTGGGCTATGGTGCCAGGGCGGTGAATCCCTATCTTGCGCACGAGTGCATTGCCGAGCTGATTGACAAAAAGATTCTGGACAAGGACTATCACACTGCGATTGACGACTACAACACGGCCCTTTTGAACGGCATCGTGAAGATTGCGGCGAAGATGGGAATAAGCACGATACAGTCCTATCAGTCGGCGCAGATTTTTGAGGCGGTGGGAATTGCGAAGGACGTTATTGACCTTTACTTTACCAATACCGTGAGCCCCATCGGAGGAATCGGACTGAAGGAAATTGAGGAGGACGTGAGCTTCCATCACAACCGTGCCTTTGATCCGCTTGGTCTTACGGTGGACACAAATTTGGAAAGCATCGGAAAGCACAAAATGCGCCGTGGACCGAACTGCGAGGACCATCTTTACAATCCTGAGACGATTACGGCATTACAGGAGGCTACCCAGAACGGAGACTACAAGCGCTTCAAGGAATATACTGCGATGGTTGACAGCGATGATTCTCCCCACACTCTGCGTGCCCTTTTGAAAATTGATTTTGACGGCGGCGTGGAGATTCCGCTTGATCAAGTTGAGAGCGTTAGCGAGATTGTAAAGAGATTCAAGACCGGTGCAATGAGTTACGGCTCAATCAGCGAGGAGGCTCACAAGTGCATGGCGGCTGCGATGAACCATCTGCATGGAAAGTCAAACTCGGGAGAGGGCGGTGAAAAACCTGAGAGGCTCGGTACTGAGTTCAACAGCGCGATCAAGCAGGTGGCCAGCGGTCGTTTCGGAGTTACCGAGGAATATCTGCTTTCCGCAAAAGAGATTCAGATTAAGATGGCACAGGGAGCGAAACCTGGCGAGGGAGGTCATCTTCCGGGCAAAAAGGTTTATCCGTGGATTGCGAAGACCCGGTATGCGACTCCAGGTGTCTCATTGATTTCTCCTCCACCGCACCATGACATCTATTCAATAGAAGATTTGGCTCAGCTGATTTATGATTTGAAGAACGCCAACCGTGATGCCCGCATTTCCGTAAAGCTTGTAAGTGAGGCTGGAGTCGGTACAATCGCAGCTGGTGTCGCGAAGGCCGGAGCACAGGTCATCCTGATTTCAGGACACGACGGTGGTACGGGTGCCGCCCCGATTTCCTCAATCCACCACGCGGGTCTTCCCTGGGAGCTTGGACTTGCCGAGACTCACCAGACTCTGATTCAGAACGGACTGAGAAGCCGTGTCGTGATTGAGACCGACGGAAAGCTGATGAGCGGAAGGGACGTTGCGATCGCCGCTCTTTTGGGTGCCGAGGAATTCGGATTTGCGACCGCTCCTCTTGTCACCATGGGATGCCGTATGATGAGGGTGTGTCAGAAAGATACCTGTCCTTTTGGAGTCGCTACACAGAACTCGGAGCTCAGGGCAAAGTTCCTGGGTAAGCCTGAGTACGTGGAGAATTTCATGCTCTTCATCGCCGAGGAGCTTCGTGAGATTATGGCGAAACTCGGATTCCACAGCCTTGAGGAGATGGTGGGACATACGGAACTTCTTAGGCTCAAGGACAAGCTTCCGAGCACACGCGCCAATCTGATTGACATGAAGAACATCATCGCATGGAGACCTGAGAAAGAGGATTTGGACAGCTCGCATTTTGTTCCGGGCGATGTCTATGATTTCAAGCTTTCTGGAACTGTGGATGAGAATCTGCTTTTGAAAAAGTTTGCCTCGAACCTGAACAGCAGGAACCCGAAGAAGGAAAGCGTGGAAGTGCAGGTCTCTTCTACAAACAGAACGATAGGCACTATTCTCGGCTCAGAGATTCAGAAAAAGTTCGGTGCGAAAATCGAAGAGGACACTTTTACGGTCTCCTGCAATGGTGGCGGCGGACAGAGTTTCGGGGCTTTCATTCCGAAGGGACTTACGCTCAGGCTCACCGGGGATGCAAACGACTATCTTGGAAAGGGACTCAGCGGAGGAAAGATTGTCGTCCGTCCTGCGAAGGAAGCGGCATACAAGCCTGAAGAAAACATCATCATCGGAAACGTTGCTCTTTACGGTGCTACGAGCGGAGAGGCGTTTATCAACGGAATTGCGGGTGAAAGATTCTGCGTAAGAAACTCCGGTGCGACTGCCGTAGTCGAGGGATGCGGAGACCACGGGCTTGAGTACATGACAGGAGGAACCGCTGTTATTCTCGGACCTACCGGACGTAATTTCGCGGCTGGTATGAGCGGTGGAATTGCCTATGTGCTTGACATGGACCATACCTTCTATCAGCGTGTGAACAAGCAGCTTGTGAGCATGGAGGAAGTCAGCGAAGTGCACGACATCCTTACTATCAGGACACTGATTGAAAAGCATTGCAAGGAAACAGGCAGCCCGCTTGGAAAAAAGATTCTTTCGGATTTTGACTCGTATCTTCCGTACTTCAAAAAAATCATACCGAACGACTACCACAGGATGCTCGTTGAGATCAGTCATGCGGAGGAGAGAGGCCTTCCACATGAGGATGCGGTTCTTGAGGCATTCAAGAAAATCACGGCTTAGGGCGCAAGGAAAAAGAGAGGTGCAATTATGGGAAGAGACAACGGATTTATGATTTTTGCGCGGAAGGAAAATCCTTCGGTAGAGGCGCTTGAGAGGATAAAGTCATTCAAGGAATTCCACGGAGTCCTTAATGAGGAGGAGAGAAAAAATCAGGCCGCGAGATGCATGAGCTGCGGTGTGCCTATGTGTCAGTCCGCAATCAGGCTAGGGGGAATGGTGACCGGATGCCCCCTGCACAATCTGATTCCTGAATGGAACGATGCCCTGTGCAACGGTGAGTATGAGATGGCGGCGAAGCGTCTTATGGTAACGTCCAATTTTCCTGAGTTTACCGGAAGAGTATGCCCCGCTCTCTGTGAAAAGGCGTGCAACCTTGGATCGGGAAAATGTGGCTCAGCGGACGGCCCTGTGACGGTTCATGACAACGAGCTTTTTATAATTGAAAAGGCGTTCTCCCTCGGTCTGGTTAAGCCCCGCATTCCGAATGTGCGTACCGACAAAAAAGTTGCCGTGGTAGGCGCTGGACCTGCAGGACTTGCCGTTGCGGATATTCTGAACAGACGCGGACATAACGTGACTGTTTTTGAAAGGGAGGACAAGGCGGGCGGTCTTTTGATGTACGGCATTCCTAACATGAAGCTGGACAAATCCGTGATTGAGCGCAGAATCAAGCTGATGGAAGAGGAGGGCGTGCGTTTTATCTTCAATGCGAACGTGGGTGCTCCGGGCAATGACGGAAATTCCCTTGAGGCGGAAAAGCTGCTTTCGAATTATGATGCGGTTGCCCTTTGCTGCGGTGCCAAAAAACCGAGGGCGCTTTCTGTTCCCGGCGCGGATTCCAACGGAGTGATGTTCGCGGTGGATTTCCTTAAGTCGGTTACGAAGAGTCTTCTGGCATCGAACCTGAGCGACGGAAAATTCTTTGACGTAAAAGGCAAGCGCGTGATTGTGGTCGGCGGTGGAGATACCGGAAATGACTGTACTGGAACATGCATACGTTTGGGCGCGGAAAATGTGACCCAGCTTGAGATGATGCCATGTCCACCGGAAGAGAGGGCAAAAAACAATCCGTGGCCGCAGTGGCCCAAGGTTTTGAAGACTGATTACGGTCAGCAGGAAGCCATCGCTCTTTGGAAGGGCGATCCCAGAATCTACGAGACCACCATCAAGGAAATCTATGCGAAGGACGGAAACGTGTGCGGCGTAAAGACCGTGCAGGTGGAGTTCAAGACGATTGACGGAAAGAGGCAGCTCGTGGAGAGGGAAGGAAGCGAGCAGAAGCTTAAGGCGGATTTGATTCTGATTGCCGCAGGATTTTTGGGAGCGGAGGACTACAGCGCGAATGCCTTTGGAACCAATGTAGGTCCCAGGGGAACGCTTGCGACCGAGTATCCCGACACTTATGCGACGAACATTCCCAAGGTCTTTACCGCGGGTGACATGCACAGGGGACAGTCCCTTGTGGTGTGGGCAATCTGCGAGGGACGTGAGTGCGCTAAAGAGATTGACCGCTTTTTGATGGGCTACAGCAATCTCTGATCCTTCATTAGAATTATGAACACTCGGCCCTGTGCTGGGGGACCCCTTACACCTCTGGCATGGGGCATTTTTTTGTCCTCAAAAAATAAAGATTGAAAAAATCTTTGAATTGATATATACTGATTGTACTTACTTGAAACAAGGAGATTTTTTATGGCAGAGAAAAAACAACACACGATTGTGTCTGCATCTACAGGTGAAAAGGTCAAGGGAAAACCCGCCTCGGCAGCTGCTCCAGTAAAAACAGGAAACGGAACCGGACTCCGCATTGGGGCTGTGCTTCTTTGGATTCTTGCGCTCGCATGTGAGGTTCTTGCCGTCGCGTTGATTTTGGAAAAGCTTCTGATTCTTCCGAAGATTGATCCTCTTTACAAGGGAATCGGTGCTCTTGTCCTCGACATGATTTTTGTAATCGTCGGCGCGCAGCTCTGGAAAAAGGCGAACCACATTGACCCCGCTTCACAGAAGAATGCCGTGAAGTTCTGGCTGTGGAACAACATGGGCGTTGTTGTTGCCGCAATTGCTTTCATTCCATTTATTATTATTCTTCTTGCAAATAAAGATACTGATAAAAAGACCAAGGTAGTCGGAACCGTTGTCGCGGCAATCTTCCTTGCAATCAGCGGACTCGCAAGCTATGACTGGAACCCTGTTTCTCAGGAAGCAGTTTTGGCCGCCACAAAGGGACAGAGCGTTTACTGGACCGAGCACGGAAAGAAGTTCCACACCCACGATGACTGCCAGGCTTTGGACAGATCAGAGACTCTGATTAACGGAACCGCTCAGGAAGCTATGGATTCTGGAAGAGGAACAATCTGCAAGTTCTGCGAAAAGCGTGATGAGAAGGAACTTGAGGCAGCTCAGGAAGCTGTTGAGGCTGCGGCAGTAAATCAGTAAAAAATATATCGTGTCATTGTCGGGTTAAGCCTGGCAATGACTGTTGGCGAGTATGGAAGAAAAAATCCGGGCAAAGAACAATCGCACCATTACAATTTCCGATGACGAGAGGGACGCGCTTAGATCACGGTTCCTTGGCGAAAAAGATTTGGAAAGCGGCTGTGATATTTTAAACAAAACATTGAACGGAAATCTTCTGGACCTAATCAAATACGTGCCCGACCGTTTTGCGGATTTAATCATCATTGACCCTCCGTACAATCTTTCAAAAAATTTCAACGGAATGAAATTCAATTCCCGCAGCGAAGATTCCTATGCTGATTTTCTTGACACATGGTTTCCCCAGGTCTGTGCGAAGCTGAAGGATGACGGCTCGCTCTATATGTGCGGCGACTGGAAATGTACTTCCGTCATGCAGAGGGCCATTGAAAAAGAACTGTGCATTTTGAACCGTATCACATGGCAGAGGGAAAAGGGACGCGGGGCAAAGGGCAACTGGAAAAACGGGATGGAGGACATCTGGTTTGCGGTAAAAAATCCCAGGGACTATTTTTTTGATGTGGATTCCGTCAAGATGAAACGCCGTGTGCTCGCTCCCTACAAGGCGGACGGAAAACCCAAGGACTGGGAGGAAAGCGGAGAGGGAAATTTCAGGCTCACATATCCCTCCAATTTTTGGGACGACATCAGCATTCCGTTTTGGTCCATGCCGGAAAACACAGACCATCCCACGCAGAAACCAGAGAAACTTTATGCAAAGCTGATTCTCGC